>Ga0214919_10000915_pt1 | contig 49860 bp, 66 predicted proteins | sample LL1503_MetaG_FD_177994 | JGI IMG/M metagenome (GOLD analysis project Ga0214919, IMG submission 177994) | Freshwater microbial communities from Lake Lanier, Atlanta, Georgia, United States - LL-1503 | ecosystem: Environmental > Aquatic > Freshwater > Lake | place: USA: Georgia | collected...
CTCGTAATACTTCGTGCCAAACTTATTGGTGTGGCTGTAGGCTGAGTTTATGGTCATCTTAATCTCAGACATTGGGAAGTCTGACTGCTCGAACTGACCTATGATGTACTCTGCCAGCGACTTGTTTATGCCGTAGTCGTTGAAGGCTGCAGCCAGTATGTACACGTTGTGGTTACGCTCACCGTCCACCATACCGTACTTGGATGTCCACCACTTTACAAGTATGTCGACTATCTTGTTCTCGTTGGTGATTGGAATAGTAGGGGCACTCGATGCCTTCTGAATCTCAACGAACTCGTCCTCGTGCATCTGATCCCAGACCTTAGACTCCTTGTTAATGTATATATCCTCGTCATATGATTCGTAACATACCCTTGATATGTTCTTTGACGTGGTGTCGAAGTATTTTGAGTTGAAGTGTCTCTCAAGCGCGTTGAAGTACCTAACGTGGTTCTCTATGTCCTGTGGTATCTTTACCAATACCTTGAGTCCATCTCCAGACGGAGACACAAAGACAGACATAACATACTCGTCTGACGCAATAGAGCGCTTCTCAGCCATCATCTCCTTCTTGTTGGCATATCCGTCAAAGTCGAGACAGATCAGTCCGCTGTGCTCAGTTATTGAGTTGTCTGCGCGCTTGGTGAATATACCCGAGAAGCATATCGCTGGGAGTGACTTCTTAAGTTCGTTACGTGTTGACTTGTCCTGCTCCTGCTGTATGCTCTCTATGAGCTCCCTGCTAGAGCCGTTCCTTATCCTATCAAGCACCACGTCTATGTGACGATAGAACGGTGTTGAGGTGCTTCGGATGTCTTTAAATATTGTTATTTTCATTTTGAATAAGTTGTTGTTTATATCTTAGTATAATCCCTAGTATCTCAAGTGCCACAGTGTCAGGTACTTGAATACTTAGTCCGTTGTCCTCTACGTCTTGCTTAATCTCGCTAGAAGAAAAGAAGAACCCTGATGCCGTGGTACTTGTCCACTGCGGTGTACTCATCTCCTTTAAAAGGTCGCTCTCTAAATCCATAGAGATCCATACGTTTGTGCTGTTGTCAAGTAGCCTCTCTGCTGTAGTCTGAACCTCGGTAATTTCAAGTTCTATAGCTTGGATCCTCTCGTAAGCCTCTGATATTGCCTTCATTTTCTTTTTGTTCATAAGTTCTCTATTTCTTGTTTAACTTCTTGCCAGTATTCTTTTGTCACTGTTTCATCATAGTCACAATAATCAGAAGCAACTTCTATCAATTCATCAACTGCTATTAATGCACATTGTTTGGCAGTATATTCATCAATATGACCTTGATAACAATATAACATTTTATCAACTAACTCTTTTGCTTTTTCTTGTGGTGTCATTCAATTATGTATATATCGTTATAAAATTTTACTTTGTAAGTATATTTATTATACTTATCATAATCAATTGGCAAACTTTCTATTGAAATTATATATACATTTTCTAAAGATTTTTTTAAATTGTCTATAAATTCATTTATCTCTAAATCTGATTTTTTAGTAAACTCTGTAACTGCTACTATTTTACGTCTTATCATAATTCTTGTTTATATATTTCTTTTTTTATAATCTTTCTTTGTTGCTCTTTATAATCATCATCTATATGATATTGTATACATTCTTTAGCTTCTTCTAAAGTCGAAAAGCCAACTCTATATAAACTCATTGAAATATCTCTTACTTCGGATAAGTAACTCCAAAAATAAATCAAAAATCTTTTTTGAATATAGTACCATTTTTTACCACTTAATTCTGTTTCAATAATAATTCTATATTTCATAATCCTTTTTCTTTTAATTCATCAAATTCAAGTTCATACTTTTCAATTAGTTTTCCATTTTGTACTATTTTGTCAGAAAGTAATGCTGGATATTTATTTGCAGTTTTTATAACATCATTTCTTAAATGCTGTAATAAAATAACTATTTCTTCTTTTCGTGTCATGATCCTTTTTCTTTTTTATAGATTTCTAATAGTTCATTCATTTTATATTTGCTTATATTGCCGTCAATAGTATATGTTTCTCCAATTTCTGTGCTATCAAAGAAGTCTATTCTTTTTTTAATACACCACGATGCAAATCCAATAGCAAATTCATCTGCTATATCTTCGCATTCTTTTGCAAATACTTTAGCTTCTTTTATAGTATCTATTGAAGATTTTGTTTCAAACTTTTCTTTTAGTGTCATAATAATAAATGTTTAAAAAGCCCCTCGTGAAAGGGGCTTGGTTAATTTAGAATGGTAGCGTACCATCATTCACTGGCTCTGGCTGTTGAGCAGGAGCCTGCGATTGTGCCTTAGGCTCGAACGTGTCCAACTCGATGTAGTACTTACCACCCTGCGAGTTCTTAACCTGTAGGTTAACCCATCCGTTCTTAGCGTGTTGCTTCAAGAAGGCTGTTGCCTCTTCTACCTTAACACTGATTGATCCCACCACGAAGTCTGGTGCCTTTTCGTTTCTCTTGAATACGAAACCGTCTGCAAAAATTTTCTCCATTTTTATTTAATTTAATTGTTAATACTTATTCCTCTTTATCAGGTCAAACATTCTAGTAAACACGTCGTTTATAAACCTCGTGAATAACTTCTCCCTCAGCGCGTCTGCGTCCGCGTTCTTCTTTATGTACTCCTTGAACACGAAGCAGTTCTCCTCTGAGATGCCGAACTCTATGTTCATATACTCCTGCTTCTGCACAAATGTAAAATAAAATTTCTTATTATTTGCAGAGGTCTCGTTAAATTTATCAACCAACTGCTTGACTATCTGTTCAGAACTCATCTTTTAATCTCATTGGTTTATAATACGACACAAAATTCTCTATAACATACCAGAAAAACTTCTCCTTTACAGCATCAATATCTTCTCCGCTCATTATGTACTGCCTAAATACATTATCTGAAAACTCTATCTCAAGTAACTTGTCTGTCTCTGTAAACTTAAATGAGTTAGCGCTATCAAACTCCATTATTCTTATTAATCTATCTAAATTTTTCATAATACGTCCTGTATAAAATAATTATTAATATCCTCAGTCGCGTCCTTACTGAAGAACTTCTTGTACACCTCAATGGCTCTCATCACCTTATCCCTACCACCTAAGATAAATTCTTCTGAAGGCTCGTATACTCCAAGCCTGTGACTCTTCTTACACACCACGTAAAACACTAGAGGCTTACCGAACAACTGGCTGTAGATATAAGCCTGCGAGTCGTAGTTATACTTTTTAGCGGACCAACGAAAGTCGTCGATGTCTGACGTGGTCTTGATGTCGATCAAAATGTCCTCGCTAACTATATCAGCCTTACCCTTGAACGGCATACCGAATATTTCACCAACTGATGGCTGTTCGAACACGTTGCCATCGCGGTAGATGTTCTCGTAGAAGAAGAAGTTACCCTTCATCGTGCTTACAAGCGAGTCAAGTTCGTCCTGCTCATTTTTCAATAGCAAAATCGCTGATGATGATTTTGACACGGCATCCTTGTATATGTTCGTGTTCCTAGTCGAGGCTTCAACTACTTCAAAGTTAACAAGTTTCTCAGGCTCAAGCATAGCCGTGTGCAGGTACGAGCCTTGAAGCATAGGAACCGTTGGCTCCTCTCTAACCTTGAACATACGCGGGTTCTTTAATAAAGTGTTAATATCGCTGTTGCTGATGTACTTCGAGCCAAACTCACCGTAGTAGTTGGCATCGTCTCTTAGTTTTTCTATTACTTTGCTCATACTACTTCATTAAATCTCCAAGTGCTTTTTTAGTTGCAGTAGAAAGGTTATACTTCACGCTCAAGTTCTTAACGATTGTAGCTAAGTCAAGCTTAGTCTTGTTGGCTGTAATATAGTTGACAACACCTGCCCAGTTCGTGTCATTCACAGCAAGATCGATCTTTGATGTAGATGCAGGCTTTGATGTCTTTACTGAGTCGATTAGATCTTCTCCACTCCACATTTGCAATCCTAATCCCATCATTGCCAATGCTTTAACAGTACTTCTCTGAATTGTTTTAGTAACCTCAAACGATGTTACATTATCAAGAGTTAATGATTTGTTATTGTAAGACATAACAGGTAAGTAATCGATATGCTCCAAGCCATCTATGATTATTCCTACTTTTACATACGCAGTCTTTCCGTCCTGAAAATAATTAAGCCCTGTGCTTGGATCTTCATAAACTACCCTCTGAATACTTGGGTATAACTGCTTTGCTAATGCCCAAGCATTACTCCAAGAGATATAGTTTTGATTACCTTTTTTCTCTACCTTGTCAGACACATTTATCTCTGACAACTTTTTAAATACATTTTCCATTTTAATTTAATTTAAGTTTGCTAATATAATACTTTTTTATTTTTTATTTTATTTTTTTGTTATTTTTTTTTATCAATTTCCCTAGCCTTCTCAACATACTTTGTCAGGTCGACGTGTGATTTGAAACTATTAATGTACTGTATACTTGGAATATCCGTAAGATTTCCTTCCTCGTCAAAGTAAATTTCTTGTTCGTGCATTATCTCGCTTATCAGGTACTCAAGTCCAGACTTGTACATTTCAGCAGCATCTTTAAGCGCTTGATTTGGTTCGGCAGGGTTCTCTATTCCGTCGATAAATATTTTAATGTCTCTCATTATCTTAATAGTTCTAAGGTTGTTACGAACCTGTGGATGACCGTGTCTCTATACTTAACGAGCATATTGTACCTCTTCAGGTTCTTCATTGTTTTAATTTCTTCTTGTATCTTTTCTGATATCATATTCAGAGCCTTGCGGTTATTACTCGTGGCTACTATATAGCACCCAACACGCCATCCGTTCTTCTCGAATATCGCGTACTCCTCACTTGTTACCTCGTGGTAGTAGTCACCATTAAACTTTGTGTTTAGTACACGGACTCCGTCCTCGTCCTTAATTATTTTTACACCCTTGTAGATGTATGCCTCAGACGTTGGAGTCGTTAGCCTTGTTGATAAGCCGTCTTGACTGGCTTGTTTAAATACTTGTTCCATTGTTATTTTAATGTTTCTGTTATTATGTTTTCGTTTATAAGTTTTGATACCGATGCATATTCAATATTTTTATCATTGTCTATGACGTGATGAACTAAATCATTAAACTCTGACTTGTTAGATAATGAACCACATTGTGTTGCCACGGAATCATAGTGTTTAATTCTATATGCACCGTAAGGTTCTTTAAGTTCATTTGTTTCTCTTACTACATTATCAATAGCAAAGTCCTTACTCTCATCTATTTTTATCATTTTACCCTCGTCATCTCTTTTTATAATAAAAGAGTAATGATAACCACAACTATTGCAGTTAATATATTCTTCATCTGTTTTGTAATAGTAATCACTAAATGCTTCTTGTTTGCAGTTAGGACATTCTATGTAGTCAATTACGCTTCCCATTTTATTTTGTTTTTTAAAGTTATATAATAAGCCCGTCTCTCCGAGCAGTCACGCATAAGATGATTTGTGTGTGTCATGAAAACATTGGCACTACCCACACACAGCGACACGACCATCACCTCGACCTACATTGTAGCGTTTACAAGGACTCCTTTATGGTAGTGCCGTTATATTCTTGTACACCCTATCGAACGCCTCTGACATTCGCTTGTTGTCTGCATAGTGTATTGATTTTACTCTTGTTCGCATCCACCTATCGAAGCGGTGCATCTCTTTCTCTGCTCTCTTGTTTTTCATATCTCTCTTAAGTTTTGTATAAATGCTTGTGTGTTTTTAGCCATATCCTCTATGGCTTCTTTGTTTACCCTGTAGTACTCATCGGGGATGTCTATCTCTATGAGCCTGTTGTCTAACATAAGGTGCTTGAACTTTGGCATAATGAATATATTCCCCGCGTTTCTGAGCGCTATGTAGTTGTCGTTTGTTACGGCTGAGTGCCTTCTTAATATCACACTCATCTAATAGGCTTTTATAGGGTTACTCGTGGCTTCTTGCCAATGGTATATCTCTTTCCATAACTTTATAAGGTCGTTGGCTCTAGCCACGTCTTTATTAGTTATAATTGTCTTGTTAAAGATATCCCTTACTTCGTTCTCTATTATCTCCATTACTTAGTTTGTTTTGTGCCGTAGTATACACACACGGCTAGGTTAATAATTGAAGGTATAAATACCCATAAGAAATTAGGGAAGGCTTCCTCAAAGCCTTCTATAGTGCTTAGAAAGAATATTCCTCCAAACACTAGTGCTGATAATAGGAACCATAGTTCCCAAACTCGTTGATTCATTTGTTTTCGTTATAATAATTAATAAATTCTACTACTGCTTTATAGGTAGCCTCTAGTTTTGTTTTGCCCTCAGCCGATACAATTTCATTCAAGTAATTTCCATTGTTAAAAATAATACAAAGCGTTGTGTATATTTCAACATAAAAAAATCCATTGTTCTCTTCGTCTCTTGTACTCTCAATCTTATCAACCACTTCCATAAGCCAATTCCAATCCTTGTTGAACTTAGTTTGCTCTGCAGTGAAACTCGTCTTAAATTCCCCGTTAGGTCTTATAGTACCAAACTTTGCTAACTCATACGTGCCGTCATTGTTTACGTCCGTGTTTAAAAACTCTAGTATTAATTTATTATTTTCCATTGTGTTTAGTGTTACTGGGCGCATAAGTCCCACGCGTTAATGTTTGTTTTTCTTGTTACTCCTAACTCATTACATATGAATTTAGCTAGTTTATTATTCACTGCAGGCATCTCTATTTCAGGGCTACCAATTTGTTTCACAATATAACTAGGCTCCATTTCTAATACCCTACTGCAAAATTTAACGTCCTGACCTAGATAGTATTGCTTGCCGTATGCCTCTAACGTCCACTCGTGACCAAAGCCGTAGCTTCCTCGTGTTATGATTACTTTCATAGTGTTTTGTATAATGTTTTTAATTCGTTTATGATTGAAGAATAATTAATTATATCATTTCTTTTTTGTTGTGTTAGCCTTTTAATACCCTGCAGGTCTTTTTGTTTTTGTATCTCATTTTCTATTGCTTTATGCACCGCATCCTTCATTGACGTTTGAAATGAATAACTTTCCCACGTTCTATTTAGATAATTACATTTACTAGTGGCTAATAGATTATTGTTATTGTCATATAGTTCACTTGTATGACTGAAGCCACTTCTTGTTTTGTTCCACTCGTTTTTAAATTCCATTTGTGTTTAGGTTTTCGTTTGTTGCTACTAAATTAATATGCTCGTTAATATACTCAATAGTCGTTGGACTTGTAAGTGACCAATATAATACGTCCTGCGCTTGTTCGTCCGTACACTCAAAATTATTTTGTACGTCTCTAACGTGCCAAAGGTTGTCAACGAAGTAACCCTCGTTTCTTAATAATTGTTTTGCTTCTGCTGTAGTCATTGTGTTTAGTTTTTAGTTAGTATTTATTTGCGAATTCAGTATAGGTTTCTACAGCCATTGTGTCTTCGTTGTCTTCTATTATACTTAAGTCCATACGAATAAATTCTGCGATAAGTTGAGCGTCCTCTATTAATTGAATAAGTTCCTGCTCAGTCCAAGTTTTGTTATTTATTGTTATCATTTTTTTAGTATTAAAGGTTATGTCAGAATGTCGATTTTATTCTCTCTATTCTCTTATATATATTTTTATTTATTTATTTATTTTTTTTATCTGAAAAGTAAAGAAAAAAACAGAATACTAGCATAGAAAATGTAAAGCCTTGATTTCATTGACCTCAAGGCTATGACGTTTCTAAAAAAAATCGACATTGTTGTGTCGATAATCTAGCATAATTCTCGAATTCCGTTTATAATTCTATAGTTTGGATTCGTTTCAAAAAATAATTTCATCGCCTCGACGCTATCGTTGGATTCAATTTCAATTTCTTTTGTGAAGATATTGTAGTCAACTTCACCCGAATATTCGATTATATATTTATTCATTTTCTAATATAAAAGTTATCATTCCGTTTATCTTTAGTCTATCTCGATAGTCGAGCGATGTATATTCAGGTACACGTATGTACTTGTAGCCGTGTGTTTTAGCTAAATAGTGCGCTAGTTCTTTCATAGTTTTATGCTTTTAAAGTACTCCATATCGAATTTATATTCGTCGCCATTGTAACTAGGATTGAAGGCTAAGACCTGCATTTTGTCCGTCACTATCGCTATGCTTTCCTGAGTCATCACTGAGGCGATATTCTCAAATTCCTGCAGGATTTTTGACTGCCTATTATATTTGTACTCCATAAGTCCCACAAAGGTAGGCTCAACGTTTCCGTTAAATTCGCTGTCGACTATCTGATAAGCCATAAGTCGATACTCTTTATTGCTTGCGATGTAATTGATTACTTCCTCTGCAGTCATTGAATTGTTGTTTAGTCCGATGTTAATTTGTAGTGTTTGCATTTTATTTAGTCTTTAAATGTCCCCTCGTTTGTTGGGACGTGGTTATTAATTAATTCTTTTAATCTTTCTAGGCTTTGCGCTTCTATGAAGCCTTCACCTACATAGGCACGATAGATAGTCCTAGTCGTGCCGTTAAATTCCTGCTCGTATGTTTCGTAGTTCATATTAGAAATTGTTTTGTACTGAATTCCATATTATAGCCTGATACTCGAAGCCCTTCATACCTAACTTCTTAGCCTTGCTTAGTGTTATGCTTTGTAATTGCTTATAAGCCAAGTCACCTATCGAGCCCATTGTTCTATCGAAACAAGCCCTAAGGTGCCAAACGTCAACCGTTACAAAGTTTTCGTTTAAGTGAGCGATATTCTCACAAAATGCAAACGTCTTATTACTTTCGCTTGTTATTGTTACCTTGCCTTGAGCTATGGCAAAGGCTTTGAACTTGTTTGTGTGGAAAGTACTGACTTTAGTATCCGCTGCGCTGATACTATTTTGTACGGCTTCAAAAACTGAATACGCATCCTGAATATTCTTAGCCCACTTGTTTCTAGGACTAAGCGCGCTGATTACTCCTGAGGCTACAAACGTACTCGTGCCGTATTTTTGCGCAATATCTTTGCAAATGTCATTTGCCTGTTGGTACCAAACTAAGCCCGATTTTATATCGCTTTCGTTTGCCAAGTTAAAATACTTGTCAAGGTTTCTAGATATCTTTTGCAATTGGTATTTAGTTAACTTTTTCATTTTAGTTAATTTTAATAATGTTATTTAAGTCTAGTATAATTAGTATAACGGCGAACGCCAATACTGTAGCGGTAAAATAAATTTCACCCTCGTTTCTTTTAATAAATTGTTTCATTTTGTTTAGTTTTTAGTTATGAATTCTAGTTGTAATAGTTTTCCCTTGTATCATTACAATACTTGTTTTTACTCCGTCAATATTAAAAAATACTTCTCTCTCTGTATCGTTTCTATATTCATTTATCATAGTCCCGTATAAAAAACAATAATTTGTAAAGTTTTCTTCAGTTCCACAAACTGAGTGTTGCTTTTGTAATTTAATTAATTTATTCATTTTAATAAAGTTTTAAAGTTTCCGTTTCGTCGTTTTAGTGTTTAATTGTTAGTGTTTATGCGAACGGAAATAATTTGTTTGAGTCATATATATTTAAACACGACTTATAAATATTTTTTATTGATGCGTATATTATTTTTCTTTCATTGTCGTCTGTATCATCATCGTAAAAATATTGTTTATTTACACTTATTGAGTCATATAAAAATGGCGCAATAATAAATAGTGCGTTAATTTCTGCTTCTGTTGGTTCGTAACATTTCATCTTAATAAGGTTTTAAAGTTAGTTCCCTTTGTTAGCTTCGCTCTAATAAACTATATCTATATAGCAAAGGGATTTTTTGGTTGTTTATGTTTCAGTCGTTTGACAAGCGTAAACCAACGCAAAGACCTTATATCTTATCTTCTCGAGTTCCGTACTATCTTACAAAGGATTCCTTTTTTATTCAGGCTTTGTTAACAGGAGGCTAAACTCTTATAAGTATTTCCAGTAATTCAAATAACGTTGTGTCGTTTTGACATTGCAATAGTATGGCGACTATTCTGCACCGACAAATAAAATCGATGAACTGCATAAATAATCGATGAACTGCATTTTCAGTACAGTAGATTCCTACAATTATAATTTTAATACTTTTAATATGTTGATAATTAGTAAGTTAATGTTTTTAGATAGTTTGTATATATAGTATTGCGTGCGCGCGTGCGTGTCGTGTGGAAAGTAATTGCCTGTCTTTAGTTGTCTTTTACAATTTTTTAAACCTATTCAGTTTTTATCTATAACTAAAACGTAGAATTTTCTTACAGATTTTTAAAAAACCAGCGTTTTCCTACATTTTTAATTTACCTTTCGCCGTAAGAAAAACCTTAGGAGTAACGAATTCTATTTTACATAATAACCGACAACAAACGTTTACAAATGACTACAAACGGGAGAAGGTTTGTCCTACAAAAATAATCGGAAGGCAACCGAGTAAGCAAAGCGCAAAAATAAATGATAGGGACGTCAAATCTTTATAGTCTATCTAGTAGATAGCCTATGTAGAAAATGCCAAAAAATCTGAAGGAAATTTCTGAAATTAAGAACCCCGTGTCGAAATTGAAGGCGTTTTCCTACAGCGAATTCGCACGCAAAACCTACATATAACCCAAATACCCCATATTTCTGACCTATTTTTTTACCTCATCCCTTGCTATCATTGACGTACGACGTTTTTTATCAAAAAATGACGTCTCCTGACGATTTTTTTTTAAGACGTCATCTCTGTATCCCTTGATTTTACTGGGTTTTTTTACTTCTATGTTAGTATTCTGATTTTTTTTCTATATTTTATAAAAAAAATAAATATATATAATATAAAATATATATATAGAGAATAGAAGATATAAAATTGTCATTTCGACATTAAGTATATTTTTTATGTTGATTTATTTTATATCTTTGCACAGATAATGTTTGGTAGAGAACTCATTATCATTAAAGATATTTTTAAACCCTGCGGTGCGGAACTCTACTTCCAATCTGCGGGGTATTTTATTTGGTATAGAAATGAAAATTTGTAAAAAGTGTAAATTAGAAAAAGATTTAACTGAGTTTAGAAAAGATATTAAAGGAAGGAAAGGTGTTAAGTGTACGTGTAAAATTTGTGATAAGGTTGCAAGAGATTTAAAAAAACCAATAAAAGAAAATAAACCAAAAAAAAGTCAAGAAGAAATTATTGAAGCGAGAAGAAATTATTATCAAGCTAACAAAGAAAAATTAAATAAATATTCAAGAGAATATAGATTAAAAAATAAAGATAAAATAAAAGTAATAAGAAATAAATATCAAAAGAAAAGATTGTCAGAAGACTTTGTGTATTCTTTTAAGTTTAAAATTAACAGTTCTATAAGAAAGTCTTTTAAAAAAAGAAACTGTATAAAGTCAAAAAGAACTGAAGAAATACTTGGATGTACTATTACTGAATTTATAGAATATATATCTTCAAAATTCACAGAAGGAATGACTTTAGAAAATTATGGTGAATGGCATTTTGATCATATAATTCCTATATCATCTGCAAAAACAGAAGAGGATGTAATAAGATTAAATCATTATACAAACCTTCAACCTCTTTGGGCAGAAGATAATTTAAGAAAAGGCACTAAAATTTTTTAATTAATTTACACTATATTTGCATCATAATAATCTAATTTATTTTATATGGAAATTACAATCACACCAAACTATCTTCTGTTTGGTTTATCCTGGTTCTCACCAGACGAGGAGTACGACTACTCCGAGATCAATATCTACATCTTATGTTTACACATCAAATTTATATTTTAATTTATGAACGACTTAGTATTTGACGAAAAAGGAAGAGACAAACTGATTAATGGTATAACTACAATCAGTAAGGCAGTAAAGAGCACGTTAGGACCAAGAGGTAAGACGGTGCTAATTGAATCACAGAACCACACGAATGGAATAACAATTACCAAGGATGGTGTTACGGTTGCTAAATCAATCAACCTTAAAGATCCAGTTGAGAACCTAGCGGTGCGTATGATGAAAGAAGCAGCTGACAGAACAGCAACGAGTGCTGGTGATGGAACAACCACAGCGATTGTGCTTACGGAGGCTATGGTCACAAGAGGCAATGAGTTCATCACGGAGAAGAACAACCCGACAGAGGTGCTGCGTAATGTGAACACTGTTGTGGATGGTGTGGTGAAGAGTCTGGAGAAGGTGAGTAAGAAGGTGAGCGGTAAGACGCTGAAGGATGTTGCGTCTATATCTGCTAACAATGATAAGGAGCTGGGAGCGATTATCGCTGACGCGTATAACAAGATCGGTAAGGAAGGGATCGTTACGGTGGAGAACTCACAAACGGACAAGACCTACAGCGAGGTGACTAACGGGATAAAGATAGACCGTGGCTACACGAGCAGGCTGTTCGTGAATGATATGAAGAAGGAGGAGTGTATAATGGACGACGTGTACATTATGGTGACTGACCAGGAGATAAGTAACATACTGTCGATTGAGAACGTGCTGAAGCCGATCATAAACGGACAGAAGAAATTATTGATTATAGGACCGTGTACTGGCAACGTGATCAACACGCTGGCTGCAAACGTGGCGCATAACAACCTTAAGTTCTGTAACATTCAGCCACCACAGTTTGGATACAAGCAGCAGGAGCTGATGCAGGACATTGCGCTTGCAGTTGGGGCTAAGTACTTCAGCGAGCAGACGGGTGATGACTTGAGTCTAATCACGATAGACCACCTTGGCAAAGCAGACAGAGTGATCGTTGGAAGGGACAGCACGGTGCTGGTTAGAAGCGAGACATCAAACGAGGCGATTAGAGAGCGTGTTGAGCAGCTATGGATACAGCACAACAACTCAACTAGGAAGAATGAAAGAGACGCCTTAAAAGAACGTATAGCATCACTTACAGGTGGTGTTGGAGTAATATATGTTGGAGGCGGATCGGACGTGGAGCAGAAGGAGCGCTACGATAGGGTTGATGATGCTGTCTGTGCGGTTAGGTCAGCACTAGAGGAGGGTATACTTCCAGGTGGTGGTGTGGCGCTGTATAACATAGCGTCTGATATCATAGCATACGCTGATGAGAGTATGGAGCACATAAGCCACGACCAGTACACCGCGATGCAGATAGTTGGTTGGGCGATACAGTCACCGCTGCTTCAGATAATGGACAACGCTGGCAAGGACGGTTACGAGATGATGTCAGATGTAAACACGCCAGGTCACGGATACGATGTGAAGAACGAGTGCTATGGTGATATGTTTGGGATGGGGATCATAGATCCGCTGAAGGTGACGAAGAACGCGCTGAAGAACGCGGTCAGTGTAGCCACTACGATACTAAGCACGAACGCAATTATAACCTTAACACGAGCGTAATATGAAGCCACTTGGAAAATATGTGATAATCAACCAGATCGACGAGCAGGTTAAGTCTGACATCGGTCTGATAATGTCTGGTACGGATACATCTAAGATGAGGTACAAGAAGGCAGAGATAGTAAAGAAGGGAACAGATGTGAACTCTATAAACGACGGAGACATCGTCTACTACGACAAAAACGCTGGCTACAGTATGATGATAGGCGACAAGACCTACACCGTCATAATGGAGAGAGACGTTATCGTGGTGATATAAAGTTGGCAATTATTTATATTTTTTGCCAAAGTTATATTTTTAATATATTTACAACAAAACCACCTCGTGTACAGGGGTGGTTTTTATTTGATATGTTAACCTCATTGATGAGGTAAACATATCTCAATGCCTTGCTATTATTAGTATCGTTTATTTGATGGTTATTTGATTTACGGCGATTATCGCCGTGGTTTTTATATAATATATTATCTAATAATGCCCGTTATACTGCACAATATACAGCATATTGTATATTATATGACACATTAATACTGCTTAGCTCTCTGTATTGCCTCATTCATCTCTAGGATCATCTTGCGATACCCGCGCGCGATATATCCAGCGTCCTTTCTAAAGATTGGGTTCTTAGTTGGGTGGGTTGTGATACCCTCCTCACCGCTAAGCTTCTTATAGACAGCGTTCATCAGCTTCTTGCCCTTGAACGACAGAGTGTATAGTGCCTTCTCGTTTCCGTTCTTCTCGCGCCAGGGCACGATCCAGTCTCCCTCGACCAGCCTCTTAAACCTGTTTGTATCCCAGCTCATAATCCTCTCAAACTTCTCGAAGTCGTGCTCAGAAAAGAGGTTCTCGGAGTATAAAAAGAGTAGCATCTCCAGATCTGGGTAGGATAGTCCATAAGCCTCTGACACCCAGTACCTTACAACACGCCAGTACTTAAGCCAGTCGTGTTTCGGTTCGACGCGTTGGTAGTTCTTAACTATTATTTTCTTTCTTAATTTCATTTTGATTTAATTATTATCTTTGCAAAGATAAAACATTTAATATTATGCCACTAAAGAAAGGATCAAGCGCTAAAGTGATCAGCGAAAATATAAGAACCGAGATGAAATCTGGAAAAAGCCAAAAGCAAAGTATAGCGATCGCATTGAGTGTAGCAGGTAAAAAAAAGAAAAACAAGCGATAGCATTAAAAAAATGACTATATTTGTAAAAAAAATATAGTTATGAAACAAAAAAAAGGAATTGATATAAATTGTAAATGTTGTGATAAATTATTTTATGTTCCAAGTTACAGATCTAAAACAGCTAAGTTTTGTTCTTTAGATTGTCAGAATCATAAACAATATAATAAATCAAAACATAAATGTAAGCAATGTAATAAAGAGTTTGAAGACAGTCCAAGTAGAATTGGAAAAAGAGTTTTTTGTTCTCAAGATTGTTATTCTGAAAATCAAAGGATATACAAGGATACAAAATTAAAAAGAAAAGCTCAAAAAATATTAATTGAAAATAAAAGAGGAATAAATTGGAGTGCAAATAATAGAAAATATGTTTTCGCTTTAAAACCAAAAAAATGTGAAAAATGTGGATATGACGAATATGATTTTTGTTTAGATATACATCATATAGATATGAATCCAAATAATAACGATATAAATAATTTAGCTGTTTTGTGTGTTATTTGCCATAAAAAATTACATAAAGGAATAATAACTTATTAAATATAAAAAACAAACAAAAAAGAAATAATTATGAAAGCAAAAGTAACAAAGAAGGTAGTAGTTGAAAAAGCAACTGGAGAGAAGTATATGTCTAAATCTGCAATGATGAAGCACGAAAAGGGTGAAGGAAAGAAGATGCAGATGAAGGAGAAGATGATGGCTAAAAAGAAAAAATAACAATGCCAGGTAGAACAGCCAAGTATTATGCATCACATCCAGAGGCTCGTAAGAAACGTCTTGAGTATCAGAAGGAGTACAACAAGCAGGACCGTGAGGTTAAGAAGCGTGTTGAACTAAATGCTGAGAATCGTAAGCGTGGTACTTATGGAAACGGTGACGGTAAGGACGTTGCTCATACCAAATCAGGAACAAAATTACAAGCTGCTTCAGTAAATCGCGGTTCGCGATCTGCGATGCCTGGAGACAAAAGAGCAAGAGGAAATGGCAGACAAAAGTAAGATGAAGTGTAATGTCCCTCAAAAGAGTGACAGGGCAGGAAAGAAGAGAATGGTTAAGGCTTGTGAGAACGGTCAAGAGAAACTTATTCACTACGGAGCAGTAGGCTATGGAAACAATTACTCTGACGCAGCTCGTAAGTCATTCAAGGCTAGACACAAGTGCAGCACTGCTGACAGTAAGTTAACGGCTAGACACTGGGCGTGCAAGGATTTATGGGGAGGAAAGGGTGGAAACACTACTGCTAACCCTAAGAACAGACAAGGGAAGTACTAATGAAGGACGCGTGCTACAAAAAAGTAAAGTCATCGTACGATGTGTTCCCGTCTGCAAGAGCATCTCAGGCTATAGCCAAGTGCAGAAAGGCATCTGGTAATATAAAGAAAACAGAGGCTGGTAAGGACTTGAAGAGATGGGAGAGCGAGAAGTGGGTTGATACAAGAACAAACAAGGCGTGTGGTGCAGGGGGAAAGAACGAGTACTGCAGACCGACCAAGAGGGTTTCAAGTGAGACTCCAAAAACAAGGTCTGAGTTAAGTTCAAGTCAACTCAAGCAGAAGAAGGCAGAGAAGTCAAAAGTAGGGATGGGTAAAAGAGTAACTAAGATATGAAAAAAGGAATAGCAAGAGCAAAGCAGTACGAGTCAAAGGCTTCACTTGATGGCAAGATGAAGTACCTAAAGGGTAATGTTGGTAAGATAACTAAAAACAAGAAATTATGTTAGGAGATAGCATTGAAAAAATTACAAAGGCTACAGGCATTAAGAAGCTAGTAGAAAAAGCTACAAAGGGCAATTGCGGTTGCGGAGCTAGAAAAGAAAAGTTGAATAACCCAGAACTAAAAATTAACAAAATACTATATAAAAAATGAAGTTTTTAAAAACACACTACGGAAGAGCAATAAATGTAATTCCAAGCGATACAGTAAATATTCCTAATCCAGCTGGACTTGGAAAAGAAGGAGTTACAGATGGAGTTGATGCAAATATATTAATTGATTCAACAGCTAACTTTACAACAAACCTATTAGGAGCTATTGTTGTTAATACAACAGCTGGTGCTATAGCAAATGTTGTAGGATTTTATGATCAATATAGATTAATTTTAGATGCAGATATTTTTACAACTGGTGGAGACGGCTATGCCATCTACAACTCTGACAATAATCAAGGATGCGCTTTATATATTCCTGCTCAAGAACCAGATACATTAGAAGTTTTAACAGTTGGAGGTGATATTATTACATTCCAAAATTGTGGAGACTTAAGAGCAAGTTCAATTCTTCCAGTAAATGTATTACGTGTATTTCAAGGTGGAACTAATTTAACAAACCTAATAGCACTCTGGTAAGATGAGTAGAAAGAATCTAGATACGCTGATCAACAAGTGGATAAGCAGGAAGCTTTTTGTTTTTATTATTGCCACATTACTGCTTTGGTTTGCTGACCTTGAGTCATCAGACTGGACAATGATAGCGGTTACATACCTTGGCAGTCAGACCGTATTAGATTCAGTTGTTGCATATAATAAATCAAAGAATAACAATGACGGACAAGGAATATAGTGAAAGACTCGACAGGATCGAGCAGCACCTTAGACTATTAAAGGATAGCGATATAGACAAGACTACTCTTCTTTTAAATATACAGAACGCTCTGACTGGAAGTGCACTTAATGGAAACAAGGGCATAGTCAAGCAGATCAACGATATAGACGAAAGGGTTGAGGATCTTGAGACATTCAAGGGAGAGATATCTGTATATGTTAACCAGTTTAAGGTAGCGTTTGTCATTATATTCGGAGCACTTGTTACACTTATATTTAAGTTATTCTCTTTAAAATGAGAACCAGTATTGTAGGTATAAACCTTATCAAGGAGTTTGAGTCACTTCACGATGGTGATCTTTCAAAGATAGGGCTTCAGCCAAAGATGGATCCGATAGGTATTTGGACTGAAGGGTATGGTAAAGCTATGAGAGGAGATGATGGATGCTTCCTAAAGGGAAAGAAGGATAAGGATAAGGCGTATGCTAGTACAACAATACATAATGAGGCAGATGCAAATTCTGAGTTGATAAAGAGTTTAGAAGGTCGTGAGTTGACAGTATCTAAGAAGATAAAGATTCCTCTAACACAGAACCAGTTTGACTCCCTTGTAAGCTATACATATAATACTGGAGGATCTGATACGTTGTTTAAGTTAATAAATAAAAAAGCTCCAGAGGAACAGATAAGAAAGTGGTTCGAGACAAAGTATATAACAGCAAACGGAGTTAGACTGCAGGGATTGGTAAGAAGGAGAAAGGCAGAGTCTGACTTATTTTTTAAATAATGAATAGAGTACCATACATTGTTATAATTGCATTAGTAGTTATTATAATATTAATGCGAAGTTGCAATAATATTGATAGCAAAGAAACTACATATGTAAAGACTGATACAATCTGGAAGGAGACTAAGGATACAATCACAAAGAATGTAAAAGTTTTCAGCGTTAAGTATATTCCAGTAAAGGAAACTATATTTAAAAATATAGACACCTGCAATAAAGAATATAACAAACAGACAATATATAGAGATACTATAAAACTTGACAGCATTGGGGATATAAAGATTATAGACACAGTGTTTCAGAACAGGTTAGGTAAAAGAACTATATTTAAGGATTATAAAATACCTCTTGTTACCAAGACAATTACAATTATTAAAGCACAACAACCAAACAGACAGCTTTACATAGGAGGTAACTTGTTTGGTGACAGGAGAACCCTACAGATGATAACCCCTGGGTTATTATATAAAGATAAAAAAGATAGAATATATCAGTTGAATGTTGGAGTTAATTTTGATGGTACTTTTACGTACGGAGTTGGAACCTACTTTAAAATAAAAATTAAATGACAAAGATAAGTCAGTATAGTACAGATGTTAACATAACAGGCAATGATAAGTGGATAGGATCTGATGCTCAGAACTATCTTATAACAAAGAACTTTACACCTAACAATCTTGCTAATTATTTTAATGGAAATAATGTTATAGATATTGGAACATCTATACGTTATATGTATCAGACTCTAGATCCAGGAGAGGCAAGAGAGCAGGGTACTATATCATTTGAGACAGAGATAGGACCACAAGTTAATTTCTCTGATATCACAACATTCTTAATAGCTAAAAATACTCTTAAGGGTAACACGGTTAGTCAGTACTTAGACTTTTTGGTAGATGGAAAAGTTATTTTATCTAAGGCTAGTAATATAAATGTATTCGGTTATTACAAGATAACAAGCCTAGAACCTTGGATTCCTAACACAAACTTCTTTGTTGTTACTGTTGATTTCTTGGCTGGTAATGGATTCATATATGAGGACCTTGATTATTTAGTTAGTTTAGTAGATAAGGTGCAGGATATACCACCTCCAGTATGGGGAAGTATAACTGGAGATATTGAAGATCAAACTGACTTAATTAATTATATAGCGTCACAGATTATTACTCCTACATTATCAGAGGTGTTAGGAGCTGGTAATACTACAGATGGAAATCTTATAAGCATATCTGATGGTGATTATATTGTATTAGACAATGGATCAAAACTTAAAAAAGGAACAACAGATAGTGGTAATGGAGGATTAGGAGGTATTGCATTAAAGTGTTCAGTTGATTACGAATTAAAATGGGATGCTGGTAGATTATTTGTAATGCAACAAGACGGATTTACAATTCGTGAAACCCTATACAATTTTAACATCACTCCAAGTGGATTTGATGATAGCACAAAAGGGTATGAAATAGGAAGTAGATGGGTTCTAGATGATGGTAGTGTTTATCTTTGTACAGATAATATTGCTAATGCTGCAATTTGGGAATTACAATTAACAGATGCACAAAATCTTCAACAAGTTACTGACATTGGATCTATAACTACAAACACAATTACGGTAGGATCTTTATCGGGTTTATTTAGTCAAATATTATCATCAGCAATTGGTGCTGAAAATTATACAACAGGAACATACGCATACTTAGATAGTTCAGGTTATTTAGGATTAAACAATGGAGCTGTAGAGAGTTATTTAAAAAATACTAATGTAACAAATGCAGGTGTTATTTTAGAGTTTCCTAATAAACCAACAGGTAGTTATACAATAGCTACAACTGTTGATGTTCCAACTACTCCAACACTTCAACAAGTAACTGATGTTGGAAATACTAGCACTAATGATATAATTATTCAAGGTGCAAATGATTTTATTGGTCAAATTTCACCACAAGTTGTAACTTCTTATAATACTGTTACAGGTGCGTATGCTGAAATGTTTGTTGGTACAAGTGCACAATTATCATTATCAGGTGGTACAAGTACAGGTATACTTTCAGTTAATAATATTATAAGTAGCAATGTACAACTTGAATTTCCAAATAAAACAACAGGAACATATACAATAGCAACTACTGCTGATATTACTACTCCAACACTTCAACAAGTATTAGATAATAATCACGATTTAACTAATGGTAATAATTTTCAAGGTACAGGAGCAGGAGTTTTTAATACAGGTAATCAAGTAATTGGTTTTGGTACATCAACTTTAAGTAGTAATAGTGGTGTAAGTGTAAATGCTTTTGGAGTTCAAGCTTTGCAAGCAAATACAGCTAATCACGTAAATGGTTTTGGACAAGAAGTTGGAGCATCAAACACTTATAAAAATGTTAATTTATTTGGTTATAGAGCTTATGCTGATGCAAATAATCAAACAGTATTTTCAAAATGGATTAGTGGATCTACAACATATTTAGGAAGACTATCTTTTAATAATATTACAGATGCTAGAAAATGGGAATTTCCTGATGCTTCAGGTACTTTAGCATTAACATCCGATATACCAAGTATTACACCTGCTGCTTTAACTAAAACAAATGATACGAACGTAACATTAACATTAGGAGGAAGTCCTTCTACTGCTTTATTACAAGGAGTATCATTAACTTTAGGATGGACAGGTACACTTGCAGATTCAAGAATAGCATCAGCAACAAATTGGAATACAGCTTATAATAATAGAATAACAAGTCTTACAACAACAGGATCAGGAGCAGCTACATTAATATCTAATGTATTAAATATACCAACACCTCCTTCTGCTACATTTACATCATTAACTACAATAGGATCTTCAGGATCTTCTACATTATTATCAGGCGTATTAAATGTACCTACATATACATTAAGTGGATTAGGTGGACAACCTCTTTCCACAAATCTTACATCATTAAGTGGATTAACTTATGCTTCTGCATCGTTTGTAAAAATGACTGCTGCAGGCACATTTGCATTAGATACTAATACATACTTAACCTCAGCTGTTACCTCAGTAGGTGCAACAGGACCTATAACCTCATCAGGAGGAAATACACCTACAATATCTACATCAATGTCTACTAATAAACTTATTGGTAGAAGCACTGCAGGTACAGGTGTTATGGAAGAAATAACTGTAGGAACAGGACTTTCTCTATCTGGAGGTACACTTACTGCTTCAGGCGCTTCTCCACTTACTACCAAGGGAGATTTATATACATTTAATTCAACAAACGCAAGACTACCTGTAGGACTTGATACACAAATATTAATAGCAGATAGTACAACATCAACAGGATTAAAATGGGGTACTAATACTGCTGCTACACCTACAGGATATTATGCACAATACCAAGACGTATTAACACAAACTGTTGCAGTAATTAATACAGGGTATCCAATTAAGTTTAGAACATTAGACTTAAGTAATGGAGTTACAGTAGTTAGTGATTCTCGTATAACATTTGCTAATACAGGAATATACAACTTACAGTTTAGTGTTCAACTTCAGAATGCTGATACACAAGAGCACGATGTAACAATATGGCTTAGAAAAAATGGAGTAGATGTAGTTGGATCAGCAGGATTTGTTGGGGCATCATCAAAACATGGAGGAGTTAATGGACACTCATTACCTTCTTGGAATTATTTATTAGATGTTATTGCAGGAGAATATTATGAATTGGTATGGAGTGCAACAAGCACTCAAGTAACTATGCAATTCTATCCAGCAGGTAGCCCACCACCATCTACTGCATCTGCAATATTTACTGTTACACAACAGTCAGGTATAATGGCAGGTACAGGAATGACTTCTTTAACCACCACAGGATCAAGTGGTACTGCTACTTATAACTCAGTTACAGGTGCGTTAAATATACCTCAGTATATGAGTGCATCTACAAGAAGAAACGCAAACAATAGTTCAAACAATAATATCAATTATAACGGAGTAGCTTTAGGAACTGGAGTTAGTGAAAGTTCAGCAGTATGGACTATTACAAGATTAACAATAGCTGCAAGTGGCTCAATCACTACTGCAACTGCTACAAATGTAGCGTGGACGAATAGACAATCAGCAACATATATATAAAAAATAAAATTATGCCAATTACAAGTACAAACCCAATAGAAGTAAACGGAAATATATATCCATATTTTATGGTAAATTTAGCAATATCTCCTTTAGTTAAGCCAACAGATATAGGAGCAAGTGTTGCTATGCGTTTAACACCTTATAGATTATTAGAAGATGGAAGCTCAATTAGTTTACCTGACAATTCTATTCCTATTACTTATATGGATGTTTTTGAAAGTGGCGATACAGATGCTATCAATTCTGCAATATCTATTATGAGTGCTTTGCAGACTTTTATTAACGACAAAAATCTTTAATTATGGCTTTTAGATATGCAGTAGCAAGTGGTAACTGGAGTAATACAGCAACTTGGGATGGTGGTACATTACCAACAAGTTCTGACGATGTATTTTCAAATAACTTTACAGTAACTATAAATGGAACTTTTACAGTCTTATCAATTAGAAATACATTAAACGCAGCATTACCTACTATTGTTGCTGGTGGTCAGTTTATATTTGCAAATGGTGGTAATTTAACTTGTACTGCTGCACAAGCTATTTATGTTGGCTCAACTACTCCAACTTTGGAAATGACTTTAGTAAGTGGTAATACTGGTACTTTTAATGGTAATGTTTTGATATTGACAAATACTGCAAGTTATATAGCTATTAGACATTCAAGTAGTGGTACTTTAAATTTAAACGGGAATTATAATCTTGATAACACTGCTGCAAGAACTTTAATTGCAGTAACTTCAACTGGAACGCTTAATATTGTTGGCGATGTTTCATCAACTATGACTGGTTCAAGTAATTCTGCTAATACTTTATTAATGTCTACGGCTGGAACTATAAATATAACAGGAAATATTACTGCATCAACTAATACTCAATTAGCATCTCCCCCTATTAGTATGAGTGCTGGAACTATAAATATAACTGGAAATACAACTGCTAATATAACACCAGCTATTTATTTGTCTGGAGCAGTTAATTATACGCAAGTAGGTAATGTAAATGCTTCAACAACACAAGCAGCAATTTATAATATTACAGCTGCTGCAACAATTTCAATCACAGGAACAATTACAGCATCAACAGGAGCACCAGCTATTTATTCTGCTTTTGCTTTGACAAGTGGGTATTCATCAAGTACTTATGTAAAAGTAAGTGGTAACGTAGTTAATACTTCTAATAATATGGCTATTGTAGCACCAAGAGTAACAATAGACACAAACACTTCAACTTGGTTATTCCAAATAAGTACAGGTGGGAATAGAACTTTATATGCTGCTGGAGTAGCTTTAGGAAATCCTGCAACAAACAACGTAAGATTTGGAACTACTTATGGTGCATCAAGTGAATTAACAGGAACTTTGAGAGTACCAACTGCTGCAAATGTATTAAGTGGAGTTTTAGTAGACAACACAACTGGAACATTATTAATGACACCAGCAGACTTTTGGAATTATTTAATAGCAAGTGGATTTACTGCTAATAGTATTGGAGATAGATTACAAAATGCAGCAACAGTAGCAACAACTGGAGGTCAAATAGCTTCTTATAATATCTAAAATAATTTTATATCTTTGTAAAAAATTTAATAAAATGAAAGCAATAGAAAAACAAGAGTTAGAAACATTAAGAGAATTAAACAAAAGCTTCGTAGATCTTAGAGCAAAGTTGGCAGATTTAGAAATTGCAAATCGCAATATACAATCTCAGAAGAACTTAGTATTTAATGATTTAGATAAGTTATCATCTGAATTTAAATCAATAGAGGCTGACTTGTTAGAGAAGTACGGAAACGTAAAGATAAACTTAGAAACAGGAGAAATAACAGATGACAAAGATTAGTCAATACCCTACACTTTCAAATCCTACACAGGATGATATATTAATTGGTACAGATGTAAATAGCTCTGACGAGACTAAGAACTTTAGTATCGGTAGTATTGTTAATTTAGTAGAAAATGGAGGTAGACCTTATAAAGTTTATACTGCATTATTAACACAATCAGGCACAAGTGCTCCTACAGCTACTGTATTAGAGAATACATTACAAGGAATACCTATTTGGACAAGATTTTCAACTGATACTTTTGACTGTACATTAGACGGAGCTTTTTTAGAAGAAAAAACATTTTGTATAATTACTGCAGGTACTGATGATTATAGCGCTTTAATAAGTTTAGGCAGGTTTAATTCAGATACTGTTCGTGCTGTTTATACAGAAGGGGTAGGTTCTACTGTTGTTGTTCAGGTAGAGATCAGGGTTTACAATTAAATAATTTAAAATCAAATCAAATGGATATAATAAGAAAGATATCAGTTGGCGCTGACTATAAGAATGGCGCTATGCACTACATAGTAGGTCAGGATGTTCTTAATGGTAGCCATAGGATAAATCATATCGGAATAAATGAAAACACTGGAGATTTTGAGATCTGGATCGAGAAGGATGACGAGATTAAGAAGTGGAAGAAGTTTAACGCTAATATGCCTATATCTACAGAGAATAATATTGACTTCTAATGAAATCGCCATTTTACTTTGTCGTTAGACCTACAAACGGTAGGAGGTACGACAATATAAAGAAGATAGGCGATATCAACTTTATAACCAGTGTATCTCAGGAGGACCACACAGCAACTAATAGGTTTGCTGAGGTTGTGTCAGTTCCAAATAATTATGTTGGCGACATCTGTGTCGGTGACATACTTCTAGTTCACCATAACACGTTTAAGATTTACTACGATATGAAAGGTCAGGAGAGGAGCGGAACTAGCTTCTTGAAGGATGACCTTTTCTTTGTTGATGAGGACCAGTACTTTATGTACAACCACAATGGAGAGTGGAAGACACACTCCAAGTACTGCTTCATAAAGCCAGTGAAGACTCGTGAGTCATACATAAGCAAGGGTGGAGTATTTGAACCACTTATCGGAATTGTTAAATACTCTAATGACGAACTTAGAGATTTAGGCATTGTAGAAGGAGATGAAGTTTCATTCGAGCCAGATAGCGAGTATGAGTTTACCATTGATGATGAGAAGCTATATAGAATGTTCACTAAAAATATTACAATCAAATGGAACTAACGGATATAAAGAAGAGAATCATAGAGGCTGGATACAAGGCTGTTGATGAACTAATAAAGGTTGCAGAGGATAAGATTCTTACTGGTGGAGATGATGATATTTCATCTGACAAGTTGAAGAACGCTGCTGCTACAAAAAGGCTTGCAATAGAAGATGCCTTCGCTATACTTAATCGAATTGAATTAGAAAAGGAATTAATCAATGGAGAGTCAAAAACAAAAGAGCCAACAATCAAAGGATTCGCAGAGGGAAGGTCTAAGTAATGTAGTCCACAACTTAATCCCTACTGCTATTGTTACTGGCGGAAATAACAAGAAGTCTTGGGAGTATGGATACAATGAGAAGTACGACATAGTTATAATATCTAAGGACGGTACTATTGGTGAGATATACAACATAAACGGATTGAATATTGCACTACCACTCGTCCCAAATATTGTGTATAAAAGGGACGAAAAGAAGGAGAAACAATACTGGGAGGCTGCTGACTATCCAAAAGAACTACACAATATAAAGTCTATATTCCAATGGCACACGATGCAAAAGGACTTCAAGGCTAAGTGGGTTGACTACATAGAGAATGAGTTTGTAAGACGTGAGGAGGGTATGTTCTTTATGAATAATGGAGTACCAACTTATATAACTGGGAGTCACTATATGTACCTTCAGTGGACAAAAATTGACGTAGGTCATCCTGACTTCCGTGAGGCTAATAGAATATTCTTTATATTCTGGGAGGCTTGCAAGGCTGATGATAGATGCTTTGGTATGACTTACCTTAAGATTAGACGTTCTGGGTTCTCATTTATGGCATCTTCAGAGTCTGTAAATGTAGCAACACTTGCAAAGAATGCAAGGATTGGGATATGTTCAAAGACTGGAGGTGATGCTAAGGCGATGTTTACTGATAAGGTTGTACCGATATCAAGCAACTATCCGTTCTTTTTCAAGCCTATTATGGACGGTATGGATAAGCCGAAGACAGAGTTAGCCTATCGTGTACCAGCATCTAAGATTACTAAGAAGAATATGTACGAGAGCGATAATTCAAACCTTGAAGGTTTGGATACATCTATCGACTGGAGTAACACGTCTGATAACTCGTATGACGGTGAGAAGTTGAAGCTTCTAATTGAGGACGAGTCTGGTAAGTTAGAAAAACCAAACAATATACTAAATGGTTGGAGGGTTCGTAAGACCTGTTTGCGTTTGGGTAGCAAGATTATCGGAAAGTGCTTGATGGGATCTACAGTTAACGCATTAGAAAAGGGTGGTGGAAACTTTAAGAAATTATACGAGGACTCTAAGATTAATACTAGAAACGCAAATGGGCAAACAAAGACTGGATTATACGCTCTATTTATTCCTATGGAGTGGAATTTTGAGGGTTATATTGATAGGTATGGTATGCCTGTTTTTAGACAACCTAATTTGCCAGTAGAGGGTGTGGACGGAAGACCTATAAAGATAGGCGCTATTGACTTCTGGGAGAATGAAGTAGACTCACTTAAGAATGATCCTGACGCACTGAATGAGTTCTATCGTCAGTTTCCAAGGACAGAGAGTCACGCGTTTAGAGATGAGAGTAAGGCATCTATATTTAACCTTACTAAAATATATCAGCAGATAGATTACAACGACTCACTTATAAAGGACAGGGTTCTTACAAGGGGTTCGTTCCACTGGAAGGATGGTAAAGAAGACAGCACGGTTGTCTGGACTCCAGACATAAGGGGTAGGTTCTTAGTGTCTTGGATACCTTCTAATCAACTGATGAATAATGTCATAACAAGGAATGGAGTCAAGCACCCTGGCAACGAACACATTGGAGCATTCGGATGCGATCCATACGACATATCTGGAACAGTTGGTGGTGGCGGATCTAAGGGTGCACTTCACGGACTGACTAAGTTTAATATGGATAATGCACCAAGTAATGAGTTCTTTCTTGAGTATATAGCAAGACCACAGACGGCAGAGATATTCTTTGAAGACGTTCTTATGGCGTGTGTGTTTTATGGTATGCCAGTTCTTATAGAGAATAACAAGCAGAGACTACTTTATCACTTCAAGACAAGAGGATACAGAGCGTTTTCTTTAAACAGACCTGACAAACCCTCTCACAAGCTCTCTAAGACAGAAAAAGAGCTTGGAGGTATACCTAACTCATCTGAAGATGTTAAGCACGCTCACGCGTCTGGAATTGAGTCGTATATAGAAAAGTATGTAGGACTTGACTTAGAAGGTACGTATAGAGATCCAGATGAGATGGGATCTATGTACTTTACAAAGACTTTAGAGGACTGGGCTAAGTTTGATATAAATGACAGAACCAAGTTTGACGCTGCAATTAGCTCAGGATTAGCGATTATGGCTAATCAAAGAAGTACATTCCAGGCAGTTAAAAAAGATTCAAAAATAAGTATTAAATTTGCAAGATATAATAACAACGGAAGATATAGCGAAATAATAAAGTAAATGCCATACGTTTATAGACATATAAGGTTAGACAATGATACTGTTTTTTATATTGGAATAGGAAGTGATAACAGATATAATAGGGCTAACGAAATAAAAAGCAGAAGTTCTCACTGGAAAAATATAGTTAAAAAAACTGATTACGAAGTTGAAATACTTTTCGAACACGATGATTATGACTTTATAAAAGAAAAAGAAGTTGAGTTTATAAGTTTATACGGAAGAGCTGATTTAGGATTAGGAACTCTGTGTAACAAAACAAATGGTGGAGATGGATGTTTAGGTTTAGTTCATACTGACGAAGCAAAACTTAAGATGAGCATTCCTAATAAAGGAAAGATAATATCTGAAGAACAAAAGAAAAAAGTTTCAGAATTTCATAAAGGAAAAGTTTTGACTGAAGAGCATAAATTAAAAATCAGCTTAGCTCATAAAGGTAAAAAACAAAAGCCGCATACAGAGGAACATAAGCAAAAGATAAGAGATAAAATGCTCAGAGGTCAAGATAATCCATCTACAAATTTAAAAAATGAAGATGTATTATTATTAAGAGATTTATACTCTACTGAAAAATATAACATTGCTCAATTAGCTAAAATGTTTAATATATCTAGAGGTTCTGTTTATAACATAACAAAAAGAATAACCTGGAACCATATATAAAATAAATGAAAGAAGTAACTATAAAAATAGATCCTATTGGATTTCCAGGACAATTTGTTTCAGATAAAGAAAAATCTTCTTATGAGTATGGTCTTCAAATTATGCAGGCAATTTCTTATGAGTGGTTCAAAAGAGATAGTGGAACTTGTAAGTTTTATAATCAGTGGGGTGAGTTTCATCGTCTTAGGTTATACGCAAGGGGAGAACAATCAGTTGCTAAGTATAAGAATGAGTTGTCAGTAGATGGTGACCTTTCTCATTTAAATTTAGATTGGACACCAATTCCAATCATACCAAAGTTTGTCGATATCGTTGTTAACGGTATGTCTGACAGACTTTTTAGAGTTAAGGCTTATGCTCAGGATGCAGTATCTGCCGAAAGACGTAGTAAGTATCAAGATATGATTGAGACCGATATGGTGTCTAAGGATATTCTGAATCAGATAAAGGATAGTTTTGGTGTTGATGCGTTTGATACAAATGCTGACCAGCTTCCTCAGGATTCAGAGGAGCTTAACTTATTTATGCAGATAAACTACAAGCCAGCGATAGAGATTGCTGAGGAGACTGCAATTAACACTATACTAGAAGATAACAAGTACTCAGACACAAGAAGCAGAGTTGATTACGATTTAGCTGTACTTGGTAAGGGAATAGTTAAGCACCAGTTCCTACCAGGAAGTGGCGTTCAGATTGACTATGTAGATCCTGCTAATATAGTTCACAGCTACACAGAGGATCCACACTTTAGAGATTGCTTCTACTGGGGTGAAATTAAGACTGTATCTATTACTGAACTACTTAAAATTGATCCTACTCTTACTAATGAGCAGCTTGAAGAGATTTCAAAGTATAGCCAGTCTTGGTATAATTACTACAACAACGCACAGTTCTATCAGAACAGTTTGTTTAGTAGAGACTCTGCTACATTACTTTATGTAAACTATAAGACAACTAAGAAGTTTGTCTACAAGAAAAAAATACTAGATACAGGCGGTGTTAGAATAATTCAAAAGGATGATACGTTTAACCCTCCTAACGAGATGATGGAGGATGGTAAGTTCGAGAAAATAGAAAAGACTATTGACGTATGGTATGATGGAATTATGGTGATGGGAACTAACATTATGTTGAAGTGGGAGCTTTCCAAGAATATGGTAAGACCTAAATCATCATCTCAGCACGCTCTTCCAAATTATATTGCAGTAGCTCCAAGAATGTATAAAGGTAACATAGAGTCTTTGGTTAGACGTATGATACCATTTGCTGACTTGATTCAGGTTACTCACTTAAAGCTACAGCAGGTTATATCTAAGGTTGTGCCTGATGGTGTATTCATTGATGCTGATGGACTTAACGAGGTTGATTTGGGTAACGGAGCGGCATACAATCCAGAGGACGCATTACGATTATACTTCCAGACTGGTAGTGTAATTGGTAGAAGTTACACTCAGGATGGTGAGTTTAATAATGCAAGGGTTCCTATTCAGGAACTTAACTCTAATAGTGGTCAGGGTAAGATAGCTTCGTTAATTGGAAGTTATAATCACTACCTAAGTATGATTAGAGACGTGACGGGATTGAATGAGGCTAGGGATGGTAGTATGCCAGATCCTAACTCTTTGGTTGGTCTACAGAAGCTTGCAGCAGCAAACTCAAATACAGCCACACGACACATACTAGACGGAAGTTTAAGCATAACTAAGGAATTAGCTGAGGCTATATCTTACAGAGTTGCTGATATATTAGAGTACTCTGACTTTGCAGAGACATTCGCGATGCAGATTGGTAAGTATAATGTAAGTCTTCTTGATGAGATTAAGGAGATATACATATACGACTTCGGTATATTTATAGAGATGTCTCCAGACGAGGAGGAAAAAACTAAGCTAGAGCAGAATATTCAGGTTGCACTTTCAAGAGATGCAATCACGTTAGAAGATGCTATAGATATTAGAGAGATAAATAATATTAAGCTTGCTAATCAGTTGCTTAAACTTAAGAGACGTAAGAAGCAGGAGCAGGATCAGCAGAATGCTATGCAGACTCAGCAGATGCAGGCTCAGATTAATGCTCAGTCTCAGCAGATGGCTGCTCAGAATGCTATGCAACAAATTCAAGCAGAGACACAGTCTAAGATGATGATCAAGCAGGCAGAGATTGGATACGAGATAGAGAAGATGAAATCTGAGGCTCAGCTAAAGGTTGAGTTGATGAATGTTGAGTTCCAGATGAATATGCAGCTTAAAGGCGTTGAGGCTCAGTCTATAACTATGAAGGACGAGATGAAGGAGAAGGCTAAGGATAATAGAATATTAAAACAGGCAACAACACAATCTAAGTTAATTGAGCAACGTAAGAATAACTTACCACCTGTTGACTTCGAAAGTAATGATGACAGTTTGGACGGATTTGACTTGGCTGAATTTGAGCCGAGATAATATAAGAAAATAATTACTAACTTTGCAAAAAAATAAATAATATGTCAACAGTACCATCAGGAACTAGATTTATAGGTATATCTACAAATGTAAATCTTACAGAAAGAAAATCTGCAGTATTAAACGCAGAGACTCAACCATATACAATACAAGACTTAGTCGATACGATTGGAACAGGGGCGCAAGGACCACAGGGAGTTCAAGGACCAGCAGGACCTCCAGGACCAGTTGGACCTGCGGGATTAAACTGGCAAGGATCTTGGGTATCTGGAACATCTTACGTGGCAGATGATGCTGTAGGATATGACGGAGCGTCTTGGTTCTGTATATTAGCTACATCTGGGACAACTGCTCCTGATGTTGATACAACACACTGGGCACTGTTAGCTTCTCAGGGAGCCATTGGACCACAAGGAGCTCAGGGACCAACTGGACCACAAGGACCTGCTGGAAGTGCTGCTGCACAAACTAATGGTATAATGTATCTTAACCCAAGTGATTCACCATATCAAACACTTAGTTATGATATAAACAGAATTAATTTGGGTGGATCAGGGTTTAGTGGAGTATACTTACCAGCTGCAGCACCTATTGGTAAAGAAATAAGTGTTTTTTTAGAAGTTGGAACTAATCAATTAACTATATTTGGTGATAATGTGTTAAATTTGCCGTTTCCATTCTTGATGGGTTCTGCAAATCAACAAACAGGACCTTTTACAATTTTTTCTAGCGAATCTTATGTTTTTATTAGTTTAGGAAGTGGTTTGTGGAAAGTTAATACTATATCTAGAACAATAATGTCTGGTTCTGCTGCTAGAACACTTAATACAAATTCTACTATAAATGGATCAAGTATATCTGTTGAAAATACATCAACACTTAGTAAAGCAACCTTAGAAACAACTAAAATTACACTTACTAAAAACGCAACTGGTTTAAAGACTACTAATTTACTTCAGGCAGTTACCCCTACAGCAAACAGAACTATATATTTTCCAGATGCTGACGGAACTGTTGCTTTGACTAGTGATGTTACAACAAAAACACTAAAAACTACAATTACTTCAGCTCAAGTATTGCAGTTGTTTACAACTCCTATATCAGTATTACCTACTGCTTCAGCTGGAAAGGTTAATATACCTACAAATATTTATATTAAAAGAAATGCTGGAACTGCATATAGATTAGATACAAATGCATTTATTTTGTTGGATGGTTTAAATATTGATACTAATACGCAAATAAATCCTAATCCATTAACAAATACATCAAACGGATATATGAATAATACCATATATTTAGCAGATAGTGTTAGTGGAAGTACATCAACTGGACCATATAAATTAAAAGCTGCTGGAGGCAATCCAATAGAAGGAACAGGTAATTTAGATGTATACGTTACTTATATAGAAATAACATTATAATAAATAAACTAATATGACAACAGAAGATATCGCAGGGAGATTAGCTACGTTTCACGAGCAGTTTCATATGATTCACTGGGAGACAAGAAGTTTCGCAGAGCATACAGCAACAGGAGGATTCTATGAGTTTTTACAAGACTTCAAGGATGAGGTAGTTGAAAAATTAATGGGGTATAGTGGAAAGAGAATCAAGGGTATGCGAATTGAACCTATGAAGTCTGGTCAGGATGCTTTGGAACTTACAGATCAGGTATTAATGTTTGCTAATGAACTTGAGGTTTATGGTGATATTAATAAGTATCCAGATATCTGTAATATGGCTCAATCACTTTCGGGTGAGGCGGCAAAATTACGTTATTTGTTAACACTTAGTTAAATTTAATGAGAATCAAAGATATAGTAAATGAATTAATTAAAAATAAATACACTAAAGATGAATTAAACTTATCTTGTGGTGTTTATATTTTAACATTAAATAACAAACATTATATAGGAAGTTGTAAGATGTTAAATTATAAAATGTCAAGAAACGGGTTTTATTATAGACTTTATTCACATATATATAATTTAATGAGAGGTAAACATCATTCATTAAAATTACAAAATGCAGTTAATAAATACGGAATAAATAATATTGATTTTGACATTATTCAAGAATGTGATTCTAAAATAACTACTGATATAGAACAATATTGGTTAAACATAATGAATACTTTTAAAAAAGGGTATAATAGTTGTCCTAATTCAAGAAGTATTTTTGGGTTTAAACATACAGAAAAATCTAAATTAAAAATGTCAAAATCTAAAATAGGAAAAACTCCTTGGAATAAAGGTTTAAAAGGAGAATCTCCTTCTTTAGAAACAAGAAAAAAATTAAGTGATGCTCTTTTAGGTAGAAAAAAAGGACCTATGTCTGAAAAACAAAAAATAGATATTAGTAATACATTAAAAAATAGATATTTAGAAAAGTCTAATCGTTTAATAGACTTATCGTAAAATAATAAATAATAATATAATTTAATAAATCAAATCAAATGGAAAATTTTACAGTGCGCGATATTGGCGCAGGTGAGGAACGCTCTATTCAAGAAATTGAACAAGAGTTATTAGACAAACACGAGGAGAAGTTTAATCAGGATGTTCAACAAGATGAAGTGATCACTGAAAGTGAACAAGTTGAAACTAATGAACAAATTGAGACTACTCCAGAATTAAAAGACGAGGATGTATTGTCCTATATTAAGGGAAGATACAACAAGGACATCAACTCTGTTGATGAATTATTTAAGGAGAGAGAGACTAACGAGGAATTGCCTTCGGATGTTTCAGCATTCTTAAAGTATAAAAAAGAAACTGGCAGGGGTATTGATGACTTTATGAATTTAAGTAAAGACTTCAGTAAATTATCTCCAGAAAAACTTTTAGCTGAGTATTACTCAGTTACCGAGTCAGACTTGGATGATGAGGATATCAATTATATGATCGAAGATAAATTTGGATACGATCCAGACTTTGATGAGGAGAAGGATATTAAGAAGAAAGAAATCGCCAAGAAGAAAGAGCTTGCCAAAGCTAAGAAGTTTTTTGAAGATCAAAAGGAGCAGTACAAGTCACCACTTGAGTCAAGGGGTAGCTTAGTTCCAGATGAGGATAAGGAAGGCTATAATGCTTACAAGAAATACGTTCAAGACGCACAGACAGTGCAGCAAGAGAGTTACAAAAAGTCTGAGTATTTTCAGAAGAAGACTGAAGAACTTTTCAACCAGGATTTCAAAGGTTTTGATTTCAACATTGGTGACAAGGATTTAAAGTTTTTACCTGGTGATCCAGCAGACTTAAAGAAGTCTCAATCTGATTTAACAAATTATATATCTAAGTTCTTAGATAACGATGGGTTAATTTCAGACACTGTTGGTTATCACAGATCCTTATCTGTAGCTATGAATCCTGAAAAATTTGCTAGGTTCTTTTATGAACAAGGTAAAGCTGAGGCGTTATTAGATACCGCCAAACAAACTAAAAATATTGATATGGATGTGAGAACATCTCCTCAATCTATCAGCTCATCAGGAGTTAAAGTGAAAAGTATAGACGATGGTGGTGGTCGTGGACTTAAATTTAAAAGTATAAAATAACATTAAAAAATTTAAAAAATGTCAGTATTATCTACACCAGGCTTTGATTTGCAGCCTTCAGCAGAGAGAAAAACTCTAGCATCAAATTACATCACAAACTTTGACTTCTTGAATCAGTATCTTCCAGATACTTACGAGAAAGAGTTTGAAAGATATGGTAACCGTTCAGTTGCTTCTTTCTTAAGAGCAGTTGGAGCTGAGATGCCATCTATTTCTGACCTTATCAAATGGGCAGAGCAAGGTCGTTTACACACAAAATATGTTAACTGTGTTGCTACAGGTTTCCCTGCAGGTTCATTAACAGCTACAATTATTGTTAACGATACTTTAGTACCAGGTAATGGTGGAATCGCATTTAGAAAAGGACAGACAGTTATATTGTCTTCTAACACTACTGCTGCTAACTCTAACAAAGGTATTATTATCGATGTTGACTACGCTAACGGAACTTTTGACGTAGCTTACTACGAGGCTGCAGGTCAAACTTTTGCAGCTACTGATGTAATCACTACATTTGTTTATGGTTCAGAGTTTAGAAAAGGAACTGAAGGGTTGGAAGAGTCTTTAGAGGCTGATGACTTGATCTTAGAGAATAGCCCAATTATCATCAAAGATAAGTATGCAGTATCTGGTTCAGATATGGCTCAAATCGGATGGGTTGAGGTTACTACTGAGAATGGTGCTACAGGTTACTTATGGTACATCAAATCAGAGCACGAAACTCGTTTGAGATTTGAAGATTACTTAGAGTTAGCTATGATTGAGTCTGTACCAGCTGAAGCTAATTCAGGAGCTGCTACTCAAACTACTTTTACAAACGCTGGTAACAAAGGATCTGAAGGTTTATTCTACTCTGTTTCTCAAAGAGGAAACGTATGGGGTGGTGGTAACCCAACTACATTGTCTGACTTCGATACTATTATCCAACGTCTTGACAAGCAAGGTGCTATCCAAGAGAATGTGTTATTCGTTAACCGTCAGTTCTCTTTCGATATCGATGATATGTTAGCTGCTCAAAACTCTTACGGAGCTGGTGGTACATCTTACGGTTTATTCGATAACGATAAAGAGATGGCATTAAACTTAGGATTTACAGGATTCAGAAGAGGTTACGACTTCTACAAAACTGACTGGAAATACTTAAACGATGCTGCTACTCGTGGTGGTTTAGTTGGTGGTGCTATAAATGGAGTGTTAGTTCCTGCTGGATCTACAACTGTTTATGACCAAGTATTAGGTAAAAACGCTAAGAGACCATTCTTACACGTACGTTACAGAGCTTCTGAAACAGAAGATCGTCGTTACAAAACTTGGATTACTGGTTCTGCTGGTGGTGCTGCTACATCTTCTTTAGATGCTATGGAAGTACACTTCTTATCAGAGAGAGCTTTATGTACTTTAGGTGCTAACAACTTCTTCTTATTCGAAGCTAATAACTAGTATTAAATAAATTACCCAACAGGGAGATGAGATACTCTCCCTGTTATTTTTTAACAAATTAAATTATATCAAATGAAAGAAACTGCATTAGTAGATAGAATCTACGTATTAAAAAAAAGAAACACTCCGCTGTCATATATGTTGACATCGAAGAACACTTCAAGAAGTCCGTTATATTACTTTGATGGACAATCAAACAGACCACTTAGATATGCAAGAAACCAAAAGACACCTTTTGAGGATGAGCAGGATGGTTCTGCTATTTTAGAGCCTATTGTATTTGTTGATGGATCGCTAACGGTACATAAAACAAATCCAGTGCTACAAAAATTCTTAGAGTATCATCCAGGGAACGGTATGATATTTGAGGAAGTAAATACAGAGAAGGATGCGTCTGTACAGTTTGACAAGTTAACCACAGAGTTGGATGCACAGTTAGCGGCAAGGGACTTATCTTTAGATATGCTTGAGGCTGTTGCTAGAGTTGTATTGGGAGGAAGGATTGACAAGATGTCTACAGCTGAATTAAAGAGAGACGTACTTGTTTATGCAAGAACATATCCTGATAAATTTATGGAGATGTTGAACGATCCTATGTTGCAATTACAAAACACGTGTGCTAAGTTATTTGATCAAGACGTGTTAAGACTTAAAAATAAAGGAAGGGATATTTATTTCAACCTTGAGACAAACAAGAAGAAGCTGTTGACAGTTCCTTATGGTGAGAATCACTTATTTATTCTTGCCTCTCATCTAAAATCAGATGATGGGATTGAGACACTTAGATTACTTGAGAGTCATTTAGATTAATATTTTTTTAGTATCTTTGCAAGGATTATTAATCATAAACAAAAGATAAAAATGGAAAAATTTTTAAGTATTCCTGTGACTAACGAGCAATTTCAAATTGTTTCTGCTACAGACATTAAACTTATTGAACAAGCATCAACTACTACTGTTACTATTGCTTATGGTGGAGGTAGAACTGCTACTATCACTCACGCAACTGCTGGAGCTGGTGTTGAAACGCAAAGAGACGCTATTGAGGCAGCTGTTGTTGCAGCCTTAGGTGAGGGATGGACAAAAGTAACTTACGATGTTACATTATTACCGTTCGCTGTTTCAGGAATAGCTATTTCTGCGTAATTGTTTTTGTTCTTAAGGAAAGCTAAAGGCACTCTAATCAGAGTGCTTTTTTTTATTATCTTTGTAAAAAGTTTTTAATATGATAAACTCAGTTAGAAATACAGTTCTATCTGTTATAAATAAGAATAACTACGGCTATATTACACCTGCTGATTTCAACCTATACGCCAAGCAAGCACAGATGGAATTGTATGAGGAGTACTACTCTTCCTATAACAAAACCATCAATATGGAGAATGCTCGTATGTCAGGTACTGACTACGCTGATATTGAGCAGCCAATAGCTGAAACTCTTGAGTCTTTTTTAGTTACGTCAATATTAAACTCAGTTCAAAATAATGTTTGGTACGCACCTTCAGTTAATACAACTGGTAGTGATTCATATATGATACTAAGGATTGATTGTTTAGATCCGCTTAATAAAAGAATCGCTACAGCTGAGAAGGTTTCCAACGCAAGAATAATGATGCTTTCAGACTCTAACTTGACTGGACCATCGATGATGTATCCATTATACACTTATGAGCAGGATTCAAGTGGATTATCTACTATTTCAGTATATCCTGATACTATAGATGATAGTCAAGGATATTCTTTAAAGTGTTCTTACTTTACATATCCTAAAGATCCTAAGTGGACTTATGTTACACTTATGAACGGTGAGCCTATGTTTGATCAGTCTCAACCAGATTATCAAGACTTTCAGCTTCCTAATGAGGATGAGTATAAGTTAGTTATGAAGATATTACAGTATGCTGGAATATCAATAAGAGAGCAAGAAGTTGCTGCTTACGCATTAGGTCAAGAACAACACGAACAACCAACATTTAGTTTACAACAATAATTATGGCATACTTAACTGGATATCAATATTATGAGAATGCTGGAAATTCTCCAGAGAATGAAAACTGGGGAACGTACCAGTACGTATCATTAAAGGATATAGTTAACAACTTTATGTTGATGTATGTTGGAAACCACAAACTTATTAATAATGTTGATAAGTACGAGGTATTATTTCACGCAAAGAGAGGGATTCAAGAACTGAACTATGATGCCTTGAAGGAGATTAAGATTGTGGAGCTTAGTATATGTGACGATCTTAAGTTAGTACTTCCGCCAGATTACGTTAACTATGTTAGAATATCATTATACAAGGATGGTATATTAAGACCACTTACTGAGAATATTCAAACTAATTATAGTAACTCATACCTACAAGACAACAGTTGTAGAATATTATTTGATCAAGACGGAAACGTATTAGAGGGTACGTCTATTTTAGATTACGACAGAATACATAAGTTAAACAAGAGCATCTACTTAGGTGATGGCAAGTTTAACGGACTAGAAGGATATAACATTGACGGTAAGTGGTATTTTAACTATGCTGTTGGTGCAAGATTTGGTTTAAATACAGAGACTGCAAACGTAAATCCTACGTATAGAATAGACAAGAAATCAGGCGTTATAAACTTTGGATCAGGAATGGCAGGTCAACTTTGCATACTTGAGTATGTTACGGATGGTATGGAGGGTGGAGATGATTCTGAGGTTACTGTAAACAAAATGGCTGAAGAGTTCTTATACGCATACATTAAGTATGTTATTCTTACAAATAAGTACGGAGTTCAGCAGTATGTAATTGAAAGAGCTAAGAAAGAAAAAACAGCCCTTTTAAGAAACGCAAAAATAAGATTGAGTAACATACACCCTGGAAGATTATTGATGAATATGAGGGGCAAAGATAAGTGGATTAAATAAGTATGGATTTAAATACTACGTTCCTTAAAGGGAGAATGAATAAGTCGCTTGACGAGAGAGTTCTTCCAGATGGAGAATATATTGACGCGTTAAATATAAGAATAGGATCTACTGAAAACAATAGCGTTGGTGCTATTGAAAATTCATTAGGTAACACTAAGATCACTTCTATTCTTTATGAAGGAAATCCTTTATCTACCAATGCAAGATGTATTGGTGCATATGAGGATAATCAGCACGAGACAATATACTGGTTCGTAACAGATCCAGGGAATGTAGATATGGTTCTATCTTATAACGATAAAACAGGTACGCTTATTTATCACGTAATATCTACCACAGTACTTAACTTTAATACTCAGTATTTGGTAAACGGTATTGACTTAATTGACGGTCTCTTATTCTGGACAGACAACTATAATCCTCCAAGACGAATAAATGTAAATAGTTCGTACGCATATCCTACTATGGGGGTTGATAATATTACAGAGGATGATATATCTGTGATTGTAGCTCCACCGTTAGAATCTCCTTCTATAGTTCCACTGATATCATCAACTGAAAAGAACTATATAATTGATAAGTTTGTATCTTTTTCTTATAGATATAAATATAAGGATGGAGAGTACAGTGCATTGTCTCAGTTTAGTGATATAGCATTCGTCCCTGATAACTTTTTTGTTGACTTTACAAGTTATACAAATGGAGCTATGCAAAACGTATTTAATTCTTATAATGTATTTTTTAATACTGGTAGTAAAAATGTTATTCAGGTTGATTTATGTTTTAAATTATCCGACTCAAGTATTGTAAATATTATTGAAAGATACAATAAAAATGAACAGGGATGGGGAGACGATCAGATAAAGTCTATTAATTTTAATAATAAAAAGATATACACTGCACTTTCAAGTTCAGAACTAACAAGACTATTTGATAATGTACCTCGTATAGCTAAGTCTCAGACCACTATGGGAAATAGACTTATGTATGGAAACTATGTTGATGGTTACGATATAGATACTAACATTAATTATGATGTTGTTGGTGTTAGTGAGGCAGTAGGAGGTAAATCTTTAGATGTTTTTACAGATGATGGATTTTATACTATAAATCCATCAACACCTGCAACTATCCCTAGTGGTATTATAAAAATAGATTTTACTGATACAGAAATAAAAACTGGAGCATTATTATCAATACAATTTAGATTATTTCACTATTCATTTTCTGGAGATCCTTCATATGCTTTAGAAGGTATTTTAAATGAATTTGATTTTAGTTTTAATTTTAACATAACAAACGATTTTTCAAGCGCGTATCAATTATCTCAAGATCAAGCATTTATAAATGCAATATATACACATAATCCAATAGCTGATTGTGGGACTGGTTTCTCTTTAACAGATAAATTTAATTGTAGTATTATAACTGTAGCCACTTCACCTCCAGATTGGGATATTGTTGGAACAGGAATAAGTGCTGTTGATCAAGGATTTACAATAATATCATCTCCAACAGAACCAAATATTATAAAACTACAGATACCAGCAATAAAATTTGTAGGTGTTCAGGCAGAAACTCCTGATCTAATAGCGTATGAGTATCTAACAGATATAGGTACTGTTGCTTCATTATCAACATTAGAGAATAAAAGAAGTCTACATAGCAACAGAGATTATGAGGTTGCTATTGTTTATCAGGACGAGTATTTAAGAAGCTCTACTGCTCTAGTTTGTAATGATAATACTGTATTTTTTCCAGCATCAGCGTCAGACACAAAAAACTATATAGTATCTACAATACAGAACCTTGCACCTTCTTGGGCTAAGAGATATAAGTTTGTTGTTAAACCTTCTAAGTCTAAGTACGAAACTATTTATACTAACCTATTTTTTCAAGATGATGATGGTTTTGTATGGTTTAAACTAGAAGCAGAAAATATAAGCAAGGCAAAGATTGGAGAACAATTAACCGTTAAAAGAGATTCTAACGGAGCTATGAACAACCTTGTTACTGTAACCGTTCTTGATGTTAAATCTCAGTCTGATAATTTTATATCTGGACCTAATTCTGATGATATAGTTTATGAGCCTGCTGGGGTTTATATGAAGATGAGGGTTACTAATTTTGAGGTTATTTACGATAAAAATTCTTTCATACAATTAAAGACTGTAGGACCTGATGGATACGATTATCCTCAAAGAAGAATAGATCTTTCGTATGCAAATCCAAGTTATGATCCAAGTATACCAATAGATGCAGAAAATCAACCTAGAATAACTTATGATATACCTGCTGGTAGTATTGTAAAGTTTGATATAAGGATGAATAGAGATGAAGCTAACTTTTTAGATGCTAATTGTGGATCTAGGAATTATAAATATATAAGAACTGTTGTGGCTAATCAAGACTACGACAACTTATATTTATTAGCTCAGGGAGAGGGTATAAATTTTGAGGATGGAGTAGTATCTGGTAATGATGACACTATGAATACCAAAGATTATAATCAGGTCTTAGGGGTTTTTGCTCCGTGCTATTCATTTAGTGGTGTCTCCGATTATATTTGTGGAGACAATCCACATCTTCCATTCAATCCAAATCGATTTTATAAGTATTTTATTCCTCCTTACTGGACAGCGCCTCCATATAATACTCCTGGAGTTAATAGATTTATGTTTCAGAGGGTTGATCCTGAAAATCCATATGATCAATCGTTAGTAGGTGGGTATTATCTTATTTTAGGATCAGGGACTCCAATGTGTATTGGAAGTTTTGGTCTTGACAGGAAAGGATCGTATATAGGTGGTGATATTACAATACAGAAGGCAACGTCTCTGATTGTTTTTGAGACAGAAGCGCTTGATGCTGACGGAGAGATTTATTATGAGGGAAGCGATAGTTTTCCTATAGATGAGAATAGATTTCATATGAGTGGAGACGCTCCTGCAGATAAGGATCAGACATCTTCTACAGATCCTGATGGATTTGGGGTTGTAACAATCAACTCATTTGACTGCTTTTCATTTGGTAATGGAGTTGAATCTTATAAAATAAATGATTCAATTGTTGGCGATCCTTTTTACTTAGGTTCTAGAGTTACTGCTGTAGCTCAGGAACAATATAAGGAGGCTCATAGGTATGCATCTATAACATATAGTGGAATATATAATGCAGAGACAAACATAAACAAGTTAAATGAGTTCAACTTATCACTTGCAAACTTTAAGGATTTAGAGAAGTCTTTTGGACCTATCAACAAGTTATATGCAAGACGTACAGATGTTCTAGTTCTACAAGAGGACAAGATATCATATACATTAGCTGGTAAGAATTTACTATCTGACTCCGCTGGAGGTGGACAAATTGCGTCTATACCAGAGGTGTTAGGTACTCAGATTGCAAGAACTGAGGACTATGGTATTAGTAATAATCCTGAGAGTTTTGCTGTACTAGGTGGAGAGGTTTACTTTACTGATATAAAAAGAAACGTGGTGCTTAATCTTAGAGGCGGATCAGCACAGAGCGATGCTCTTAGTATTGTCTCTGATATGGGTATGAAGTACTGGTTCAGAGACGAGTTCAAGAACTCACAGAACTATTTTAAGATAGGTGGATACGATCCTTATATGGACGAGTACGTACTTCACCTTACTGAAAATTCTATGCCAACAGAAACAGATGTTTTTGGTTGTGGAATTACAGTGTCTAAACAAAATGTTAATGGATTTTATGAGTTTAATGTAGAGGTTGGTGATCAAATAGGAGAGGTAACTATTGATCTATCTTTATTTAGTGGAGAGATGCATATTATAGCAAATTATAATGATGTCGATGTGGTTGATGAAATCCTAACTATTCAGGACAACTACTCGTTTACATTTGAAAAGTTGTTAGTGTTTCCTAACACGGTTAATATAAAAATAACATCTATTAATGCATCGTTTTCAATAAATACAAACTGCATAAATGTTATAGATTATATAAATGTTTATAGAGTTGTTTACAATAACCCAGGGTTAGAGGATCAGACAATACATAACCAGTACAGATGGAGTTTAGGTACTTATAATAGTCCATTTTTAAATGACTTTATAATTATGGAGGCTGATGGCGTATCGCTATACGATAGTCAGTTCGGTGGATTATCTGATGGTATGATACCAGCTGACGGAAGTGATATAACACTTGTTTCACAAAAGAGAACTGGAGATACGTTTGTATTTAATCCAGAACTAAACTCATTCAAATATCTAGTATCTAATAACTTATATACTCCAAGTGAGTTACTTCCTTTATTGACTCCTATAACTCCTATAACTGGAGAGTATCGTGTTACTATAAATAACGCGGCATTAGCAGGTTATGATTATTTATATTTGGTTTGGGATTACAGAAGTATGTCTTCAATAACACTATGTTATGACGAGACTAATCCTTATGTTTTATGTTGTGATTGTACTGTATCAGACTCTTACTTTATAAACTCAGATTCTTTTATAACTGCTACAAGTATTTGGACTGATGAAAATCAGACAACTGTTGCTGCTGATGGGTTCTATATGATTGATGGAACATATAGACAGTTGTTATCTGGTGTTCTTTTAGATCCTGTCCCTTGCAATGGATGTGTTACACAGACCTTATGTTTTGTAGGATTATGGGAAGAGGGAGATCCCGAACATCCTGATGGAGGTACTATTACATATGTAAATCCAGCTGGAGAAACAATTATACAGGATCTAATATGGCAAGGTAATTTTGTATCTATAGAATTTATAGATATAATTTCTTATGTTGGAATTTATGAAATTAACTGTAATCCACAGACTCAGTGTTTTGAAGGCTTATGGGAATCAGCAGAGCATCCTGAAGGAGGAAGCGTTACTTATATAAATGTAGATGGATTTACCATAACACAAGACTTAATATTTTTAGGAGATACTGTAACTATACAATACTTAGAAATAATATCTTTTATTGGAGTTGTAGAGGTTGTGTGTAATATGATATTATCATCAAGAAGTCATACTGGATTACCATATTCTGAAAGAGATAATGGTTGTGAAGAAATATTAGATGATAACATATATATTATATCAAATGCAGGTACAGATATTATAGAAAGTGGTGACATAGTATGCAACTCTATAAATTCAAACGATAGATTTAATGGAGGTGATTTATATTATCTATTAAATAAACAAGCATCTATGCCTGGGTACGAATACGTATGTCAAATAAATAATGATGGAGTTATTACTGTTTACTATCTTTGCCCAGCACCACCACCATAAAAATAAATTATGAAGTATACACTAACATATAACAAGAACGTAGAGGGATGGACATCATTCTTTTCATACCACCCAGAGATAATGCTTGGTATGAACGGAGCGTTCTATTCCTTTAAGGGAGGTGAGCTTTATAAGCATAATACCAATATAAGTAGGAATACCTTTTATTATGACTGGTGGGAACAATTAGGGTTTCCTAATAATTCGTTTGAGCCATCAAAGGTAACGTCTGTATTTAATAAGGAGCCCCTGACGATTAAGAACTTCAAGACTATTGCAACATATGGAAATAGCCCTTGGAACTGTACAGTCATTACAGACCTCTCTACTGGAGAGATAGACTCAAGTTACTTTGTAGAAAAAGAAGGTAACTGGTTTGCGTATATTCGAAGCTTATCGGGTGATGACAACCTTAGACTTCGTTCCGCTCAGGGTGTAGGATCAGTGGATACTGTAGATAATCCAGGGACTGCTTCTACCGTATTAAATTTTACGTTTAATATTGGAACAATCGTAAGTATTGGTGACTTAGCTTATAAAAACAATTCTGGGGTTATAGAGTTTATAGGAACTATTACAGGGTTTACAAATACATCTATAGAAATAAATAACACGCCTCCATTAGCTAATCCAGTGAATAACGGAGACTATATACTGTATATAAAGAACAGTGTTGCTGAGTCTTACGGTGCACGTGGATACTATATGCAGTACGAGCTAGAGAACGGTTCACAAAACAGAGTTGAATTATTCTCAGTTAAATCAAATGTATTTAAAAGTTATCCTTAAAATTATTATCTTTGCATAATGCATCAGTGTAGATTAGAAAACAAAGAGAATTTTTATAGCACGTTATGTATGTGGTGGGACGAATGGAATTTTCCACACGTATCATACACATCGCTGCCTAAGAGGATATTTATTGTTAGTAATGAGGATATTGATTTATATGCTATTCCAGTTTATGTTGGGGATTCAGATATATGTATGATGGGATTTGTAACAGGAAATAAAAATGCTGAAAAAAAATTAAGAACTGGAGCATTAAATAGTCTTAACAAGTATATTCAAGAGATTATGAAGAACTCTGGATATAGAATAATTATTACGGTTACTGGGACTCCAGTTTTAAAAAAAATGTTTTCAGATGAAGACTATATACTATCAGGAAAAGATTATAACGAATATATAAAGGTATTATAATATGGGACAACAAGCGGCTTCTGTTACAGCGCCAACTACAAATACAAATACAGATTATGCTATTGATGCTGACAATACTATTAATCCTAGTTTTTCACAAGGATCTACTTATACAGCAAACAATGACGCATCAAAAACTTTAGCTGCCGCTGGAGCAGCAACTTCTTTTGTTCCTATACTAGGTCTAGGTCTTACAGCCGCTTCAGCGGTTGCATCTGTTATGGAGGCACAAAAAGCTAAAAACGCACAGAGGGCTGCAGAAAGAGATGCGGCAAAGGCAGCAGAAGAGATGAAGAGGTTAACAGCTCAGAACGAGTATGCGGCAATACAAGTACCAGTGCAGGCTTACGAAAGAGCATTTAGAGAAGGAACCGCATCTAATGCAGAGGCTATAAATGCTCTGGCTCAGGATCCACGTACTTTAATTGGTGGAATTCAAGGTGTACAAGAGGCTACAATTGAAGGACAGGCAAAAAATACAGAGGCTCTAGCTAATAGATTATATAATGACGCTATGACTAAGGCTGGGGTTAGGACGGGAATAAATCAAAACCTAGCTAAAATTGCTTCTGATGAGGTTCAAGGTGCTCAGATTGCTGCTATGGCTGCTGAGAAGGCTAAGATAGCTCAGCAACAGGCAATGCTTCAGGGGGTAGGAGGTCTTATAACTCAAGGTGCTGGTATGATTGGTACTTACGGAGGAGTTGCTAACGCAGGAGATCAACTAAAAGGTTTATTAGGAGGGACTATTTTTAGACAGCCAGCAGCTCAATCTACTCAAGGGATAGATCCTAAGATGATTCAAGCAATTATGCAATTATTAGGACAACAACAAAAATCAACTATAGGATAATTTTATGTCAACTTACTATAAGTATCAGAATCCATCAGAAATAGGTGCAGCTCCAACGCTTGATTGGGGTACTGTAATTAGTAACGTAAATCAGAATCTTCAAGCTCAGGAGCAGCAGCGGTACGAGAATAGAGAGGCTGATAAGAAGCTTACAAATGATATCCTTACAAAGGCTAATGAGGTAAGTCTAACAAGCGATCCTAATCTTAATGCACTTATAACCAATATGGGTTATGATACTAAAAAAAACATATTTGAATTACAAAAGAAGTTAGAGTCTAATCAGATATCTAGATCTGATTTTACTATAGCTAATCAGAATACATCAGCTAGTATAGCTCAACTAAATCAGTTTACAAAAACTTACGGTGCTGATTATGACAAGTATTTAAAGGATGTTCAGGAAGGAAAGACATCTGCCTATGCAGACTTTATGCAGAAGTGGAAGGGTGGATTTCAAAACTTTAAAGATAAGAAACTAATACATAACCCTACGGACGGAAGATTGTACGTTGCTGAATTAGATAATGAAGGAAAGGTTAAGGAAGGACCTCTTGGGATGGTTCCTATGTCTACACTTGTAGAGGTTAAAAATTTTGACGATAAAAAGATTGACGTTCTTGCTGAGACAAATAGGTATGCTGAGAAAATGAAACCTTTTGTTGAATTGATTAGAAGCGGTAAGATAGAGAGCTTAGAGGCTCTATCTAATATGCCTAATTTTAATGAATTTGTAAATAATGTTACAGAGGCTATTGCTAAAAACGAGAAAGGATATGCTAGTATCTTGACAGACACTGACGGTACATACTCTATATATGGCGAAGGTAAGTCAAGCGGTAAAAACATAGGTCTTAAAAATAATGGATCTGGTGAGATGGTTCCTATTATAGATGACGAACAAAAAACTAGATCTAGAGATATAATTAAGGAATATCTTATAGCTCAGACTGGAATCAAGGAGACAGGAACTGCTGTGTTTGCTCCTCAAAGAGCAGCTGGTGGAGGAGAAGGTAAAGGTCCTAAACCAGAAGAAGTAGTATCTGCAGGAAAAGTAATACCTATGTATGGTCAAAAAACTAATAAATTAGCAGGTCCAGCATTTAACATTAGTAACGTAAGAATATCTCAAGGACCTGGAATAACGCAAGAAATAAAATCAGTTGCTTTAAGAAATGGTCAGGTAGTTATTAATGGATATAATGTTGTTGGTAAAACTACAGGTTCAGGGGTAGATTTTGAAAAAGGAACAGCTACTGAAACTAAAAGAACTAAATTCACAAGTACTCCAATAATAAATGGTAAAAGAACTAAGGCTGAAGGTTTATGGGAAACTGTTAATGGTGCTCAAATGGAAGACATTATAACTCGTGTTCCAATACCTGGAAGACCAGGGGAAACTTTTCAAAGTTTAGATCAGGCTAGAGAATTTTTAATAGAAGAACAAAAAAGGTTTAGTTCTACAAAACCTGTGGCAGGAAGTAAAGAAACTAAAATTAACAATGAAGACCAACAAGCTATTGATTGGTTAAATGCTAATCCAAATGCACCACAAGCATCAGCTATTAGAAAAACATTAAAATCAAAAGGATTAATAAAATAAAGTATGGATAATAATTTTGATCCGAATAAATATTTGCAAGGAAATAAAACTCAAGAGTTTAATCCTGATGCTTATTTAAAAAAAAAAGAGTCTTCAGAACCTACTGCACAAGAAAAGTCTGGGGTATCTCCTACGAGACCTACTACTCAAGGTATTTCTTCGGATACAGAGCCACCAACAAGAGCGCAGGCTTCGGTTGCTTTAGGTGGTCCAACTAAACTATTTGGACAGGAGGAAGAGAAACGTCCTACATCTATTATGTATGGAAACGAACCTAAAAAAGAAGGGTTTGTCCCTCCATCTACTCCTATTGATACAGAACAGTCTATAAAATACCTTGAAAAGAAAAACAAAATAAAACCAGGGGAGAAATTTAATGTAGAGGAGTATGAGAGAAATAGAAAGGAAATTGATAGACTTAAGGCTATTAAAAAGAAAACTCCTATAGAAAAACCTGTTGATGATATTTTTACATATCAGTTCAACAATATAAGAGACTTAAATAATTATACGTCAAAAGCAAAAGAAGAGGTAGATGCTGAGGTTAATAACACAGGATTTTTAAATGTTATAAAATCTGGACTATCATCTGCATATAACAATGTTGTGTCTGGTATAGGAAAACTAGCAGACCTAACTCCTCAAGACATAAGTGCTGTTCAAATAGAAAAAAACCCAATAGCCAAAGAAATATCTGAAGTAAAGTCAGATCCTAAAAACTCAAAGTTATCAGAGGAAGAGGTTAATTATAAGGCTTATCAGTTAGCTATAGATAATAAAGCTAAGAGTCTTAGAAACTCTCAAACTGATGACTACTTAGAATCTGTTTCTGAAGATGTAAAAAATAATCTGCAATTTAATAAAGTAGACGAACTTAAAACTATTGATGATAATACTAGGAAAGTAGTAAAGGTTAGAGACTCTTATCTAGCATCATTAGAGAATGATTACATAAGATTAAATCAATTACAACAAACAAATCAAGATCCAAACGAAATAGCTAATGTAGAGAATAGAATAAAATCTAACACTGAATACATTAAAAAGTTAGACAAATCTATATATGGATTAGATAGAAAGCACGGAAGTGCTGAAGAAGAAGTTGATTTATTAAAAAGAAACTATGATATGTTATACAACATATCTGGAAGGGTTACTCAAGGAACTTTAAATGCTTTAGTAACTACTGGAGATATGATTGCAGATTTTATACTTCCTGAGTCTGAAAACAATCCTGAGTATATAAATAAATTAAAAAAATCAAAAGACGAATTAGTTTCAGAAACAGTAAATAGTATAAGTGGTTTAAGTGATGCATTTAGAAAGGATATAAAGGATGTAAATAATGTTAACGACTTTATTAACTGGTCTTCTGATGTACTTGCTGTTCAAACTCCTAATCTTGTTGCAGCGTCTACTGGTAATCCAGGATTAGCAATTATGGGAGCTACTAGTATGGCACAGAAAAGGTTTGATATGAAGCAAGAAGTTCTTAATGGAACAGCTAAATATGATGACCTACAAATGTTTGCTATACCATTACTTTGGGGTGGAGCAGAGGTAGTATCTGAAATACCTACCGTAAATATATTGAAGAAGGCAGGGTTAGCTACATCTGCAATAAATGCTGATGATATATTGAAAAGAGAGTTAGTTAATTCTACGTTTAATAATTTTTTAAATACTGGAAAAGAATATACTAAGGATCAGTTTAAAGAAAATGCTGGTGAGTTGTTTACAAATGTAGTTCAGAACTCTATGGATAAGTATTTATTAGATAAAAAGGACGTAGGAATTTTTGATAACTCAGAAGAAATTTTAAAGGATACGTTTCTTATGACATCAATGCTTCAGTCATCTCCTCACATAGCTGGAGCCGTTATAAAACCATTTACATCACCAGAATATACTAATGTATTAGATAACAACTCAAAACAGATATTAAGCCTTAATAAATTAATAGGTGATAAGAATGTTTCTGAGGAAGTAAAGTCTGTGGCTAAAAATAAGATAGCTGGATTAAATGCTGAGAGCGGAGCTATAGTAAATAAAGTTATTTCTTCTATAGATAATATGTCTGACGCTGGTAAGAGCAGGATAGCAAAAATAGAGAAAGAGCAGTCTGAACTTAGAGCCAAGGCTTCTGAGATAACAGAAGATAAAACTATTGATGTAAATACAAAGAAAGATTTATTAAATACTTTAAAGTCTCAGTTTAAATTAGCTGAAGATGAGCGAGTAAACATAATTAGTGGTAAAACTACCATTGAAGAGATGAG
>Ga0214919_10000916_pt1 | contig 49855 bp, 37 predicted proteins | sample LL1503_MetaG_FD_177994 | JGI IMG/M metagenome (GOLD analysis project Ga0214919, IMG submission 177994) | Freshwater microbial communities from Lake Lanier, Atlanta, Georgia, United States - LL-1503 | ecosystem: Environmental > Aquatic > Freshwater > Lake | place: USA: Georgia | collected...
GGGGGGGGGGGGGGGGGGGGGGGGGGGGGGGGGGGGGGGGGGGGGGGGGGGGGGGGGGGGGGGGGGGGGGGGGGGGAGGGTGGGGGGGGGGGGGGGGGGGGGGATGGGGAAGGGGGATAAGTTATATATATAACACTAGGATTGGGGCGGAGTTGCGGGGAAGGCGGAGTCAGTGAATGCAAAGGTGCAAATCGGCCTAAGGCCTGTGGAAAGGTGAGCGCGGCCTAAGGGCCGCGTCGAGGGTTGGGGGATAGGGGATGGGGGTAGGGGAAGTGTCGCCGCGTTGCGGCGGGCTAACTTTCCGGTCCCCGGTTCCCCCTTTCGGTTGTATCAGGTAGGGTCGGGACTGCGTGCTGACCTAGCATTGCCCAGATTCGCACGTCTCTTGGCGAACGGACGCGACGCAGTCGCGTCCCTACCTTGAGGCAGTTAGGGGGCGCTGCGGCCGGAGGTTTTGCTTCCGTCGAGGAGGGCCTTGAGTTCTTTGACGATTTCAGGGCGTTCGAGGTAGAGGTTCGTCCGTTCGCCGGGATCGGTCTTTAGGTTATAGAGTTGGCCGGGGGCGGTGGGCGCGGTGTCGGGTAGCGCGAACGTGGCTAGCTCGCCCTTTTCGTAGCTGTTCCCGCCGGAGCCGCGATGGTCGAGGTATTTCCAATCCCCGCGGCGGATGGCTAAGTCGCTTTTAATCGTCTGGTGCAACGTGAACGGACGCGGCGGGCGGTTATCGGCGACGCCGGTCAAGGCGGACAGGAAACTGAAGCTATCTTCGCCGGCATTACGTGGTAGGGCGGTATCCGAGAGCGCGGCACAGGTGGCCAGCAGGTCGGTGAGGCAGACCGTCTGGTCGATGACGGATGGTGCGGTCCGGCCGGGCCAGCGTACGAGGAAGGGGACGCGGTGGCCACCTTCCCAGTCATCGCGTTTCATGCCACGCCAAGGGCGGGCCGGGTCGTGGCCTTGATCGGCGCGCATGTGGATGACCGCGGTTGTTTCTGGCCCGTTATCGCTGGTGAAGATGACCAACGTATTCTCGGCCACACCGAGATTATCCAGCGTCGCGAGCAGTTCGCCCACCACGAAGTCGAGCTCGGCGATGAAGTCGCTATGCGGGCCAGCCTTGGTCGCGCCTTGAAAACGTGGCGCGGCGAAGGAAGGTAAGTGAGCGGCTTGCGTGGCGTGGTAGAGGAAGAACGGTTGATTGGGCGCGCGCTTCACGTGGTCGGTCAGCCAAGCTTGGCTTTTCTCCAGGAACACCAAGTCCACCTGATCATGTTCGAAACCCGGGGCGACGAGCCCGCGGCGGCAATCGTTAGCGTAGGGATGCTTCGGGAGTTTGGACGTGTCGAGCAACGTGGTCGGCGGGATGGGGACGCGGTCATTCTCGATGTAGGCGTAGAGCCAATCGGTGGTCGGGCAGCAGGCCGTGCCGAAGAAGTAGTCGAAACCCCGATGGACGGGCCCGTCGGTGATGGGACGGCTGAAGTCGGTAAGCCGGATGCGGGCGAGCTCGTTCCCGACGCCGAGCCCTTCGCTGGGCACCTTCACTTGGTGAATCGGGGTGCCATCCTTGGTTTGAAAAGTCAGGCCTACGTGCCATTTACCGACGGCGGCGGTCGCGTAGCCCTGCTTCTTGAGCATTCCTGGTAACGTCAGGCGGTCGGCTTCGATTAAGCTCGGACCACCGACGCCGGTGAAGACTCCCCCGTGGTAGCCTGTGCGGAAGGCCATGCGGCCTGTCAGTAGGCTATAACGGGAAGGCGTGCAGACCGTGGAAGGCGCATGGGCGTCGGTGAAGCGCGCGCCGGCCTTGGCCAGCCGATCAAGGTTGGGCGTGGGGATTTTAGAATCAGGGTTATAGCAGCCGACATCGCCGTAGCCTAAGTCATCGGCGAGGATAACGACGATATTGGGACGGCGCGGGTCAGGCGCCGCGTCTGCGAGTGCTGGGAGCAGCCAGCAGAAACTCAGCAGGAGCAGGCGGTTCACTTTTCGAGGACCCAGATATTACGATAGTAGACGGGGTTACCGTGTTCCTGCAGTTGGAAAGGGCCCAGGGTATCGGTGATGGTCTTAATCCCGCTGCTGGTGGTCGTGTGCGGCAGTTCGACGTTATCTTGGATGAGGACGCCATTATGGCGGACCGTGATGCGGGCCCAGGCGGTGCGTTGGCCTTGGGCGTCGAATTTTGCAGCGGTGAAGTTAATATCGTAGGTCTGCCACTGGAGCGGAGGCAGGCACATGTTCACCTTCGGAGAGGAGATCGTGTAGATACCGCCGCATTCGTTGTTCTCACCCTTGAGGCCGAAACTATCGAGCACCTGAACCTCATAGCGATCTTGGTGGTAGACGCCGCTGTTGGCACGGCCTTGGCCGCGGGCGAACGGTTTAAACGGCAGCATGAATTCGAGGTGCAGCGTGTAGTCCTTGAACAGGTCCTTGGACGTCGTCCCACAGCGCAGGAACCCGCGCTCATCGACTTTGCCATCTTTCCAAGCATCGGCGTTCTTGCCATCGAAGAGGATCTTCGCGCCGGCGGGAGCGGCGAGCCCTTCGGTCGGGCTGCGGCGAATAATGCGGCTCAGCGTGGTGGCTTCGTTGCCGGTGCGGTTCAGTTTCAGTTGGCCGTCTTCTAAAGTGGCGCGGGCCTCGCCGGCCTTCGGCGTGAAGTCGACTTTGCTGCCGTTCTTAATGCCTTCGAATTCTGCTTTAGCGGAACCATCCCAGCCGGCACCAGGCAGGCCACCTTGGAAAATCACGAGACGATATTTGTCAGCACCCAGTGCGATGATGTCAGCGCCGAGTCCCTTGGTTGCGAATTCTCCCTGCAGCAAGAAGTCGGAGCCCGCCGCCTCGACGGTGAGGAAGGCCGTGGGCTCGGCGGGCTTGGCCTTAGGGGCGGCTGGTTCGGCGGCGGATAGCAGGCTGCAGCAGGCCAACAGCAGGAGGGGGGCACGGGTTTTCATGGGGTGGGGAAGGGGAAGGGAAAAGGCAGGGGAGTGCAATGGTGTAGGGTGAAAAGGGAGGACAGAGTGCTGAATCGAGTACAGAGTACAGATTACGGAGTACGGAAAAGCCGACAAAGGGGACCGGTGGGCTAGAGTATGGAGTATAGGGGGCAGAGGGGGGAAGGGGGCAGTGCAAAGGTGCAAATCGGCCTACGGCCTGTGCAAAGGTGAAAATGTGAATTAAAATCAGAGGGCAGAGTGCTGAATCGAGTACAGAGTAAGGAGTACGGAGGGGAGGAGTCAGTGAATGCAAAGGTGCAAATAGGAGCGGAGGCCTGTGAAAAGGTGTAAAGGTTGATACAGGTAGGGATAGCACTGCGTGCTATCCTAGGGAAATCGAGGCAGCTAGGGCAGCACGCGGTGCTGCCCCTACCCGATACAAAGTGAAAATGGGTGACCGGGGAGCGGGATGTTGGCAGGCGAACGGACGCGACGCAGTCGCGCCCCTACCCGATGCAGTTGAAAGGGGGAGCGGGAAATGGGCGCCCTTGCTTCCTCTGAAATCCATAATCTGAACTCTGTAATCTGACTTTGCCCCCTAATCCAAGGGTCTTTCGTTTCGACATAGGAGGGTGGGGTGGCTACGAACGGGGCTTCGCTTTTATCTCCCAACCTCCTTGTAATATGACGCCGTCACCCGCTCAGGCTTCTTCCCCCGTCGAGGATCCCAGCCTGCTTACCTTAGCCCGCATTTTCAGTGAGCCCAAGGAGTTCCGTCCCGAGAGCTGGGGGCCGGCGCATTGGCTGAAGGACGGCAAGGGCTTCACGACCTTGGAAGTCTCGGAGGCGTTTAAGGCGCACCCGAAGTCCGACGAGATTAAGGACATCATCTGCTATGAACCAGAAACCGGCCGTCGTGAGATCCTCGTCTCCGCCCAGGAGCTCCTGCCCGCGGGGCAGGACACCCCGCTGCAGATCGAGAAGTATGCTTGGAGTCACGACGCCGAAACTCTCTTGGTCTTCACGAACGCCCAGCGCGTCTGGCGCGAAAAGACCCGGGGCGATTACTGGATCCTGCATCGCAAGACCGGCTCCTTGCGACAGCTCGGAGGGGGCGCCGCGCCCGCCTCGCTCCTCTTTGCCACCTTGTCACCGGATGGCCGGCGCGTCGCGTATGTGCACCAGAACAACGTGTATGTGCAGTCGCTCGTGGACCTCAGCATCCTCGCGTTGAGCACCGATGGCGGCACGCACACCATCAACGGCACCGCCGATTGGGTGAACGAAGAAGAATTCCGCCTGCGCAATGGCTTACGGTGGAGTCCGAACAGCCAGTATGTCGCCTATTGGCAGTTTGATACCACGGGCGTGCGCGAATTCCCGCTGATCAACAATACCGACGGCCTTTATCCGCAAATCACTACCTTCGCGTATCCCAAGGTCGGGCAGACCAACTCCGCCTGTAAGGTCGGCGTCGTCGATGCTACGGGCGGCCCCACGCGTTGGTTCAATGCCAACCCTGATCCGCGCAACCATTACATCCCGCGCATGGAGTGGACCCCAGATTCCCGCCGCGTCCTTTTTCAGCAGCTCAACCGACTCCAGAACACCAATCACGTCATCTCGGGCGACCCGGTCACCTGCGCCACCGAAGTCCTCTTCACCGATCGCGACGACACCTGGGTGGAAGTCATGGAAGACATGACCTGGGTCGATGGCGGGGAGCGTTTCCTGTGGCTGAGCGAGCGCGATGGCTGGCGTCACCTCTACGCTGTGGATGCGGCCAGCGGAGATGCCCGTCTCCTCACGCCTGGCGATTACGATGTCATCAGTGTTGCGGGCGTCGACGAAGAACGCGGCCACCTGTACTTCATCGCTTCGCCGGATGACCCCACGAAGCGTTATCTCTACCGCGTCTCTTTGGATGGCGCGGGCAAGCTCGAGCGCGTCACGCCAGAGGGGCAAGTCGGCTCGCATGCCTATCACTGTGACCCGCAGGCCCGTTGGGCCTTCCATACCTATACCCGTTTTGGTCGTCCCCCCATCATCGACCTCGTCCGACTCCCCGAGCACGCCGTTGTGCGTCCTTTGATTGGCAATGCCGCCTTGCAGGCCAAGCTGGATGCCTTGGTACCCGTTCGCACCGAGTTCTTGCGGATTCCGATTCCGGGCGGCCCGGACCTCGATGCCTGGTGCATTTTGCCGCCGAATTTTGACCCGGCGAAACGTTACCCCCTCTTGGTGCACGTCTATGGTGAACCCGCCGCCGTCATGGTCGTCGACCGTTGGATGGGCGATAATTACCTCTGGCACGCGATGTTAGCGCAGCAGGGTTATGTCGTGGTTTGCATCGATAACCGCGGCACCCCTTCGCCGCGTGGCCGTGCGTGGCGCAAGTGTATCTACCGTCAGATTGGCATTCTCGCCCCAGCCGACCAAGCGGCGGCCGTGCGCTCGCTCCTGCAGGCCCGTCCCTACCTCGACCCGGCGCGCGTGGGCGTGTGGGGCCACAGCGGTGGTGGCTCGATGAGCCTGCATGCCATCTTCCGTCATCCGGACCTCTATCGCGTCTCGATGGCCTTGGCCTTCATTGCGGACCAGCGCCTCTACGACACCATCTACCAGGAACGGTACATGGGTTTACCGGATGACAATGAGCACGGGTTTAAGGACGGCTCGCCAATCGCTCATGTGGACGGACTGCAGGGCAAGCTCCTGATCGCTTATGGTACAGGGGACGACAACTGCCATTACCAGAACTGCGAAGTCATGGTGAACGAACTCATCCGCCTGAATAAGCCCTTCGCTCAGATCTCGTATCCTAACCGCTCGCACTCGATCGATGAAGGCACGAATACTAAACGACATCTTTACTCGACCATGACCCGTTTCTTGCACGAGCATCTCCCACTCACTCCTATCGCCAAGTAAGCATTCTCCATGAGCATCCCTTCTGACTCTTCTCCCCGGGCCCGTCTAGCCGCCGGTATTCCGTCGGTACACAGCAGCATCTATTGGCGCATCGGCTTTTCGGTCGGCGACCAAGTCGTCCTCGTCGAACTCCCGAAGGGCAACGGCAGCGAAGCTACCCTGATCTTACGCGACATCGAGATGGGGCGGGCCCGTCAGTATGCGCGCGTTGATCAAGTGGCCTGTCCGGCGGACTTCGCTCCGGCCGGTGGCCTTTCGGGTGACCGCGAGACTGCGAATGCGCAGGCGGCGGCCGAGTGTCTGCGCCGGGCGGGCGTCACGCATGCCTATGGGGATCGCACCCTTCCGCTCATCTTCGTCGATTATGCACGCCAGGCTGGCATCGTCGTCGACTGCGAGCCGGACCGCTGGGTCAACGAGCGTCGGCAGAAGACCCCGGAAGAAATCGCTCACCTCCGCGAAGCCCAGCGCGTGACCGAAGGCGCTATTCAGCTGGCCTGTCAGCTCATTGCGCGTGCCTCGGCCCGCGCGGACGGCGTACTCATGCACGATGGTGCTCCGCTGACCTCCGAGCGAGTGCGTGCGGCCGTCGACCACTGGCTCTTGGACCAAGGCTATGTGAACCCCATGTCAATCATCGCGGGCGGTCCGGGTGCGTCGGACTGCCATTTCTATGGTTATGGCGAGCTCCGCACCAGCCAGCCAGTCATCGTCGACATCTTCCCGCGCAATCGGGCGTCTAAGTATAACGGCGACTGCACGCGGACTGTGGTCCATGGCGACATTCCGGCGGAAGTCGTGCGCATGCATGCTGCCGTGCGTGCGGCCAAGGCCGCGGCCGAGAAAGTCATCAAAGTGGGCGCCACTGGCGAAGCCGTGCACCGTGCTACCATGGCGTCCATGATTGCCTCCGGTTACGCCTTTGGGTTACCCAAGGCCGATTCCCCGACCTCCTATTGCGCTATGACGCACGGGACTGGTCATGGTATCGGCATCGATGTGCATGAACCCCCGTTGCTCGATATCAAAGGCCCCGCGCTTTTAGCGGGCGAGGCCCTGACTGTTGAGCCTGGCCTGTATCGTCAGGACCTTGGCGGCGTCCGTATTGAAGACATGGTCATCGTCACGCAGGACGGCTGCGAGAACTTGAATAATCTACCGGACGGTTTGAATTGGAAGTAGGCGCGGCGCGAGGGGAAGGGGGAGGGAGGAAGTCAGTGAATGCAAAGGTGCAAATCAGAGTACAGAGTACGGAGTACAGAGTACGGATTACAGATTACGGAGGGAAGGTGGGGGCGGGGCATGATAGATTACAGAGTACGGAGTGCGGAAAGATAGCCGTGCAAAGGTGCAAATCGGAGCGGAGCTCCTGTGCAACGGTGGAAAGGTGAATACCGAAACAGAGGACAGAGTGCAGGATCGAGTACAGAGTACAGATTACGGAGGGAAGGGTGGGGCGGGGCATGATAGATTACAGAGTACGGAGTACAGAGTACGGAGTGCGGGCGGAGCCCGCGAGAGGCAGCTAGGGCAGCACGCGGTGCTGCCCCTACCCGAGGCAAAGTGAAAAGGGGGACCGGGGAGCGGGATGTTGGCAGGCGAACGGACGCGACGCAGTCGCGCCCCTACCCGATACAGTTGAAAAGGGGGACTGGGAAGTTGGCGTCTTTGCTTCCTCTATAATCCGTAATCTGAACTCGGTACTCTTTTAGTGCTGCCCCTACCCAGATGCATGATGGCGGGAGTGTGACTTTTGTGCTTCGGCTATTGGGCGGCTGAGGATAGGTGCCTATCTTGGGCTGAATTCGCGCTTGGGTAAGTGGGTGCGGCGTGGTCGGTCCAGAAATTGAGATGGTCACAATAGGCTCTCGGGGTAGGTTACCGCATGCCGAAAAAAACCCTCTTCGGATTCTTAAATTATTCTACGAAAGTTTTAGTGCTTCTCTTGGTCGCCGTTATCGCCGGGGTGGGGTTTCGTTATTACCTGATTCAGTCCAATGGTAATTTCCGCACGGTGGAGTCGGGCTTGGTGTATCGCTCCGGGCAACTATCGGAGGAGGAGTTCACCCGCCAAGTCAAGAAGCTGGGAATCCGTAGCGTCATTAACCTACGCGGTGAGAACCTTGGCGAGGATTGGTATGAGGCCGAGGTCAAGACTGCGAAAAACTTGAACGTTAGCTTAATCAACTATCGCATGAGCGCGCAGGTCCGCTTAACGATGGAGCAGATGAATGAACTAGTCCTAGTGATGAAGGGGGCCCCTAAGCCCCTGTTGATTCATTGCCGGGCGGGCGCGGACCGCACGGGTTTGGCGTCGGCCTTGTATTGCCTCGAAGAAGGTATGGCGCCGAGTTTCATGCACTTGCAGCTGTCCACGGGCTTGGGGCATTGCCCCTATCTTTTTAGCGCGTCCATCGCGATGGACCAAAGTTTAGCCCACTATATGCAGGTTAAGTCTGGGCATCCAGCTGCGGAGGAAGTGGGCGTTTCGCGCTAAGGCCGGGTGCGGATTCTGGATCGACATATTCTCCGCGAGTGCGGGCTCTCGTCGGCCTTGGCCACGACCGCCTTTATGTTTGTGCTGGTGGCAGGGAATATCCTGCAGCAGGTCATCGGGGCGGTGGCCGCGGGTCGCGTGGATCCATGGCAAGCGCTGCAACTGGTCGGGCTCTTATTTCCGACGGTCATTCCCTACGCCCTCCCTATGGGCGTTTTAACGGGTATCCTTATGACCTTTGGGCGAATGGGCGCGGAAGGTGAGATCACCGCGATGAAGTCGGCTGGCCTGAGCCTTTGGCGGGTGGCCATGCCGGTGTGGCTGGCGTTGGGGTTAATCTTGCCTTTGTGCTTATGGTTGAACCTCGACGCGGGCCCGACTTCGGAGGCGCACTTCCAGGAGATCGTCGTAGGCTCGGCCACCCGCAATCCTGCCGCCGTCATCGTGCCAGGAAAACTGAACCAGCAGTTCAAGGGCTTACTCATCAAGGCAGGCGAAAAAGAAGGAGACGTCCTGAAGGATTTCTGGTTATGGCAGGTGGATGCGCAAGGGTCCGTTTACGAGTCGCTCTATGCCAGTGAGGCGAAGCTCATCGCGACCTTTGACACCAAGGGTGCGCCGATCTTGCGCGTGACCCTGAAGGAGCCGCGGGTGACGAGGCACGATTGGGTGCCACGGCCGGATGCGAAATCGGCGGCGCATTCCTTAGCGATGGGTACGGTCTTGGAGTTTCCGCGGGAAGATCCTGGTAAGGTCGCTTTTGTGAAGCGACTTCGGATGATGACCGCTGGTGACCTTTGGCAGGCCATGGAGACAGGCTGGCAAGTGACACTGAACGCCACGGAGGCTGAGCGGGCGAAGGAGCGGACGGTGTTGAAGACCCAATTGATGTTCCGGGTGGCGACGGCCGTCTCCATGCTTTCATTAGCCCTTTTAGCGGTGCCCTTGGCCGTCTCGGTGGGCCGATCAGAAGTGAATGTGAATGCCGCTTTAGCCTTAGCGGTCTCGCTGGGTTATTATGTGCTCACCTCGGCGGCCAGTTGGGTGAAGACGCCGAGCTTCCATCCCGAAGTCTTGGTGCTATTGCCTAACGTCGTCTTGATTGGGCTCGCCGTGGTGCTGATGCGCCGGGCGGTGAGGTATTGAGCGCGGAGTGCCGAATCGAGGACAGAGTGCAGAGTACAGAGTACAGAGGACAGAGTACAGAGTACAGAGTACGGAGTGCGGAAAGATAGCCGTGCAAAGGTGGAAAGCGGCCTTCGGCCTGTGCAAAGGTGGAAAGGTGAATACCAAAGTAGGTAGGGGCGTGGCAGGATAGATTACAGAGTACGGAGTACAGAGTACAGAGAAGCTAACAAACGGGACTGGTTGGCTAGAGTATGGTTGGCTAGGGGGAAGGTAGGGGCGGGGCAGGACAGATTACAGAGTACGGAGTACGGATTACGGAGGAAAGGTAGGGGCGTGGCTTCGCCGCGCCCTCCTATGGTGGAGGTCAAGGCAAAGCCTTGCCCCTACCCGCGAGCGGAGCTCGCGAGAGGCAGCTAGGGCAGCACGCGGTGCTGCCCCTACCCGAGGCAAAGAGAACAAGGGGGACCGGGATAATTGTAAGCGGCCAGAGTCGACTCTGAATTATCTACCCGCCAAACTCTAACCGCTATCCGCCAACGTCGGCACGCAGTGCCAACGCTACCATTTCGTAACCAGAGGCAACTAGGGCAGCACGTGGTGCTGCCCCTACCTTCTCAATACTCTCGTGATCAACCCCTCATCCAGACAGCCAGTTGGGCGAAGGCTTTAGCGCGGTGGCTGAGCTTGTCCTTGGTCTGTGGTTGGAGTTCTCCGAAGGTCTTGTCGAAGCCGCTAGGGACGAAGAGCGAATCATAACCAAAGCCTTCGGTGCCGACTTCGGCTTCGAGGATGCGGCCCCAGCATTGGCCGACGAATTTCATGTCCACGCCATTAGGTCCGAGGATGAGTAAGTGGCATTCGAAGCGGGCGCCACGTTTGTGCAGCGGGGCCTTCTTCATCGCCTCGAGTAACTTCACGCGGTTCTCGGCGTCGGTGGCCTTCGGGCCAGCGTAGACGGCGGAGTCCACGCCGGGCCCGCCTTGCAATGCGTCGCAGCAGAGTCCGCTGTCATCGGCAAGGATCCAGGACTTCGGGGGGGCGATACGTTGCAGGGCCTCGGCCTTCAGGCGGCAATTGCCAGTGAATGTCCCCGTGTATTCGTCGACGTAGGGCATGCCGCCGAGTTCCTTGGCGGACCGGACGCGGACGGGTAGGCTGGCTTGGGCGAACATGCGGCCGAATTCCTCGGCCTTGTGGGCGTTACCAGTCGCTAAGAAGATATCCATGAGGGAGGAGAGAAGGGAGAGTGGGTGGGGAGTCGAGGGGAGAGTCGGGGAAGAGTCGGAGAAGAGGGGGAGAGGCAGAGTCGAGGCAGAGGCAGTGCAAAAGTGCAAATCGGCCGAAGGCCTGTGCAAAGGTGGAAAAGTGGAACCAGAGTACAGAGGACGGAGAGCAAAGGGGGGAAGGTGAAGGGAGACGGTGCAAAGGTCCAAATCAGCCTTCGGGCTGTGCAAAGGTGGAAAGGTTGATACCGAAACAGAGTACAGAGTACGGAGGAAAGGTAGGGGCGTGGCTTCGCCGCGCCCTCCTTGGTTAGGAGTGCAAGGCGAAGCCTTGCCCCTACCCGAGCCAGAGCCATTCCCTATCCGCCAAACACTAACCGCTATCCGCCAACGACGGCACGCAGTGCCAACCCTACCCAAGGCAGTTAGCACGGGCGTCGATTGGCGAACGGACGCGACGCAGTCGCGCCCCTACCCGATACAGCTAGGACAGCACGTGGTGCTGTCCCTACCCGATGCATGGGGGACCGGGGACCGGAGGGAGGCTTGTTTGCTTACTCTGTACTCCGTACTCCGAACTCTGTCCTCCTTCCCCCTTCCCACTTGTTTTCAGCGGGGGGTTTGGTCAAAGTAATCGTCTCCCCTGTACGCCCTTGGCTATCCGTTGTCTCATCACCGCTGGACCGACCCGAGAGTTCTTCGACCCGGTTCGGTTCGTTAGCAACCCCTCCACGGGGAAGATGGGCTTTGCCATCGCGGCGGCGGCGAAGGCGGCGGGCTGGAGTGTGGACCTCGTCTCTGGGCCGGTCGCCTTGCCGGAGCCGGCGGGGGTGATGCTCTATCCAGTCGTCACTGCGGAAGACATGCTCCGCCAGACGGACGCCCTGTTTGGCCCTTGTGACGTCCTCATCATGACTGCCGCCGTCAGCGATTGGCGTCCCAAGGTCATGCATCCGCAGAAACTTAAGAAAGACGGCGTCGGGCTCACGGTCGAGTTCGAGCCGGTGCCCGATATCCTAGCTACCTTAGCCCAGCGTCGTCGACCAGATCAGCTCCTGGTTGGTTTTGCCGCCGAGACGGAGAACGTTGAAGCCAACGCCCTCGCTAAATTGGACCGCAAAGGCATCGACCTCGTTGCCGCCAATTCCGTGGCTGGGCCCGACGGCGCCTTTGGGAACGAGCTGAACCGCCTGATCCTGCTGGGTCGCGATGGCTTCCGGCAGGCGCTCGGTCCGGCCGCCAAGGCCGTCGTCGCCGAGCAACTCATTGCCGCCCTCATCGCGCGCCTCGCTGCGCCGACCCGCTGACCATGGCTCGCCGTCGCTTCAGCCCGTTGGACCGCGTCTTAGGCCGCATCGATGACCTCGATGCGCAGAACCTGGCGATTCTCGCCCGTCGCCTCGAGCGGGAACGTGACCTCATGGAGACCGTCTTGGACACCCTCCGTGAAGGCGTCATTGTGCTCTCGCACGACAGCGCGATCGAATATGCCAATACCGCGGCCGTGCGCCTCTTAGGCGTCAGCGAAGAAGCCGTCAATGGTTCGGAATTACGTCGGGTTGCGCCGGATATTGCCAAGGCCTTGGACATGCCCGTCGCGGTTGAAGCCCTGACCCGTGAGGTCGAAGTCCGCTATCCCGAATCTCGTGTCTTGCGCCTGCACCTAGCGCGCGTGGGTGGTTCGCAAGATGCGGACCGCGCCCGTCGCGTTGCCGTCCTCAGCGACATCACCGCTGAGCGGGTGCAGACCGAGGATCGCGTTGAAAGCGAGCGCATTGACTCTATCGTCGCCCTCGCTGCGGGCGTGGCACATGAAGTCGGCAATCCCCTGAACGCCATCGGCATTCACCTGCAGCTCTTGCAGCGTGAAGCCGAGAAACTGGGGGACAGCCCGGCGGCGGAGAAAGTCCGCAACGCCGCACAAGTCTGTCGTTCTGAGATCACGCGCCTCGATGGCATCGTCCGCGACTTCCTCGGCGCCGTGCGGCATGCCCCGCCGGACCTAGTGGACGCCGATCTCGTCACGGTCGTGGCGGAGACCATGAACCTTTTGAAAGACCAATGTGGGCAGTTGGGTATCCGCGTTGCCGTCGACGTCGCCAACGACATCCCGCTGATCATGGCGGACCGTAATCAGGTCAAGCAGGCCCTCTTCAACGTCATGAAGAACGCCCTCGAAGCCATGGATCGGGGCGGCGAGATTTTCATTCACCTCGAGGCGGATGACGAGTGGGTCGTCCTTTCGGTGAAAGATACCGGCGTCGGCATCCCGGCCGATAAGCTCACGCGCATTTTTGATGCCTATTATACCACCAAAGCCTCGGGTGGTGGCCTTGGTATGTTGATTTTGCTACGAATCCTCCGAGCCCATGGCGGCACCGTGGATATTCAGAGTACCCCGAATATCGGGACCACTGTCACGCTCCGTTTCCCGCTCAAGCATCGCCGGGTAAAGACCCTAGATGCACCGCGGGCTTGAAACTTTACGCATAATCGCTTGTCTTAATTCTATGTCCCTGAAGACCCTCGCCCTTGGCCTGCTCGCCCTGCCGCTCGCGCTTGTTGCCGAAGAGAAGACCCTGCCGCTCGTCCTGCCGAAGTCCGTGGCCCTCGGCACCCCGAAGCCCATGAAGATTGATAACCTCGAGCCGATTTCGAAGACCCCGCGCGTGTTGCCGAAAGTCCCCGCCGAAGCCGTGAACCTGGCCAAAGGTGCGCCCGTGACCTCGAGTGCTAAGGAAGCCGCGGCCGGCGATTTCTCCTATGTCACTGATGGGGATAAGGGTGGCGAAGAAGGCTTTGAGGTCGAACTCCCGCGTGGCCATCACTGGGTGCAGGTCGAGCTCCCCTCGGCCTCAATCATCCATGCGATTGCCGTGTGGCATTTCCACCGCGAACGGCGTGTTTATTTCAACGTCGTTGTGCAGATCTCCGATGACCCTGAATTCAAGAAAGACGTCACCACCGTCTACAACAACGACGGCACCGACGAGCTCGGCCTCGGCAAGGGCAAGGACTACTGCTACTACGAGTCCAACGAAGGCCGCGTGATCCCGGTGGCCGCCGTCAAAGGCCGCTACATTCGCTTCCATTCCAAGGGTAACTCCGCTGGCCCCTCGAACGACTACGTCGAAGCCGAAGTGTGGGGCGTCCCCGCTAAGTAGGCCATCGCTCGACTTTGCTTGAACCAAGCCGGCTTCCCGCCACCGTGGGAGCCGTGAAGGTCATCCGAGCCAAATCTGCTGGTTTCTGTTGGGGCGTTGAGCGCGCCATCGATATCGCGCGCGAGTACGCCCAGAAGGGCCGTCACCCCGTGTATACGGACGGCCCGCTGATCCATAACCGCCAGATGATGGAAGTCCTCACCGGTGAAGGCATCCGCGAAGTTGGTGACTACACCAGCGAAGCGAAGTTAGCCGTGAACAGCTCCACCGACGCGAATGCCGTCATGGTGGTCCGTGCGCATGGCATTTCACCGGAACGTCGTGCGTACCTCAAGTCACTGGGGATGGAGTTCCGAGACGCCACCTGTCCGGACGTCGGTATCATTGCGGGCAAGGTGCGCATGCATGCCAAGAAAGGCTTCCGCACCGTCATCTTCGGGGATCCCAAGCACCCTGAAGTCATGGGCCTCCTCGGTTATGCCGAAGGCCTCGGGCACGTCATTTCAAACCCTGCCGACATCGACGCCTTGCCTGACCTCGGCGATAAAGTCTGCATGGTCTCGCAGTCGACCATGTTTACGGACGAGTTCGAGAGTCTCGCCGCTCGTCTCAAGACCCGCTTTCCGGCCGCCCTAGTTTTTGATACCATTTGTGGCGCCACCAAGGATCGCCAGGCCGACATCAGTGAACTCAAGCAGCAGGGCTGCCAGGCTATTGTCGTGATTGGTGGCCGTCATTCGGCGAACACCGTCAAACTCGCCAAGCTCGTCGAAATCCAGGGCATGCCCTGTTTCCACGTCGAGACCGCCGCCGAGCTCGATTTCAGTGCCTTGGGTCGGTATAGCGTCGTCGGCGTTACGGCTGGTGCCTCGACCCCGGCCTTTCTAATCGACGAAGTCTGCGCCCGGCTCGAAAAGACTGCTTAATTGGCGTATGTACAGGGGCGAAGCCCTGCTCCGTGGCTTGTTATATTAAAATGACAAAATAAAATGACCGCTTGCAGGGCGGGGCGAAGTGGGTAGGTTTTTTGGCAACATGCCCCCCGCTACCATTGTCATTGTCGTTATTATCATTGGCGTGGTCGCCGCCGTGGGCTTCTGGGGGGTCGGGAAGTTTAACGTCCTCGTCCAGTTGCGGAATGCGTTTAAAAATGCCTTCGCCCAGGTGGACGTCCAGCTGAAGCGCCGCTACGACCTCATCCCAAATCTCGTCGCCACCGCCAAAGGTTACCTGGCTCATGAAAGCGGCACGCTGACTGCGGTCGTCGAAGCCCGCGCGAAGGCCACGCAGGCCAACGTTCGCTTTGCGGGCAACCCGACCGATCCAGCCGCCATGCGCGACCTCGCCCAGGCTGAGTCCGGCCTCAGTGGCGCCCTCGGTAAGCTCATGGTTGTCAGCGAAAAGTATCCTGAGCTCAAGGCGGATGCCAGCATGCGTACGCTCATGGAAGAACTCGCCTCGACGGAGAGCCAGATCGCCTCCAGCCGACAGTCCTACAATGCCTCGGTGCTTTCGTATAATAACAGTCGCGAGATTTTCCCGCAGAGTTTTATCGCCAACATGTTTGGCTTTGCCGCCGCCGAGTTCTTCAAGATTGCCGAAGCCGAGACCGCCTCGCCGACCGTTAAGTTCTAGGACGGAGCGCTCGACCTATGGCCGAGACTATGAATTTCTTCCGGGCCCAAGATGAGGCCCGCGGCCGCACGACCAAGTTGGTCGCGCTTCTCTGTGGGGCCGTTATTCTGGCCGCGCTTTCCCCCTCCGTTGTGGGCATTGTGGTGTCGATATGCTTCCCGGGGTTTCTGCCGTTTTTGCCTACATTCATAAACATCCCAACCATCACGATACTACTAGCCATCTTGATTGGCAGTTCACGCGCGCGTGCGGAACTCGCTAAAGGTGGCAGCGCTACGGCTTGCCAACTGGGGGCGAAGCCGGTTTTCGCCCAAACGACGATACCCGCGGAGAAGGTCTACCTTAACGTCGTTGAGGAAATGGCCCTCGCGTCAGGATTGCCGGTGCCGAGTTGCTTCGTGTTTTCGGACGACGCTGGTATCAACGCGTTTGCTGCTGGCAATCACCCGAAAGATGCCGCTATCGCCCTGACGCAGGGAGCGCTTGCTCATCTTAATCGTGAAGAACTGCAGGGAGTCGTTGCTTATGCGATGAGTCATATCGCTAACTCCGATATAAAGTTATATAATCGTTTTATCGGCGTGGCTGGGGGATTCTATATGGTGGGAAAAGCGGGGCTGGGCATGGGCATGGGAATCAGCCTCCTCTTTTTTGTGCTGGCTTCTGTTGTTCTCTCCTTAGCCGTTGCTGTTTTGTTTAAAATCGTCATCCTAATCCTCGGCTTCGTAGCCTGCATACCATTGTTTGCCGCGGGGGGATTTCTGATGCTTCTCCGCGGAATCGGGCTCGGCCTAACTTATGCACTTCGGGCGGCCGTCTGGCGACAGCGTGAATCCCTGGGCGATGCCTCGGCGGTGCAGTTCACGCGTTACCCAGCTGGGCTCGCCTCCGCATTAAAAAAGGTCGCAGAGTTCGGCTCAGAAATCGAATCGACGAAACGGCTGGGTCCGGAGTGGGATGTCCTCTTTTTTGCTTCGAGTCGTGGGGACAATGCGAACCTCACGGACCGTATTAAATTGATTGATCCCAACTTTGACGGGGTACTGCCTAGGTATACCGAAGACTATTTAACCAAAGACCATTTTACCGAAGTCCAACGCCAAGCCCACCTCGCCTGGCAGATTGCTGCCGCCAAGGCCGCCGCCGACATGGCTAGCTACGATGCCAAATGCGCCGCCGCCAAGGCTAGCGCCGTGCCCGATAAGCAACTCCAAGCTATCTTTAGCTTCGGTGGCACGCTCCCGCCGGAGCTTCGCGCCGCCGCTTCGGAGCCGGTTGGGGCCATGGGAATTGTGCTGGGTTTGATCCTCCGGCAGGATGCCACCTTACGCGAACAACAACTCAAGCAGGCTGAGGGTTTGGCTGGTGGCGAGGTCGTGAAGGAAGCGCGCAAGCTTGCGGGCGCGCTACGGGCTTTGCCGCCTGGCCAGCGCATACCTCTCCTCGATGTGGCTATGCCGGCCTTGCGTCAGCTTTCCTCAGCCCAGGTCAGCGAGTTTAGCGCGGCAATCAACCAAGTTCGGGGTGAAGCGGCCGATGGGCTGATGAGTTTGCTCATCCACGCATCAATGCGCCGTTATCTTTCCGCCGTTCCGAGACGAGCGGGCAGGGCTGGCGATTTCGGGACGTCGTGCGCCCTCGTCCTTGCGGCGGTGGTCCAGTCGTCGAGCGAAGGTCCCGAAGCCCAAGCTGCGGCTTATTTGAGGGGTAACCAGATATTGGGATTAAAGCAGGTGGCATTGGGGACGCTTCCCGTCGCACCGGTGAATCTGAAAGATGTTGAAGACGCCTTGGGCATCATCGCCCATCCGAGTGCTCCGGAAGGGTGGGGGCAAAAATTGGTCAATGCCTGTTGCGCGGCGATGTTGAACGATGGCAAGGCCGAGCCGGCTGAGGTTGAGATGGTCCGTGCGGTCGCGGATACGCTGGGCATTGTGCTCACAAGAAGCGGGACGCAACACCAGCGTCCAATTTACGCCACGCTTTAGAAGCTGAGCCGACTGGGGCAGCGCCCTGATTTTGCCATCGATGTCGGGGCTTCTGTTTCCTGGCAGGCAGTGTCGCCCTCAAGGGCTACGAGCGGAGCGCCCAGCTGAAAAGGATGGGCAGAAACAGGGATTTGCGGGTCATGGGGTTCTAATTCCGCCTCTAAATTATCACAAGGTCGGCCTATCTCGTCTTGCGGGTGCGGGCGGGCCGGCTAATTTCGGAAACACTATGGGACCAATCGCTATCGGAATCATCGGCTTAATTCTCGCTGGCCTCGTCATCGTTGGCCTTTGGGGCGTGGGCATCTACAACACCCTCGTCGGGTTGCGGAACCGCTTCAAGAACGCGTTCGCTCAGGTGGACGTCCAGCTGAAGCGCCGCCATGACTTGATTCCTAACCTCGTCGAAACCGCCAAGGGTTACATGGCCCATGAAAGCGGCACCCTGACTGCGGTCGTCGAAGCCCGCGCGAAGGCCACGCAGGCCAACGTTCGCTTTGCGGGCAACCCGACCGACCCAGCCGCTATGCGCGACCTCGCGCAGGCTGAGTCCGGACTGAGTGGCGCCCTCGGCAAGCTGATGGTCGTCTCGGAGAACTACCCTGAACTCAAGGCTGACGCCACCATGCGTACGCTCATGGAAGAACTCGCCTCGACCGAGAACCGCATCGCCTTCTCCCGGCAGGCCTACAACGACTCCGTGCAAGAGTACAACACCTCGCGCGAAGTCTTCCCGAACGTCTTCGTGGCGAACTCCTTTGGTTTCCTCCCGGCCGAGCTCTTTAAGATCGAGAACGACGTCGAGAAGGTTGCCCCGACGGTAAAGTTCTAAGCCGGGTCCCTAGTTATTTTCCTCATGGGCCTCTTTGCTACACTAAATCCTGAGCAACTCGGCCGCGTCCACCGGGCCCAGACTGCACAGAACCCCTTCGACGTCGGTGCATGCCTGACGCAGGCCTTCAACGCTCTGAAGCGCGACTTCTGGAACATCGTCTTGGTTCACGTGGTGTATGTGTTCCTCTGCTGTTTCCTAATCACGCTCCCGCCCCTCACCATCGGACTTAGCCGCTTCTGCGAGAAGGCCTTGAATGGACAGCCTGCAGGTATGGAGGACCTCTTTAGCGGCTTTGAGCAGTTCGGTTCCTCGTGGCTGATGATCCTGGTCATGATTCCCTTCCTGGTGGTCGGATTCTTACTCTGCTTCATCCCTGGATATTACCTAGCGATTGCATGGTGCTGGTCGTGGAGCCTCCTCGCTGACCGTCGCGGGACTTTCTGGGAGTGCTTGGAAATGAGTCGTCAGGCTGTCACCACGCATTGGGGCTGGGCCTTCCTGCTCCTGTTCGTCGCCAACCTCGTCTCGCAACTCGGCTTAATCGCTTGCTGCATCGGCATCTTCGCGACCCTTCCGTTGCAAGCCCTGATGGTGACGGCCGCTTATCGTCGGCTCTTTGCTGAGCCGCCGGTCGCCTAATTCCTGCGTCGCCCCATGGCGGCCACCATGAATTTCTTTCGGGCCCAGGATGAGGCCCGTGGACGCACGACGAAACTGGTCGTGCTTTTGGTGTTGGCCATCTTGATGCTAACGGGCAGCCTGTATGCCATCGCCGTCTACGGAAAGGGCGTCTACCTGGGCCGTGGGCGACTCGATTGGCTTCAGCCCAAGCTCTTCCTGGCCACCTCGGGGACGGCCTTGGTGGTTATCCTGGGGACCAGTTGGTGGCGCATCTCCGAACTCGCTAAAGGGGGTGCTTTTGTGGCGCAGAGCCTCGGGGCTCGTCCGGTCTCGCCGCATACCAAGGACTTGGCCGAGCGCCGTTACCTGAATATCGTGGAAGAAATGTCGCTCGCCGCGGGCTTGCCGATGCCGGCCTGTTTTGTCGTCGACCACGATACCACGATCAACGCCTTTGCCGCGGGCAATAACCCACAGGATGCGGCCGTAGCCGTGACCCGGGGTTCATTGACTTATCTCAACCGCGATGAACTCCAAGGGGTCATTGCGCATGAGTTCAGTCACATTGGCAACGGCGACATGAAACTTAACCTGCGCATCATTGGCTCCATCGCTGGGCTCACGGCGCTCTCGCAACTGGGCTACATCATGATGCGCCTGATGCAGCATGCGGATGATAAAGACAGCGCCAAGGTCGCAATCCCCGTCGCCCTGGCGGGCCTCATCGTTTTCCTTCTCGGTCTGGGTGGCGTCTTCTTTGCGCGAATCATCCAGGCCTCGGTCTCGCGGCAGCGGGAGTATTTAGCCGACGCCTCCGCGGTGCAGTTCACGCGTAATCCGGAAGGATTGGCGGGGGCGCTCAAGAAGATTGCTGGGCTTAAGGGTGGCCAGCGTGAGGCCTCCACGAGTGAGCTGGAAACGCAGCACCTGTTCTTTTCGTCCACGGGTGGATTCATGGAGTTCATCTTCTCCTCCCATCCTCCGATTGGTGATCGCATCCGTCGGTTGCTGCCCGCGTTTGACGGCGTGATCCCTGACGTGGAGCTGGTCGGTGCGTCCGATGAACTGGTGGCAGGCCTTTCCGGGCGACAGGCCTCAGCGGTGATTCCACCGCCTATTCGTGCGGTCCGTGCGCACCGCATCCCGACGAACCTAGAGATTCAGGAAGCCGTTGGTTTCCAGGGCACCTTGCCGATGGAACTCCGGGCCTCGGCGGCGGATTCCATTGGTGCGATGGCCATCGTTTTAGGCCTAATTCTCCGGCAGAACCCTGAACTCCGGGCGCAGCAACTGCAGACGGCCCGGGGCTTGGCGGGTGGGGAGGTCATTGCGGAGGCGCTCCGTCTGGCTCCCTTGCTGGCGGCCTTGCCGGCGGGTTCGCGTCTGCCCTTACTCGACCTTTCAATGCCGGCCTTGCGCCAGCTCTCGAAGGCGCAATTGGCCCTCTTCCGCCTCGCCATTCAGAAAGTCGGCTTCGATGCGAACGACGGCCTCATCGTCTTGCTCGTGCAGGCCTCGATGCGACGGTACCTTGACGACGTTGGCCGGTCGGGCCCGCCGCCCCTCGTTGGCCTGTCGGCCAGTTACGCCTTAGTCCTCTCGGCCGTGGTGCGGACCTCGCGGGAAACCGCGCAAGCGCAGCAAGAAGCCTTTGCCTTGGGCGTCGCCGAGCTCGCCCGTCCGGACCTTTCGACCACCATCTTGGCGGAGTCGGACGTCGACCTACAGAAAGTCGATGAAGCCCTAATGGTGATTGCGGCGCAAAGCGTCTTCGAACGTCGCCGCTTCGTGCGCGCCTGCGGAGTCGCCATGCTGCATGATGACCTTGCCGAAGCCGCCGAGATCGAGATCCTCCGGGCCGTGGCGGATACCTTGGGGATTACCTTTGCGACGGGGATTCGGGCGTAGGGCTGAAGAAAGAGTACGGAGTACGGATTACGGAGTACAGAGTACGGATTGCAGATTTCAGGAGTGCAGGGCACCCACTTTCCGTTTCCCGGTTTCTCCTTTCGGTTGCTTTTGGGTAGGGTCGGGACGGCGTAACGACCTTGCATTGCCCAGATTCGTAGGTCTCTCGGCGAACGGACGCGACGCAGTCGCGTCCCTACCCGCGAGCGGAGCTCGCGAGAGGCAGCTAGGCCAGCACGTGGTGCTGTCCCTACCCGAGGCAGGAGGCCGCTGGCGCAGTCGCGTCCCTACCTTGTGATTAGCTGGCGATCAGCGATGTGCCGGTCATTTCTGGCGGCTGGGGGAGGCCCATGAGCTTCAGGAGGGTCGGGGCGATATCGGCGAGGCGGCCGGTGGGGCACGTCTTAAAGTTTTCGCAGCCCTTGCCGTAGAGAATAACTTCGACGGGGCTGAGGGTGTGGCGTGTGTGGGCGCAGTTTTCTTCCGGCTCCCACATTTGGTCGGCGTTGCCGTGATCGGCCGTGATGAGAGCCTTGCCGCCGACCTGGTCGATGGCTTGGAGGAGGGTGCCGAGGCCAGCGTCAACGGCTTCACAGGCTTTGCAGACGGCGGCGAGGTCGCCCGTGTGGCCGACCATATCGGGGTTAGCGTAGTTGACGACGACGAGTCCGTACTGGCCGGAGAGGATGGCGGCCTTGGCCATTTCCGTTACGTGGGCGGCGGACATCTCGGGCTTCTGGTTGTAGGTCGAAACTTCCTTCGGGCTCTGGGCCATGCCGCGTTCTTCGCCGGCGAAGGCCTCTTCACGGTAGTCGTTGAAGAAGAACGTCACGTGCGGGAATTTTTCGGTCTCGGCCGTGCGGTATTGCTTGAGGCCCTGCTTGGCGACCCATTCGCCGAGGATGTTTACCATCTTGGCGGGTTTATCGAAGACCACGTTCGGGCAGAGGCCCTTCTCGTAGTTCGTGAGCGTGGCGTAGAACAGCTTGAGCAGCTTGGCGCGCGGGAAGCCCTTGAATTCAGGGTCGATGAACGCGCGGGTAATTTCGCGCGGACGGTCGCCGCGGAAGTTAAAGAACAGCACCGAATCACCGTCTTGAAAGAACGCTGTCCCCTGGATGCGGGTTGCAGGGACGAACTCGTCACCCGTCGTATTGGCGTCGGTCGGATGGTCGTAATAAGCCTGCACGGCGGCAGCGGCTGAAGTGGCTTCGGGGGCCGGGGCTCCCGTGAGGGCATCGTAGGCCGTCTTCACGCGTTCCCAGCGGTTATCGCGGTCCATGGCCCAGAAACGACCGGCGACGCTGGCGACCTTGCCCACGCCGATTTTGACGAGTTCCGATTCGAGCTGCTTCAGGTAGCCGAGCCCCGAGGTGGGCGGGCTATCGCGGCCATCCATGAACGCGTGGACGTAGACCTTGGTGAGACCCTCTTCCTTAAGCAGGCGGATGAGGGCGTAGAGGTGGGGCAGGGTGGAGTGAACGCCCGCTTCGGAGCAGAGCCCCATGAGGTGGACGGCGCCACCGGTGGCCTTGACGTTTTCGACGAGGCCGCGGAAGGCCTTGATCTGGCGCATGGCGGCGGGATCGGTGAGGCCCTTGTCGATACGGACAATCTCTTGGTCGACGATGCGGCCGGCGCCGATGTTCTGGTGGCCGACCTCGGAGTTACCCATGATGCCGACCGGCAGGCCGACATCGAGCCCGTGGGCCATGATCTCGGTGCGGGGCCACTTAGCCGTCAGGCCGCGCGAGACCGGGATATTAGCGACCTTGATGGCGTTAAACTGATCGTGCTTGGCGTTGTGGTTTTCGCCCCAGCCGTCGCGGATAACAAGGAGTGTGGTGGACATGGAAGTGAGGAGGGGTTTCTGGTGGATTTCCCGAGTGAAGTGAATTCAAATCCCTGCATGCGGCTCCTGCGTTCTTTGCACCTCATCCTCGGCTGCTTTTTCGCCCCTTTGCTGTTGTTTTATGCCGTCTCTGGCTTTTGGCAGGTCTTCGGCTGGCAGTGGGCTAAAAGCCGCGACGACGCTAGCTTAGCGTTGGCCAGCACGATTCACACTGGACGCGGGCTAAAGGGCGAAGGGATTTCGTCCCTATCTTCCGAGCCCCTGCGCTGGTTCGCGGCCGCCATGGCGGTCTGCCTAGTGGTCATGATCGTCACCGGGCTCATCCTCGCATTGCGCTCGGCCAAATCGAAGACTGCGGCCTGGGCCATTGCGTCGGGACTCGTCATCCCGCTGGCCTTTGTCCTCTTCGCCTTTTATCGTAACTAAAGCATGAACCCCCTCCGCACCCTTCTGGCTCTTTCTATCCTGATGTTCGGTATAACCGCTTCGGCGGTCACGGTTGAAAAACTCACCATCGATGGTAAGGCTGTCACCGTGAAGGTCCCGGATAAGGCTGCGCCGGGGAAGCCGTGGCTCTGGGTGGGCGAGTTCGGTGGCCACCTCAAGTCACTCGAGGACGGTCTCGTCGAGAAAGGCTGGCACGTTGTCTATGTCGGCGTGAGTAATCAGTTCGGCTCGGCCCGCTCGATGGACACATGGAATAAAGTCTACGCTGAGCTGCATGATAAGCGCGGCTTCTCCGCCAAGCCGGCCTTACTCGGCATCTCGCGTGGCGGACTTTACGTCAACGCTTGGACGCGCCTACATCCGGATCGCGTCAGCGTGCTCTACCTCGACAACGGCGTGTGCGATATCCGTTCCTGGCCCGGTGGCGTCGCCCTCACGCATCAGAGCAAAGGCAGCGCCAACGATTGGAAACTTTACAAGACCGAGTTTGGTTATGCCAGCGATGACGAAGCCAAGGCCAAGTCACTGCAGGCTGCGGAGGGACTTCTCCCCGCCATTAAAGCCGGCGTGTTCCTGATCTCGTGTCACGGCACCGCCGATAAGACGGTGCCGTTCGAAGACAATGCTGCCCTTGTTGCCAAACTCTGGCATGATAATGGAGGCCGCGTGAAGCTCTTCCCTAAGGAAGGCGGCGACCACCATCCCCACGGCCTGCCTGATCCGAAGCCCCTCATTGAGGTGCTGACCGCGGAGACCAAGTGAGTGCACGGGCGAAGCCCGCGAGGGGACTGGTTGGCTAGAGTATGGTTGGCTAGGGGGTTGAAGAAGAGTACAGATTACGGAGTACAGATTACGGAGGAAAGGTAGGGGCGTGGCTTCGCCGCGCCCTCCTATGGTGGAGGTCAAGGCGAAGCCTTGCCCCTACCCGCGAGCAGAGCTCGCGAGAGGCATGCTAGGTTGGCACGCAGTGCCAACCCTACCATTTCGTAACCCAAGGCAGTTAGGACAGCACGCGGTGCTGCCCCTACCCGAGGCAGGCGGACGGATGTCGATTGGCGAACGGACGCGACGCAGACGCGCCCCTACCAGAGCTAGTTGAAATGGGGGACAGGGAACCGGGGAATGAGCGCCCTTACTTCCTCTGTAATCCGTAATCTGAACTCTGTAATCTCACTCCTGCCCCTACCTCATTAGGCTTCCACCCAGCGGCCCTTTTCCTTGATGAGGTCGACGAGGCGTTCGACGGCTTCTTCCTGGGGGACGTTGAACTTAATGGGGGTCTTGCCAACGTAGAGGTTAATTTTTCCGGGCGCGCCGCCGACGTAGCCGAAGTCGGCGTCGGCCATCTCGCCCGGGCCGTTCACGATGCAGCCCATAACCGCAATCGTCACGGACTTGAGGTGGCCAGTGCGTTCCTTAATTTTGAGCGTCGTCGACTGGATATCGAAGAGGGTGCGGCCGCAGGAAGGGCAGGCCACGTATTCGGTCTTCGTCTGGCGCATGCGCGCGCCTTGCAGGATATCATAGGCCAGCGTCAGGGACTTCGCCGCCGTCGCGGGCGTTTCGCACGAGAGGAAGTCGCCGTAGCCATCAACCAGTAACCCGCCGGCGAGGATGGACGCCTCGAGTAAACGGGATTGGAAACCTGGGTCGAGTCGGACTGCGTTGGCGGCCGTCGCGCGAATCCAGAGCGGGGCGGATAGCTGGGCCACGGCCGCGCAACGTGCCAGCTCGCGGTAAGTCCCCGTCGCATGCAGCCCGCTTTGCGGCTGGGAGGACGTCAGGATGAGTCGGCCGGCCGGTATCACCGCGAGTTCCTTGGACAATGCTGCGAGCGTTGGCCCATCCATGTCGGCGGCCAGAATGGCGTCATGCCGGACGCAGGCCTCGGTCCAAGCTTTCAGGGCTACGCCATCTTTGGCGCCGAAGCCTTTGACCACTACTAAGCGGCTGCCGGTACCCTCGAAAGGAAACTCTGCGGGCGATAGACTCGTTTCGACCCACAATGAAGGCACCGCTGGGCCGAGCGCCTTACGCAGCGAGCGAAGGCCAGCGGCGTGATTAGAATCGTCGAGGCGGATTAGCAGGCCCTCGGCGCGCACCTCGCGTTGGGCGGCGTGGACCTCGAGGAGCTCCTTCGCCACCGCTTGCCAGTCGGCGAGGCTCTGGTGGCTGCGCACGATGACGCGAGGCGTCTCGAGGGAACCCGCGAGGCAAGCAGAGGACAGCTCGACGGGGTCCGTCGCCCAGCGCGTGAAGGAGAACGGATCAGCTGGGTCGGCGGGCAGCCTGACGGATGAAGCCGCACCCAGCGTGGCGAGGTCTGTCGCGCGCGAAGCAATCTCGTGGCAGACGGGAATTTCGAACCATGGATCCTCGGTGAGGGAGACGCGGAGCGTGTCGCCCAGGCCGTCGGCGAGGAGCGCACCGATGCCGATGGCGGACTTGATGCGGGCGTCTTCGCCTTCGCCGGCTTCGGTCACGCCGAGGTGCAGCGGGTAATCCATTCCCAGTTCGGCCATGCGGGCGGCGGCGAGGCGGTAAGCCTGCACCATGACCTTGGGGTTGGAGGATTTCAGCGACAGGATCATGTCCTTGAAGCCGTGGGATTCCGCGATGCGGATGAATTCTAACGCCGACTCCACCATCCCGTTGGGCGTGTCGCCAAAACGGTTCATGATACGGTCGGAGAGTGAACCGTGGTTGGTGCCAATGCGGAGGGAGCGCCCAAGGACCTTGGCGCGGAGGACGAGGGGCGTGAACGCCTCGTGCAGCCGCTCAAGCTCCTCGGCGTACGCGGCGTCGGTGTATTCTAGCACCGCGAACTTCTTTTTATCGGCGTAGTTGCCGGGATTAACGCGCACCTTCTCCACATGTTCGACCGCTTCCATGGCGGCCACAGGCAGGAAGTGGATGTCGGCGACCAGCGGCTGAGTGAAGCCCGCGGCGCGGAATTGCTGGTGGATCTCCTTGAGCGCGGCGGCGGCCGCCTTGTTGGGAGCCGTCACGCGGATAATCTCGCAACCCGCTTCAGCGAGGCGGATGCATTGACCCAGCGTCGCCGCCACGTCCTCGGTGTCGGACGTCGTCATCGACTGTAGGCGGAGCGGATTGGTGCCACCCACGCCCACATTGCCGACCATCACCACACGGGTCAGGCGGCGCACCGTACGGTGGCGGGAGGGACAGTAGTCCAAGGACATAGGAGTATATCAACCCCTTTGCCCGCAGCCGTCAACGAGCGTCAGAAATCCCAGCGCCAAGTCGACGGGATCCACTGGTAGCCCTTGCGGCCGTTGGGGGTCACCACGCCTAGGCCGGGCCAGGGGATGTGGAAGCCGTAGGCCCGTTCCTTCGTGGCGGCAATCTCGGCGAAGACCTTCTTGCGGGTCGCGATAGCCACTTCGGGGTTATGGTCGAAGTCGATGAACCAGCTCGGGTCTTCGAGCATCAGCACGTGGTTGTGGGCGAGGTCGGAAAGGTGGAGGAGGGACTGGCCGTCAGACTTAATCCGGTAGATGGCGTGGCCGTCGGTGTGGCCGGGCGCGGCGATGATCGTGATTGCGCCATCGAGAATCTGGTCGCCGTCCTTGTGCAGCACCAGGTTTGGCTGGAGGACGTCGAACGAATTGCGCACGCTTTTGATCATCCCCTTGATATCGTCGGTACGGAGGGACTTCGAGAAGTCAGGCTCCTTACCACGCCAGAAGTCGACTTCGGTTTGCAGGACGTGCAGCGCCGCGTTGGGGAAGAGGATGCGGCCCTTGCTGGTGAAGCCGCCGATATGGTCGATGTGCGAGTGGCTGAGCAGCGCGTGGGTAACCTCCTCGGGCTTGATGTTCACTTCGGGCGAAGCCATCGCCTGGGTGAGCCAGCCCCAGGTGTCGCGTTCCACCGGGCCGAAGCCTGCGTCGACGAGGATCACTTCCTTGTCCTTACGCAGGAGGAGAATGTTAATGTAGAGCGTGACGTCGTCGGGGCGTTCGCCTTGGTCGACGAGGGCCTTGGTCATCGCGGCCATATCGGACTTCGGGAACATCTTCTTCGTGACGCAGTTCTTGAAGGTGCCGTAGCCATCGCTGATGGACCAGGCCTCGAACTTGCCGATGGCGAACTTGTAGATGTAGGGGTCGGTGATTTTCTTGCGCGGCAGGGCCTTCGCTTCGGTCTTCGCGCCCCCGCCCGCGGACAGGGCGGCGGGGAGGCTGAGGGCGGCAAACGCGGCGCCGAGGCTACCGAGGAATTGACGGCGGGAGGGGACGGTCTCTTCGGGGTTGGGCATGGGCTCACCCTAGGGAAAGACCCTTGCCCATCAAGCCCAGCCTGTGGTCCGTTAACTTTTAACCCATTTCGCGGGAACCTTACGTCAACTCAGCGTTTTTCGACGAAATCCACCTGGCGGTACACGTGGCGCTCGAGTACCTGCTGCTTGAGTTGACGCTCGCTGTCGCCGGAGCAGCGGCGGACGTCATTCAGGATGATGTAGCCCATGAGCGAGAGGATGAGGGCCATGCAGGTGAACTGTACGATCGTGACCGCCTTGGCATTGAGGGCGTTGTTGGTCAGCTTGGAAATCGTCGCAATGAGCATGTGGCCGCCGTCGAGGACCGGGATGGGCAACAGGTTGAGGATGGCTAAGTTCAGGTTAATCAGGACCGTGAACCAGAGCACGAGGCGGATGTCTTCGGAAATATTGTAGTACGTCTTGCTGATCGAGATGACCGAGGCCAGTTGGTTGACCTTGATGTCCGAATCACGGTCGAAGAGTCGCCCGAGGGTCGTGAACGTCTGCTTGATGATATGCGTGCACAGCTCGATGGGGTTATTGTGGGCGATTTCGGGCTTAGAAATGAAAGGAGCGCCGATGAGGGCACGTTCCACGGGCGTGCCGCGACTCACTTCGGCCTCGGTGAGGGAGAGGTTGCCGGCGTCGCCGTTGGCCCGCTTCCAGTAGAACGTCAGCGTTTTTCGGCCGGCGCCCGTGGCCTTTACTAAGTCGTCGAGCGACCGCAGAACCGTCAAATCCTTACCATCCACCTTGTCGAAGATGGTGCCGATACGGAGCTGGTCGATGCGGGTCGAATCTTCGGGGGAGACGCCGAGGATCATCAGTTGGTCGCGGTTGGCCAAGGGGTCGGTAGAAAGCAGGTCGCGGGTGACTGGCACCACGACGATGGAGTGACGCTTGTCCCCTTCACCGTAGGTGATGAGCCCGACGGGGTTGGTGCGTGCGCTGATCTTGGGCGTTACCTTGAGCGTCAGGAGTTGGCTTTTGCCGTCGGCATCGACGCGGGAAACTTGGAAGGTACGTTCGCCAGGGCCGGCGACGCGGAGGCGTTCGAGTAGTTCGGTGGGGTTGTTTACCGGCCGGCCGTCGATGGCGATGATGCGGTCTTCACGGATGAGGCCGGCCTTTTCAGCGGGGGAGCTGGTCATGGGCGTGTTCAGGATGACGTCGGAGCGGGGCATCAAGCCGGCCACGCGGACCTTGTCGCCGCTGCGGGTGTTCAGTTCAACGCGGGCAGGTAGGACCGTGAGGTCGAGTGTCTCCGCACCGCGCTTGATTTTGAACGTCGCGACCGGCTGCTTCTGCGAATTCATGCCATTGCCGAGCATGACTGCCTCGTTGATCTGCTTGAAGGACTTCACCTCGACCCCATCGACGGCGAGGACCTCGTCGCCCGAGCGGATACCAGCCGTGAAAGCTGGGCCGGGGACGGTTTGACCCAGGCCGAGTTCCGAAAGTTGGCCGGAGCTGGTCACCACTTGTTCGGGAACGTAGCCGACGATGGTACTGCCGTTACCTTCGGGGACGGGCATGCCAGTGATCCAGAGGATGGTGGCGAGTGCAAAGGCGAAGATGACGTTGAAGACTGCGCCCATCACTGCGACAATCATCTTGTCCGCGTAGGAGATCTCGGGGAGCTTCTCCTCGTCGCTTTCGGTGGCACCTTCGATGGCTTCGGGGTCGCCCATTTGCGGCAGTGCCACATAGCCGCCGAGCGGAATCCAGGATACGCGGTAATCGACCCCGTCTTTACCGGTCCAGCCGAAGATCTTCGGGCCGAAGCCGATGGAGAAGCGCTCAATCTTCAGGCCGCGCCAGCGGGCGGCGAGGAAGTGGCCGAGCTCGTGCACAAAAATCGAGCCGCCGAAGAACAGTGCCAGCAGCACGATGCCGCGAACGGAAGTGGCGAGTTCGCCAAGGAAAGTATTATCCATTAGGGAAAGAGAGGAAGGTTATGTGTCAGTGGGCGAGGCCGGGGGCGAGCCTGGAAGCGGTGCGGCGGGCTTCGCTATCGGCGGCGAGGACGTCGGCAAGCGAGCTGGGTTCACCGGCACCGACCGCGGCGAGCGTTTGGTGGACCAATTCAGCGATACCCGTGAAAGGCAGCCGCCCGGCCACAAAGGCGTCCACGGCGACCTCATTGGCGGCGTTGAAAATCGCGGGGGCGGTACCCCCGGTAGCGGCGGCGGCGCGGGCCAGCCCGAGGCACGGGTAGCGAGCGGGGTCGGGCGGCGACATCGTCAGGGTGAGCGCCTCAGCGAGGTTCAGTTGCGGGGCGGGGCAGGGCAGACGCTGCGGGAAGAGCAGGCAATCCTGAATCGGATAGGCCATGTGGGGTGGCGACAGCTGGGCCTGCAGGCTGCCATCGCTCAACGTCACCAGCGAGTGGATGATGCTTTGCGGGTGCACGACGACATCGATGCGGTTTTCGGGCAGATCAAACAACCAGCGGGCCTCGATGACCTCGAGCCCCTTGTTGGCCATGGTGGCCGAATCGATGGTCACCTTCGGCCCCATATTCCAGTTAGGGTGCTGGAGGGCTTGGGCGACCGTCACGCGGGCGAGTTCGGCCAAGGGCGTATTGCGGAAAGCGCCGCCGGAAGCCGTCAGCACGAGGCGAGCGATTTCCGCACGTGCCTTGCCGCGGAGTAACTGGTGAATCGCGTTATGTTCGCTATCGACGGGTAGCAACGCTGTGCCGGCCTCACGGGCGGCGGCCGTGACGAACTTTCCGGCCAGCACGAGCAGTTCCTTGCTGGCCAACGCCACGTGTTTGCGGGCTTGCAGGGCGGCGAGGGTGGGGGCGAGTCCGGTGGTGCCGACGACCGCCGAAACGACCGTGTGGACCTCGGGTAGGCAGGCGACTTCGGTCAAGCCAGCGGTCCCTTCCAGGATCCGTACCCCGGGGAATTCACCCGAAGCCCGCGCGGCGGCCGCGGCGGTGGGGTCCGCCAAGGCGATCGTCTTAACTTGGAACTCTTTAACCGGGCCAATCAGCTCGCGCCAACGCGTGTGCGCTGCCAAGCCCGCCACGCGGAGTAAAGTCGGATGGGCCCGGACAACCGCCAAGGTGGTCGTGCCGATGGAGCCGGTGGCCCCGAGGATGGCGATAGCCCTAGATTCCATGCACGCGTGGGTGACATGGAGGCAACCGCACCCGCCCGCCTAGGCAAGCCGGTTTCGACCCCTGCGGACCTCTTTCCTGCTTCTCCGCTGGACACTGGGGCAGGCTCTGCTTCCCTTGAGGTTCATGGCCACGCAGCCTCAAGACCTCACCGGGCTTTCCCACCTCGGGAACACCCAAAACAAGCCCCAGCAGACGCTGGAGACCTTCCCGAACCGCCATGCGGGCCGGAACTACACCGTCGAGCTCTCGACGGAAGAGTTCACCTGCCTCTGCCCGGCCACGGGCCAGCCCGACTTCGCTAAGATCACGATTCGTTACGTGCCAGGTCCGCGCATCGTCGAGTCCAAGTCGCTGAAACTCTATTACTGGAGCTACCGCCAGCAGGGCATGTTCCATGAGCACCTCACGAACAAGATTCTCGACGACCTCGTCGCGGCTGTTGATCCCATCTGGTGTGAAGTCACGGGCGCCTTCGGCGTCCGTGGTGGGATTGGCATCACCGTGCGCGCCGAACACGGCAAAAAGCCTCAGGCGTGAAGCCAAGCCCCGTCCAGTCTGACGACGACGGGGAACCGACCGATTGGCCGGGCTTTAAGCAAGTCTCGGACTACCTGACCCGCCAGCTGGCCAGCCGCCGGCTCGCTCCGCGGACGTGCTTGACCTACGGCCGTTCGCTCAAGGGCTTTGCGCTGTGGATGAAGTCCAACGGCGGTTGGGATGGCGATTGGTCGCGGCTCACGGCGCGCAATCTCCGCGACTTCGTCATTGAACGACAGCAGACGCATCAGCGGACCTCGGTGCATAATCAGGTTTCGGCCTTGCGCGCGTTCTTGGCCGACCTCCGGGAGCGGGGTGGCATCACCTCGACGCCAGCGGCGGGGCTCGTCTTGCCGAAGTTACCGCGCTCGTTGCCGAAGTTCCTGACCGAGCCGCAGGCCGAAGCTTTATTGGAGGCGAGCTCACTGGAAGAACAGACCCCGACGGCGGAGGCCCGCGACCAAGCCGTCTTGGAGTTGCTTTATGGCGGTGGCCTGCGCGTGTCGGAACTCTGCGGCATCAACGGCGGCGACTTGGATCTCTCGTCTGGCCTCGTGCGGCTGATGGGGAAGGGCTCGAAGGAGCGCGTGGTGCCGGTGGGCGAAACCGCTTTGGCCGCGGTGCGGACATACTTGGCCTTGCGTGGGCAGCCCGTGCGTGGCGAACCGCTGCTCTTGGCTTCGCGCGGCGGGCCGATGTATCCGCGCGGCGTCCAGCTCATGTTAAAGCGCAAGCTCGCGGCGGCGGGGCTACCGGCGGACCTGACCCCGCACAAGCTTCGCCACGCTTGCGCCACGCACCTCTTGGCGAACGGTGCGGACCTCCGTCTCGTCCAGGAACAACTCGGCCACGCCTCGCTTTCGACGACGCAAATTTACACGCACCTCACCGTCTCGAAACTCCGTGACGTGCACCGCAAGGCCCATCCACGGGCTTAATCTATGTTTTCCGAAACCGCTCCCGCTAAACTCAATCTCTCGCTCGCCATTACCGGTCGGCGCGCGGATGGCTTTCATGAGCTCATCAGTTTAGTCGCGTCCTTGGAACTCGCGGACACCTTGGAATTCACGCCGGGGGGTACGTGGCGCTTGACTTGTGATGATGCCAGCTTGCCGGTCGATGGCACGAACCTCGTACTTAAAGCAGCGGAAGCTTATCGTCGCCATCGCCCGGAAGTGGCGTCCGGCCATTTTCATCTTGGAAAGAAAGTCCCGAGTGGTGCCGGCTTGGGCGGTGGCAGTTCGGATGCGGCCGCCGTTTTGCGTATCCTTGATCGCACCGTGGCGCAGCCCATGGGCCTGGCTATGCTCGAAGCCGTCGCCGCGGAAATCGGCTCGGACTGTCCCTATTTTGTCCGCGGGCAACCCGCGGTGATGCGGGGTCGAGGGGAGCGCTTGGAATCAATCTCGGCCGCGGCCCGCGAAGCTTTGGCTGGCCGGAGGGTCTTGGTGGCTAAGCCCCCGTTTAGTATCCCGACTCCGGAGGCGTACGGCCTCTTGGTGAAAACGGCCGCATATGTGGATGCCGCCACGGCGGACGCGGCCCTCGCCGAGTGGCTGGCCCAGCCGGTGCGCGACCCCTCTTCGCTGGGGAATACCTTAGCCGAGCCTGTTTTCGGGAAATACCTCGCTTTACCGACCGCGGTGGATGCCCTGTCGCAGGCTATGGGCGTCGTCTTCCGAATGACCGGGAGCGGGAGTGCTTGTTTTGCGTTTTACACTGATGGAGCCGAGTCGGAATCCATTAGGCAGGCTTTAATTCAGCAATGGGGGGTTGGAACCTGGTTTTGCGATACCCGCATTTCGGCGTAGTTTCGGCTTTACTGCGGGCTAACCCCCCGCCTAGATGCCAGCCACCAACCAAACTATGGGAAGCCTCAAGAAAAAGCGTCGTCTGAAGATGAACAAGCATAAGCGCCGTAAGCGCTCCAAGGATTCTCGCCATAAGAAGCGTTTGTGGGGTTGATCTGACCCCGCAGGGTCTCAAACCCAAGCACGGGCGGCCAATTTGGCCGCCCGACTTGTTTTCGGGCTTGCTCCACCCCCTTTCACCCCCCAAGTCTGACCCTTCACCACACCCAAAACCATGGCCCGCGAAACCATTATCATCGAGTGCACCGAAGCCCGTAAGGAAGGTAAGAATCCCTCCCGTTACATGACCACTCGCAACAAGAAGCTTACCCAGGAGAAAGTTGAGCTGAAGAAGTACAACCCCTCCCTCCGCCGCCACACACTGCATAAGGAAATCAAGGGCTAAACCCTTTCTTTCCCTGTAAAGACAGAAGGCCGATGCATCCGCATCGGCCTTCTGCTTTAAAGCCCTGCGGGCGGGCCTTAACTGACTTGGCCAACGCGTCGCTGCGAGCGCCAGTGAGCCCGGTGGTGACGCTTCCAGTCAATCATCGCTCGTTCGAAGCCGATGTCTTGGCCGGCCTTTTCGGACTCAATCCATTTGTGACGCAGGATTTCTTCGCGTTCGGCGAGGAATTCAGCGTAAAGCGATGACCGCGCCGCCAAGTCGGCGTCTTCGTGCGGTGTCGATTCTTCCTTCATTCTTATCTTAGTTAATAGCGTCGAGGCAGGTTTGGCAAGCCGGTCGTCACAAACCTGTCACGAAACGGGGACGAGTTTCCGCAAAACCGTGAGCGCGACCGACTTGAAGACGCGGGCGGCGTTACTGTCGGGGTGGCTGATGACGACGGGGATACCGTGGTCGCCCCCTTGGCGGACCGCTGGGTCGAGCGGGACTTCGCCGAGTAGCTCCGTGTGGAGTGCCGTGGCCACCTTCAGGCCGCCTCCTTGGCCGAACAGGTATTGCCGTTGGCCGTCGGGACCCTCGAAGTGGCTCATGTTTTCAGCGACTCCGAGGATGGGCACGCCCACCTTCTCGAACATCGCCGCCCCGCGGAGGGCGACGGCGACCGCGGCTGTCTGCGGGGTGGTCACGATGACGGCCCCGCTCAAGGCCATGGCTTGGGCGATGGATAGCTGGGCGTCGCCGGTGCCTGGGGGGAGATCGATTAGTAATACATCCAGTTCGCCCCAGCGGACGTTGGTCGCGAACTGGGAAATCGTTTTCATGATCATCGGCCCGCGCCAGACCACGGGGGCATCGGCTTCGATCAGCAGTCCCATGGACATGACCTTCACCCCGAAGTTCTCGACCGGTAGGAGTACCTCGCCTTCCATTTCAGGGCGGGCGTTGATGCCGATCATGAGGGGGACCGACGGGCCGTAGATATCGCAATCCATAAGCCCGACGCGGTTGGGGCGACCCTGCTCAGTGAGGGAGCGGGCGAGGGCGCAGGCTAGGTTAACCGCAAAGGTCGACTTACCGACCCCGCCTTTACCGCTGGCGATGGCGACGATATGCTTAACCTGGCTGACGCCTGCATTCGCGGGCAGCTTAATCTCGGCCGCAGCGGCACCGGGGGCGGCCTTGGGAACCGTGACCGTGATGGCGATCTCGGGGTCGACGGCCCCGGCGGCCTTGAGCACGGCTTCAATCTCATCGTACAGCTGCTTGGGGATCTTGGGGTCAGCCGTCGTCACGGCCAGGCCGACCGTCACCTTGCCCTCGGGCGAGACCTCAATCCCGCGCAGGAGGCCGAAGGAAACGATATCACGGCTGAAGCCCGGGTAGCGGACTTGGCCGAGGGCCTTTTGGACGGAATCCTTATCGAGCGGCATGAGGAGGATTGAAGTCCCGCCCCACCTTAGGTCAAACTGCGATCGCTCTTACTATCCATGAAGTTCATCCGTCGCTCGCTGGGGCTCCTTTCTCTCTTGGCCATGGGCCTCCTTCCGGCTTCCGCGCAGAATCGCGTTGTCGTCAATGACAGCATCGATGCCTTGATGAAGCAGGGAATCATGCCGGTGACCGTGGTGAGCGATGACGCCGCCGTTGGTGAGCTGGTTACCTTTGCCTTGAGCGCCCACGGCGCTTTCAGCGTTCGCACTAACTCTTCGGTGCGCGTCACCATTGGCCGCACGGGGACCACGGCCGTGGTCGCCTGCGACCACCCCAGCTTTGCATTTCAAACCACGATTGAAGCGCGCGACCAAGATGACCTTGCCTTACGTGTCGCCGACGCCGCCGTCGTTGGCCTGGGCCGGGCTTGGAAGCTGAAGCCGCTCTTCGCGGCGACCAAGATCGCCTTTGTCTCCAAGTTCACTGGTAACCAAGAAATCTATACCACGAACCTCGTGCATTCGAAAACCTCGCGCGTCACGAACTTGCGTAATACCAGCCACTCGCCCCGCTGGAATCCCGACGGCACGCGCCTGACCTTCATCACCTCAGCGATGACCGGCTTCCCGGAAATCTTTTCCACGAACGGTATCGGTAATCCCCGCGGCGTCGTCACCAACGTGCGTGGTGCCCTCGGCGCGGCCAGTTCGGGGCCGGATGGACGCTTGGCCTTTGCCTCCTCGAATCGGGGCAATATGGATGTCTACGTTGCCAGCGCCGATGGCTCGGGGGCGCGCGTTGTGGTGGCCACGCCGGACGTCGATGCGGACCCTTCGTGGTCGCCGGACGGATCGCGCCTCGTGCTCACGAGTGGCCCGACTGGTCGGCCCGGCATCTATGTCTGCTCCGCGGCGGGTGGCGGTCTCAACCGTCTTTCTACGGGCTATGGTTACAGTGCGGAGCCGCGCTGGAATCCCGTTGAAACGAGCCTCATCGCTTTCACTTTCCAGTCCGGTGGCTTACACCTGGCGGTCGCAGATATTCAGTCCGGAGCAATCACGCCAGTACCAGCAACTTCAGCCATGAGTTTTTCGCATAGTTCCTGGTGTGCGGACGGACGCCACGTGGTCGCCACGCAGTCGCTTAACTCGCAATCGTGGATTGCAATTATCGACACGAAGACGGGCAAGGCCACGCGGCTCAGCGATAGTAAACTCGGCGAGTGTTCGCAGCCTGATTGCTACGTCCGCCGCAACTAAGCGGCCACGTTCAGCTTATTCGGCTGCGAGCAGCGGTGCCGGCGCGGGCGATTCCGTCAGGCGCGGGAATGATTCGCACTTCTCGAGAATCTCCGTTGGCACCACGCTGCCCACGGGGAACTTGCCATGCGTTTCCGCGTCGACCATGACGATGAGTGGGTCGGTGTCTTTCTCGCGAGCGACGATGAGGAAGTACCACTTCGGGGAGAAGCGATTGGCGGTGATTTCCTTATCCCCGACGCGGTAGCGAACGTAGTGGCGGCGGTTGCCGGTGATGGGCTTATCGAGGACCTTGTATTGTTCGCGGGTCAAGAATGTGTCCTTGGGGATCTCTTCGGAGCGGAGGTCACGGCAGGCGAGGAACTTTGAGCCCCAAGCTAGGTAGACCGTGTCGCCGTTAATCTGGGCCGTCACCAGCAAGCGACTCGGGGCGATGTCAGCCTCGAGCTTGCCGTTTTCGGGAATGAGGAAGTTGCCATTCTGGTCGACCTTGAGTTCCTTGGCATTGGAAGCTAGAACCCACGCACCGAGTTCAGCACCCAAGCCGGAATTGAATTCGCTCCAGACCTTCTTGCGGGCGTTGGGGTCGACGTTGATACGGATACGGTTCTGCAGGTCGCGTAGTTTTCCGGCGAAGACACGGAGCTCGCCGGCCCACTTGGTATTGGCAACTTTCTCGGCTTCGCGGGCGCGAAACTCGACGCGGTCGATGGCCGTCTTTAGTTCAGCCAACTTCATCTGTTCCATTTCACCCTTCAAGCGGGCCGATTCCAGCGCGGCATCTGCCGGGAAACTGGCGACGACCTCGGAGCGAAGTTTGTCGAAGGAGGCATCATCCATCATGGGCGACAGCACCGTGTCTAGGACGGCGGCCTGCTCCGTGACCTTCTGCTGGATATCGGCAGGGATCGGAGTGCTCAAGACGTAGACCTTCAGGACGTCGTCGAGCTTGATATTCCACTTCGTGAGGAGATTGCTGAGCGGGGTGGTGTCGACGGCACCGGAGACCTTGAAGCCTTGGTTTTCCGGAATACGTAGGCGATTGAGCAGTACGGGGCGGAGCAGTTGGCCCCCAGTCGGACGTTGGAAGTTCGCGAGTTGGGCTTGGGCCTGAATCTCTTCGAAGCGCTTTACGTCGGAGTCGAAGCGCTTTTGATTATCCGGCGCTTTCGGGTCATCTTTGGCAAACTTAGCGGCTCCTTTGCCGAGGAGGCTGCCCCCAATGTCCGTAAATGAACCCACATAAGTGGCGAGGGCGAGGGTGACGATGAAGGCCGAGAGGCCGATCGTACGGTGCGTGGTGATTTTGGCCTGCAGGTCGGCTTCGTGGCCGGCGAGGACGATTTCAGCTTGGGCCTGGGAGATTTGGTCCACCGTCGCCGAGTCGGCGAGGCCATACATCAGCAGCTTGCGGCGCACATCGACATCGAGTCGGTTGGCGTCGACCTCCGCTTCGGCTTCACTCTTCTCAACTTTCTTGTTCAGTTTGATACTACTACCGAAAGTGAAATGGTTGCTCAGCGGTTCCCATTCGACTGAGCCAGCGGGGGCACATTGCGTCTCGGCATGGACCGTACTGGCGTTGATGAGGTCTTGAATCTCGTACTCGCTGAGCGGGCCACGGACCTCGTTATCGATAAAAAGGGCAAATTGACGCATGAGGGCGTTGTGGCCGAGGGGTTTAGGGCCTTCAAGAGGGTAATTGCTGGGTGCTCTGAGGCAAGCCGATAGGGGGGATGCTTCGCCTTTGCAAATTACCCGCAGATATCTTTACTTGTAGGGGTTAATGGCCAATCCAGGTATCAATCAATCGCAGAAGCAGGTGCAAGGGCTCGTCCTGACGCCCCAGCTCCGTCAGTCTCTGCGGATTTTGCAGGTCCCAGCCGCCGAGTTATTGCGTGAAATCGCCGATGAAATGGCGGCCAACCCGCTACTCGAGGAGGTTGAGCCGGCGTCCGCTGAGTCGATGGAAACAGCCCCGTCCGAGGAGCCCGAAGAGGAGGGGCCCCGCGAGCTCAGTTTGGGAGACGAGGATTTCGATGCTTTGCGCCGCATGAAAGAGGATTGGGACGAGAGTTATTACGAAGAGATCCGTTCCCAGGGGTATACGCAGGACGATGAGGAACGTCGTCGGCACATGCTGGAATCGGTCACCGGCGAATCCTCCCTTTCCGAACATTTGGCCGAACAAGCTCGGACGGCCTCTGAAGACCCGCAGGTCCAGGAAGCCCTCAAACTGCTGATTGCCTCTTTGGATGACCGCGGCTTCCTCGACGAAGACCTTTCCGCGATCGCCTTGCGTTCGGGGCAGAGCTACGAAGCCGTTGTCACCGCCCACACGTTGCTGCTCGGTTTCGACCCCGTCGGTATCGGGGCCCGCGACCTTCGCGAATGTTTCCTCGCCCAGCTTCGTCAGCGTGGCCGGGGCTTATCTTTTGCGGCCCGCTTGGTGCTGGATGCTTGGGAGCCATTGATGGCGCGGCGCCTCGAAGAGTGTGGGCGTATCTGTGAGCTCACGCCGGATGAAGTCCGCGACGGCCTGACGGAGATGGCTAAACTGGAGACCGCGCCCGCGCGTCGCTTCATGCGCGATGATAATCGCGTGGTCACGCCAGATGCCACGGTAGAGAAGGCCGACGATGGTTCGTGGAAGGTCGGCATGGATGACCGGCACATCCCTAAGTTGAAGTTAGCTTCCGCTTATAAGGATATGTTGGCGGGGCAGGCCTTGGGTGAAAAAGAGCGCACCTATATTTTAGAGCGAATGCGACAGGGTAAGTTCCTGATTGGTGCGATTGAGGAGCGCCAGCGCACCGTGGAGCGCCTTGCGCACATTATTGTGGAACGCCAAGGCGACTTCTTCGAGCACGGCCCGGCGCAGTTACGTCCGCTGACCATGACGGACGTCGCCAAAGAGATGGGCGTGCACGAGACCACAGTGGGCCGCGCCGCGGCCAATAAGTGGATGCTTACGCCGCATGGCCTGAGGGAATTTCGCTGGTTCTTCACCTCGGGCGTTGCCACCGAAGACGGTGGCACGGTCGCCCAGGAAGGCGTGCAGGAGCTCATTGCTGATATCTTAGCACGGGAAAATCCTGCTGCCCCGTTGGCGGATGAAGCGATTACCGTCGAACTCCGGAAGCGCGGTATCCAAATCGCGCGCCGCACCGTGGCCAAGTATCGGGAGGCCTTGGGGCAGCCGGCGGCGCACATGCGTCGCCGCCGACTCTGATTAGCGCAGCCGTTCGAGGACTGAGCGCCAGCCGAAGTTAGCCATATCTGGGAACAGAATCTGGACCCCGGCCGTCAGCCCATCCGTGAGCTTCACCGGTGCCGCGACCGCGGGCAGGCCCGCTAAGGAAGCGGGCGCGTTGAGGGCGAGTAAACGTTGGCGATGGCTGTCGTCGCAGGCCGCTTTGGTCACGGCTGGCCCGAGCGTCGCGGGTAGCACGACGTAGTGATGCCTCCTGAAAATCGCACGGAACGCTTCGCTCACGCGGCTACGAATCGCCTCGGCGGCACGCAATTCCTCGGCCGTGCGGCGGCGCCCGGCGTCAAGTCGGGCCCAGACGGTGGGGTCGTAATACTCACGGCGGCGATCGAGCCAAGGCGCATGCACGCGCGCGGCGGCGGCGCCACCAAGGACTGGGTAGGCCGAGGCGGCCTCGGTAGAGGCGAGGCGAAGGAGTTCGGCGGCGGCAGGGTCTTCCTTGGCGCCGCACTTGAGGGCGAGTGTGCGCATGGGCGCGAGCACGGCAGGGTCGATGCCTAAACCCAAGTCACCGGCCCAGAGACCCGCGCCGGCGGGCGGCGCCTCACCCAAGACCGCCGTGGAAATCTCTAGCAAGTCATGGGCGGAACGGGCCAGCCAGCCTTGGGTATCGTAGCCTGGCGATAACGGGAAGATATCGCCGACGGGGGCGATGTCCGGAGATAGCCGCAGCCCCCACACGCCGCAGTAGGCGGCGGGCACGCGGATGGAGCCCGCGGTATCGGTGGCGAGTGCAAACGGCACGAGGCCGCGCGCGACGGCGAAGGCCGAGCCAGAGCTGGAGCCTCCGGCGAGCCGCGCAGCGTCGGTTGGGTGAGGGCAATCACCGAAGTGCGGGTTTTCGCCCGAGAGCCCAAATGCGAATTCGTTGAGTTGCGTCCGGCCGCATTCCACGGCCCCGGCGTCATGCTGGAACGCGGCAGGCAGGGAAGAATTCGTGCGCGGCACGCCAATTTCTTCGGGGAGAAAAGTCGACCCCCCGTAGGTCGGGTGCCCCATGCGGAAATACAGGTCCTTGGTCAGGAATGGCACGCCCCCGAGGGCTGCCTCCCGTTGCTCCCAAGCATTCTCGAAGCGCTGCGTGAGGCTGCGCGTATCGGGCAACCCACAGAGCACCGCGCGCTGTTCGGTCGGACTCAGTTCGGCCAGCTTGAGCAGAAAAGCCTCGGCGGCCATCCGGGGGCCGCGGGTTAAATAGAACTCCCGCCAGTCTTCGACTGAAAGGGGAGCCAGGTTCACAGGTCGAGGGGAACGCCCGGTTCGGGGTCGTGGATGCGCGTGCCCGGCAGTTCCTTGGATAACGTTTCCTTCATCCAAGCGCGGGCGGGCGGGTCACCGTGCGTGAGCACGAGGTCCTTGGGTGCGAGCGACTTGGCAAAATCGATGAGCTCTTCGCGGTCGGCGTGGCCGGACAAGTGGAAGCGCTCAACCTCCGCGCGCAGGATGGACGTGTGGTCGAGGCCGGTGAACTTGAATTCGCCGCCGGGGGCCATGCCGATTAATTCGCCGCCCGGGGTTTCCGGGTCGCAGTAGCCCACGAAGAATACGGCGTTTTCTTTATGGTCGAGCACGTTGGCAGCGATGCGCCAAGCGGGCGTCTTCTCGACGAGCATGCCGCTCGATAGCAGGTAGATCCCGCGTTCGGGGAGGTTCTTGCCGGGTTGGATGTAGCGGCGAGAAAGCGGGAGCACGTTGAGGTCGCGCAGCACCTGGCGGTTAAACTTCACCTGCTTCGTCTTCTTGGTCGCCGCGTCGAGGTAGTCGCAGAGATCCATCCCGAGGCCCGAAGCAACGATGGGCACATCGGCAAGGTTACCGGCGGCGGCCGCTTCATCGAGGAGCATCAGAATTTCCTGCATGCGGCCGAAAGCGAAAGCCGGGAGTAGTACCGTGCCACCGGCGTCGCAGACACGGTTGATGGCTTTGATCAAGCGCTTCTCTTCGGAGGCACGCGTGTGGCCGGGGTGGGAGGCGGTGGCTCCGCGCGTGCACTCCATGACCAGCGTATCGACTGGTTGGCGAGGAAAGTCTGCGCCGCCGACGGTGCGCTGGGCTTGGAAGTTGACGTCGCCCGTAAAGAAGTGGCGTTTACGGCGGTGCTCAATCATGCAGCCCACGGCACCGGCGACGTGTCCCGCGAGGTGGAAACTTAATTGAATCTCTTCGCCACCGCGGCCGATCTTGCGCGGGTTGGCGAGGGGGACAGCGGACAAGGCATTTTCAACCCGTTCCACATCTTGGTCGACGTACAGCGGGAGGTCGAGGTTACCGGTTTCCTCGCGTTGGCGCTTCATCACCTGAATCGAGTTCGAAAGCAGACGGCGGGCAAAGAGCGTCGTTGCGGCGGAGGCGAAGACCCGGGCGCCGGGGTGGGCACGGATCAACAAGGGCAGGGAGCCAAGGTGGTCGAGGTGGCAGTGTGTCAGGATGACGCCATCCACCGACCCCTCGATTTTATTGATCTGGGGGAGTGCGGCTTTTCCGGTGTGTTTAGGGTGCATTCCGCAATCGATGACCATTCGCAGTCCCCCGAATTCGAGGAGCATGCAGCTGGCGCCGATTTCTCGGCCGGAGTTAAGGTCAGTAATTCTCATTAAAGGGGGTCGGCGGGGGGAATCATCTCAAAGGCAGGGATACGCACAAAAATACGCTGCCCATCCTCGGTGGTGCCGTGGAAGGCACCTTCGGCGGTCACGGGGTGGCCGGTGAGATGATAACTATTATAGGAAAAGGATTCGCCCGACGGGATGCATGGCGTCTGGCCGACGATGCCATCGCCCTCGACGACCTCGACGTTGCCGTCGGGGGAGCGGATGATCCATTTACGCCCGAGTAGACGGACGGTGGACTGGGAAAGATTGGAAACCGTCAGAAAGTACACGAAGGCGTGGGGAGTCTCGGGCGGGAAGTTGGCGTCACGATGGTGGACCACCTTATCGACGGTGACCCTGAGGCCTGGAAGTTCCTGTCCGGTAGCTTGCACTGGCTGCGACACAAGAGGGGAAGGGGTCCCTTAGGAAGCCATAAATCAGTCGCTGACACATAATTGTGAACCTTCCCGCCTTGCGCCCCTCAGTGGCGGTCATTTGACTGCAGCGGATGTCGACCCCGACTCAGATGAAGCAGAACCTCGGGCGTGTCCCCGGGAAATGGTGGGGTATGGTCATCTACTTGCTCCTCTTGGTCCTATCGGCCTTATTCCCAATCTTTAGTGCGATTGAGCGTATCTCCAAGGACCAGCCAGTGATGGTGCCAGCCTTTGATTTCAAGCGCGATACGGTCACCCCAACGGATAAGATGATTCCAATCCATGCGAACCTGCATGGTTTTGCGGCTGACGGTACGTCGGGCGGTAAGCCGGTTCTGGTTTATTTGCATCGCGCCCCTTGGGATAGGAGTGGCACGCGGCTTTGTGAAGAGCTCGCACAAAGCGGCCAAGTGGCGGTCATTGAGCCCTTTTTGCCTGGCTTTGCGACCAGCCCGGGGAATGTCCCCAGCCACTCCATGGAAGCCAATGCCGAGGTGGTGGCTGCCTTGGTCAAGCAATACGGTGTAAAACAATACCACGTCCTCGGGCAGGGCTTAGGGGGCGTGGCTGCCTTGGAACTAGCGGCGGCGCATCCCGGCCGCGTGCGCTCGCTCACGATGCTCTCAGCCCCGGGTGCGCAAGAGTTCGAGCTTTTGGGGAATCCGCTCGTCAATAAAATCGTCTATGGTTTTCAAGGCGCCTTCTTCTGGGGCGTTGCGCGCTTGACGCCTAACTTCGGCGCGGCGGATCTTTTACCATGGGATCGTGATTACGCCGCGACCGTATTTGATACCGACCTTTCCGATTCTAAAAAAATCCTCTTCGGTTGGCGCAAACCTATGCTAATCGTCCATGGTAAGGACGATTGGCTAACCCCGGCCCAGACAGCGACCTACAGCGCGCAGCTCGTCCCGCAGGCGAAGCTCGTTATGTTGGAGGGTGGGCGTGATGCCGTTTTCGAGGCCCAGACTAAGGTCGTGGGTGACATCCTCGCTTTCACGGCTGAGCCCGCCCCCGCGCCAGAGCCGGCGGCTGAGAAGTACCCAGCGTTGCCCTCGGCCGCTGGCTCACACTACTGGATATTACTCGTCATCATCGTCATCTGTACCTTCGTCGCGGAGGATCCGACCTGTTTGGCGACAGGTTTAATGGTGGCGGTCGGCATCATCGATTTCTGGTCAGGTGCGGCGGCTTGCACTACGGGTATCTTTATTGGTGACCTCGTGCTTTACTCGGTCGGGAGATTCTTTGGGCGGAAGGCGATTACCAAGGCCCCGTTTAAGTGGTTCATTAAAGAAAGTAAGGTTAACCAATGGGCCGGCTGGTTTTCGACGCCGCAGGGTTTGTTGGTCGTCGTGAGCTCACGCTTTATTCCTGCCAGCCGCGTGCCGACCTTTGTCACTGCGGGAATCATGAAGCTGAACATTGTACGTCTGGGCGGCTTATTGTTCTTGGCAGCCTTGGTCTGGACGCCGCCACTGATGTGGCTAGGTTATAAGTTCGGTGCCCACGGCATGGAGCTCTTGGCCCGCTTTAAGAGTCAGGCCTTGTGGATTATCCTTGGATTCATCTTTGCGCTCCATTTTGTGACGCACTGGGTGGTGCCGGCCCTGACGTGGCGCGGCCGTCGGCAGATTGTGATGAAGGTCCGCAATCTCCTGCAGGCTTCATTATGGCCTTCTTGGCTCGTATTCTTGCCGATCCGCATTGGCATTCTAGCGCTGAGCTTGCGGCACCGTCGCTTGACGGCGTTTGCCTCGGCCAACCCTTCGTTCGGTCGGATTGGTGGATTCACTGGCGATGCCAAGTCCCTGCTCCTCCGTCCCTTTCAGCGGGATTCGCGCTGCTGCCCGTTACTCGCCCTGTCGATGGAAGACTCCGTGGAGGAACGGCTCAAAGAAGCTCAGGCCTTTGCGGTCTGTCATGGGTATCCCTTAGTCTTTAAGCCCGAAGTCGGCGCGGATGGTGCGGGCATGCGTTACATTCGCACCGCTGAGCAGCTCGAGCGCTGGGTTTCCGGTGCGAAGGAAGACTTTCTCTTGCAGAAGAAAATCGACGGCCTGGAGTTCGAAGTCGTTTGGCACCGCAATCCTGGCAAGGATGACGGACGGGTCATGGTGGTCGTGCAGAAGCAGGACGTTGTCGTCAGGGGCGACGGCGAAGAGACCTTGGAAGAGCTCATCTGGCTCGACGAAGTGGCTGTTTCGCGCGGCGAACTCTATTTGGAATGTCACGATCGCGACCTCAACCGTGTCGTGCCTGCGGGCGAGAAAGTCATTCTTAACCTCTCGGGTAGTTATGGCCATGGGGCCCGTTGCGTGCATCGCCACGACCTCAATACACCGGAGCTGAGCGCGGCCGTGACGACTTTTGCGAAACGTTTCCCTGCGCTACATTTTGCGCGTTTCGATTTGCGTGCGGTCAGTGAGGAAGAATTGAAGGCTGGGCGTTTCATCGTCACTGAAGTCGGTGGCTGTTGCCACGTCTCGAGCTTGGTGCGCGACGAGTCGCTGCGCTTCAGCCGTGCGTATGGTGCGGTCTGGACGCAACTGAAGGCCTGCATTGAGGCCGGTGCTTATAACCTCGCGCAGAAAGTTCGCCCCGTGCCGCTCGATGAATGTTTGGCGCGGTGGAGCCAGGCTCGGGGACGCGATGATCAGTTCGTGGTGAGCGAAGAATAAGCGCGGTCCGTGTTTCTTGGGTTGATACACCTACAGAGTCGTAGGGTTGATAACCCGTTTTCTCGGTTCGTAGTTCACAGGGCCGGGCGTGCATGCGTTGGTGCTGGCACAAAGCCCAACCTCTATGCGCACCACCACATCCCTCGTCCGTACGTCCTTCCTCCTCGCTGCCGCCTTGGCCCTCACGCCGGCGATCGGCGCCACCGTCACGTGGGACACCTCGACGACGGCTGGATTCCAGTCGGGTAACGGCACGTGGGGTACGGATAGCTTCTGGAGCAGCAACGGCACGACGCTCTCTCCTTGGGTCTCGGGAGACACGGCCAGCTTCCTCGGTCAGACCACGGTGGTGAACGACACCATTACCATCGGTTCGAATCAGACGATCGGTGGGTTAGCCTTCGGGTCGGCCACCACGAGCGGTAACTGGACCTTGAGCGGGACCGGCACGCTCTCCCTGGCTGGTAACGCGACCTTTGCCGTCGCCTCGGGCTCGACCGCGGTGATTTCAGCCCCCTTGACGCTTTCGACCAATGTGCTGACGAAGACTGGGGCGGGCACGCTACGTCTGAATACGCCCACCCTAGCCACCCCCAATATCCTCGTCAGTGCCGGGGTGCTGGAATTGCAGAAAGCCAGCACGGCTTTTTCTGGTGGCACTATTTTGGTAAGTAACGGTGCGGAGCTCGCCCTGCGTTCGACGGATACCTGGGGGGCGTCGGGTACCACCACGGCTGCGACGATTACTTTGGAGGGCGGCACGTTGTCTTCGAATGGGCTCTTTAACACCCTCAATAACCTCACGCTTAACGGTGGCACCATCAAGGCTAACGGCGGGGTCAACGCTTCCTTTGGATCATTCCAGCTCGGCGGTACGGTGACGGTCAATCGAAGCGCTTCGATCGTGCAGACGGGAACCAATGGAAATATCAACCTCGCTAGTACGGTGATTAATGTGAACGCAGGCGCGACCCTGACGTCGAACGCCATCCTGCAGGGTACGAGCACGCTGACGAAGGGTGGGGTGGGTGAGTTGGTTTTGACCGGCGCTAGCACCTACTCAGGCGGAACAACTTTGAACGCGGGTGGCCTCATCATCGGCAATAATGCCGCGCTGGGCACCGGAACGATTACTTTTTCGGGAGCTAATGGCTGGTTGAGCAGTGATGGTACGACGGCGCGAACCCTCGCCAACGCCTTGACCTTCACCAACGACGCTATCTTGGGTAACGGTACGAAGAACGGTCTACTCACCTTCGCGGGGGCGTCCACCTTTAGCACTGTGCGGACCATCACGGCCTTGTCGGACGTCGTCTTCTCTGGTGCCGTCGGCGGGACCGGCAGCCTCCAGAAGATCGGCTTGGGTAACCTCACCCTCTCCGGCACGAACACCCTTTCGGGGTATCTCCAGGTGCAGAGCGGTAAGGTGACGTTAGATTACACCACGAACAATACTGCGAAGTTTGCGGGCGTCCTTAACTTACAGGGTGGCACCTTGGACCTCGTGGGAGGTTCTTTCGCTCAGGTGGCGACTTCGACTAGTTTGAACGGGGGAGTGACTGTGACGCGCTCTTCGGGTACCTCGACGCTTTCCTTGGGCGCCATTACCCGCAGCACGGGCGGCTTGCTTAACCTGCAGTCTGCTGGCCTGGCGACGACGAGCACGGCCAATACTAATGGTCTCCTGCAAGGGGTGCTCCTGACTGGTGCTCTGGCCGCCAATGACGGTAGCGGCAATATTGTCGCCTACACAGGCTTCACGGATATCGCGAGTCAAGGCGGCGTCATCGCTAACGCCGTGGCGAGCAACGTTCGCATCTCTGACGTCGGCAACACGACTGGGTCCGTCACGGTTGGTGCAGGAGTGACGACCCTCAACACGTTGGTCAACACCGCGACCAACGCCAGCACCGTCACGATCGGGACCGGTAACACGCTACGCCTGGGGGCCGTAGGTACCGTCATCTCCGGCTCAGGCCTCAATTTCACGGGCGGCACCTTGACGGCTGGTGGGGTCGACAACACCGCGGGCGAACTGCAGTTCGTCGTGGGTTCCGGCACGAGCACGATTAGCTCGGTCATTGCCAATAACGGCACGGGAGTCGTCAGCCTTACCAAGTCCGGCGACGGCATCCTCGTCTTGACGGGCACCAGCACGAACACCGGGTCGACCTATGTCCAAGCGGGCACGTTGGAAGTGGCGGGGCGCGCGGCTACCTCTTATCGAGTTGAAAGCGGCGCCACACTCAAACTGGGGGCAAACTATAGTGGTGGATCTTATAGCCCAAGTGTGACGGTGATGGGGTCCGGGGTTTCCGCCACGACCGGCTTGCAGTTGAAGTCCGGCATCTCCTATAACATTAACTACCTACTTTTGGATAACGCCGCCACCACGATTCGTAATTACGGTGGGAGCACGGCGGCTACCCTGTATGGCTTTGATACAAATGGGAACCAAATGACGGTGAACGCCGCCGCCTCAGGTTCGGTCATCGATGCCCTCGTTAACATCAATATGGGCACCTATGGTTACGCTATCAATGTGAACGCCGGTGCCGCGACGGCGACGGGTGACTTGACTATCAACTCTTTGCTTACGGGCGGTGCTGGAGGAGGCTTCATCAAGAGAGGTGCCGGTTCCGTCAAGTTGACTGGTAATAGCGTCGGGCAAGGCCTTATACGTTTAGATGTGCAGGCAGGCCGGGTGATTTTGGCGGGTGGCGACAATCGTTTAGGGGCGATTGACTTTCGTTTCTCTGTTGACGGCAAGTTGGTCCTCGGGGATGCTGGAGCCACCTCGGCGCAGACCATCGGTACGATTTCGTCCTCTTCTGCGGCCAGCAGTATCGTCGGAGGTAATGCTTCTAACTCGGTGCTGACGTTTGGCCTGGCGGCCGACGGTAGTTTTGCAGGTAAACTCGGCGGCGATCTTCTTAACGAAAATAACCTCAGTATCGTCAAGTCAGGCGCCGGAATCCTGACGCTGTCTTCGGCCAACACCTTTACCGGTGGGACGACTTTGTCGGCGGGTGGTATTACCTTGGGCAACGCGCTGGCGCTGGGCACGGGGTCTGTCACCCTGACGGGCGGCACCTTGAATGTGGGTACCTTCGCCTTGGCTAATACGGTGGTCCTGAATGGCGGCGCCATCTCGGGCACGGGTTCTATTGGCGGTTTGACCGCCTCTCTCGGCACGGTGGCGACCAAACTGGTGGGGTCGGGCGACATCACCAAGAGCGGCAGCGGCGTGCTTGAACTCCAAGGGGCGAACGGGGCCACTGAGGCTTATACGGGTAATGTCACAATCTCGGCTGGCACCATTAAGTTTACGGGAGCCGGTTCGCTGGGTGCCGTTAACTCATCCGTGGCTGCTTATAATGGTACCATTGCCAATGCCGGTATCTTGGAGTTCGCGGGCACCGCCACGCAGGCGCTCAATGGCGTCATCAGCGGCGCAGGTTCACTGGCGGTCAGCGGTGCTGGCCAGGTCTTCCTCTATGGCAATAACACCTACTCCGGAGGCACCACGGTTTCCGCAGGCAACGCTACGGCCCAGACGTTGACCTCGTTTGGTTCGGGCACTGTGACCCTGTCGGGTACGGGCGTGGTCGACGTAGGCGGACAAGCCGTGGCGAACAACTTCGTCGTGAATGGTGGTACCTTACAGGGCGGCACCATCAATGTCACTCAGGTCACGGGGACGGCAGGTACCATCAGCGCCAACCTCAATGGAACCTCCAGTTTCACTAAGTCAGGTGCTGGTACCTTGATCTTAGGTGGGACGAATAGCTATACCGGTGGCACGACCGTCAATGGCGGCACGCTCTTGGTGAATGGCACCGTGGGTGCGATCACTGTCGCCAGCGGTGGCACTTTAGGTGGTAATGGTTATATCGGTAACACCTTGGTCTCGTCTGGTGGTACGATTGCGGCTGGTGCTTCGGTGGGCTTGCTGAATGTTGGTAACTTAACTTTAGCGGGTGGCTCGGCGATGACTTGGCAGCTGAATGATGCGACCAAGATCGCGGGCGTCGGCTACGACCTAATCGTGGCAAGCACGCTGAACTTATCGGGCCTGAGTGCGGTCAGCCGTGCGACCCTTAACCTGATGACCTTAGCGAACGCTGGTGACGGCGTCGCGGGGACCCCATTGGCTTTTGATAAAGCCCTGTCTCAGTCCTTCACTTTAATTAATTACAGTGCGCTGAACTTGGGTACGAACACCAATGTGAGTAACCTGTTCACCATTAACTTAAATGGTTTCGTCGCCCAAGATGGCAGTGCCCTGAGTGCGGCTAACTTCTCGGTCATCAATGATGCGGCGAATAACAGCCTTAAGCTACAGTATGTCTCTGCGGTACCTGAGCCGTCTACGTATGGTCTCGGGCTGGGCTTCCTGTCCTTGGCGGTGGTCGCGGTGCGTCGTCAACGCCGCAAAGCCGCTGCCCAGGCGTGATTATTACTGGGGATACTTATATCGGTCGTACGGCCGCTCGGAGTTCCTCCGAGTGGCACTCGGCTTTTTGGGGTGCTTCTTCGGAGCGTCGGCGTTACCAGTCCTACCTGGCTTGTGTGCTGGGCAATGATTCAGCGCTCGGCTTCGATTTAGTCGACGCCGAGGGTCAAGCGGGCGAAGGTTACGACGTTATCGAAGTGCGGCAGTGTTTGGACTTAAGTGCGGTTGCAGGAACGGCTAAGGTTCGGATATGCCTTCGGAGTGCACCTTTCAATAGTTCCTCGGGAATGCCTGGTATCTTGGGATACTATCCCTTTGGTGAGTATCGGTTCACGTTGATTCGC
>Ga0214919_10000917_pt1 | contig 49813 bp, 32 predicted proteins | sample LL1503_MetaG_FD_177994 | JGI IMG/M metagenome (GOLD analysis project Ga0214919, IMG submission 177994) | Freshwater microbial communities from Lake Lanier, Atlanta, Georgia, United States - LL-1503 | ecosystem: Environmental > Aquatic > Freshwater > Lake | place: USA: Georgia | collected...
GAGTTTATACTGCTGGAGATCAAACTATCGCTGGGACGAAAACATTTTCTACCACTATAGCTGGGTCAATTAATGGTAACGCTGCTACTGTGACTAACGGAGTTTATACTGCTGGAGATCAAACTATTGCTGGAATTAAAACGTTTTCTAGCACTATAGTTGGATCAATTAATGGTAACGCTGCTACTGTGACTAACGGAGTTTATACTGCTGGAGATCAAACTATCGCTGGAACTAAAACGTTTTCTTCTGCACCAACATTTAGCGCAGGAGCATCTTTTAATGGAGCCAAAATAGCAAATGCTATACCAGAAACAGTATCTCTTGCCGCTGCGACTTTGACTTTAGATGCAACTTATAATGGCAAAATAATTTTAGCAAATTTCGCAACAGCAATTACAATTACTGTTCCAGCAAATCTAACTGCAGGGTTTAATGTTTCTGTTATACAGCAAGGAGTTGGACAAGTAACAATTTCTCCAGCAACAACTGTAACATTAAATAGTTTTAATAACCAATATAAGACTGGTGGACAATATGCAGCGTTATCAATATTAGGTTTAGGTAGTAGTAGTTTTATAATGTATGGAAATACAACAGCATGATAGTATTACCCTCCGTTCAAGCTGGAATAACTGGATATTCTGGAGTAGATCTAGATTTTAAAAATTATATTTCTAAAATAGAAACCGCAGATGCAGCGAGTTTAGAGACAGAAACAAAAGATGCTATAAAAGCTTTTATTTTAGGTTGTAAGTCTGATGGGATTTGGTCATCTATAATTTCTTGTGCTATTTTTGCTGGAGCAAGAACTTTAAATGGAGCATTGTCTACTCTAAAAGGTAGTGCATTAACTAATAATTTATTTGTTACAGCTAATTATAATAGACAATCTGGACTTTTAGGAGGAACAGGTAAATATTTAGATACAAATTTAACTAATACTATTGATGCTGCTAATAAAAATACCGTTCATGCCGCTACATATACTACTACTGCTTCTAGTGGTGGATATACTTTAGGAAGTGACACGACTCAAAATGGATCTATAGCATTAAGACCATATAGCGGTGCTACATCAAGTTTTAGAGCTCATAATGCAGGAAGCATTGACAATTCTGGTGCTTCTACTTTTCCTGTTCCTATTGTTGGTTTTGCTGGAGTTAGTAGGTCTACCTCAACTGATGTAAATTTATATTATAAAACTTCAACTGGATACTTTTCTGGAACAAATACGATAAGTTCATTAACAATAACTGTTCCTACTAATATTTATGTATTTGATAGATTTAATACAGGTATTAATTACAATAATAGAATTGCATTTTATAGTGTTGGCACTTATTTAGATTTAGTAAAATTAGAAGCAAGAGTGAAAACTTTAATTAATACTTATGTATCTTTAGGTTTGGCATAATAACTTATTATTAGATTTTAATAATATATATTATTATAATAATGTGTAATCTTTTATGAAAACTATGCTATCTAAAATCTTTGGCGCCAATTGGAGATCTTCCACTTCTGGAGTCACCACAGTAATAGCAATTACTACTGCAATAGCAATTCACTCTGATCCTTCGTTGGTAGCATTTCTTCCAGATATAGCAGAAGTTTACATTATCGGAATTTCAAAATTGGTTGCAGTTGTATCTGGTATAGTTTTTGCATTAACAGTAAAAGACGCAGCAGTTACTGGTGGAACAGTAGCTCAAACAATTGAAGCAGAAAAAAGAACTGGAGAAAATATATGAATAAATTACAATTAGCCGCCGTTGCTCTTTTGAGCGTATTTCTTGGAGCTTGTGCTACAACCCAAACTGGAAAAATTGATGCACCAGCAAGTGTTGAAAATGCTCTTCCTTATATTAAGCCTGCGGTTGTATTAGCTTGTACAGTTGTTCTTGATCAATCAACTTCTGGAGATGATAGAATTGAAAAAGCTAAAATGATTAATCACGTTGCAGTCATTGTTGAATCTTTAACATTAGGATCTGCTCCAACACCAGCCCAACTTCAAAAAGCTCTTATAGATTATCTTCCTGTCGAAAAAACTCATTGGGTAAATTATGTTAATGCAATCAAAGATATGTATGCTGTACAATTTTCTAGGGTTGATGGAAATGGCGCTCTTGCTATAAAAGTATTAAATGCTATTGCATCTGGTTGTAAAGATGCTACAGCAAGTTACGTTGAGTAATATATGCCAACTGGAATAATCCAAGCTTTACTCTCAGCAGTATCTGGAATATTCGCAGCAATCAATAACGTGTTCGGAGCAAAGAACACAAAAGAAATGAAAGATAGACAAGAGTCTCAAAAAGAAGTTGACTATCAAAGTGAAATTGAAAAAGCAGTAAAGGAAAAAGATCTTGAAGAAGCTCGCAAGCATATTAGCTCTTAATTTTCTTTTTATTGGTTGTGCTACGGTGACTCCTAATAAAATACAAGATGATAAATCTTCTTATGATGCTACAACACCAAAACAATATGACAAAGATAATGGTGGGTTGATTTCTTTTGTTGGTGATGATGCTCTTATTACTCGTCAAGCAAGAGAACGATATAATAATTTAATTAAAATGTATAGAATCAAATTTAAAAAAGAAAAAGCAATTGATCTAAACGAAGACTCTGGTATTAAACCTTATAAAGATAATTTCGCGAATGAACTTTATTTAATTGACAGCGAACATCTTGTTTATTTTGGAGTTTTAAACTCTTGGTTAAAAGAAAAAGTAGCCCAAGATAATATCATAGACAAGACAATAGATAAAATAAATAATTAAAAAATATGGGTTTAATTTTTAATTATAACGCGGGTTCTCAGACTTATACTATTGGTGCAGGCAGCACTCATATTGGAAATTTAGAAATACCAGATACTTTTGGAGATAATGAGCTACCAGTTGTCGGTATTGATAATGAAGCTTTTAAAGGAGATACCACTTTAACAAGCGTAAAAATTGGAAGTAACATAACTTCTATTGGTACTAGAGCTTTTGCAAATTGCACAAATTTAGTCACTGTTGATGCTTCTCTTTCTAGTGTTATTTTTATGGGCGGGGAAAGTTTTTATAATTGTACCAATTTAGTTACTGCTTCTTTTCCTGCATTTGAAACTATCCCACCACCATATGTCGTCTGGGAGGGTCAAAATTTCAAAAGTTGCCCAAAATTAACAACAGTTAATATCTCTAATGGTATATTAGTAATAAATTATGAGACGTTTTCAGGTTGCACATTATTAAATAATGTAACTATACCTGAAACTGTCACCTCAATAATAGATAGAGCTTTTGAACGTTGTAATGCTTTTTCTTCTATAACTATTCCTAGCGCAGTTCAAACTATTGGTAATAATGCTTTTGAATTTTGTTCAAATTTGTTATCAGTAAATTTTGAAAGTAATAGTAATTTACAAAGTGCAGGTTATGCTGCATTTAGATCTTGCACTAAATTAGTTAGTATTGATTTTAATAGTATTGTTACAATTGGACATTCATGTTTTGGATATGATTCTCAATTAACCACAGTGAGTTTGCCAAGTAATTTGCAAACAATATCTGATTGGGCATTTCATAATTGCTCCAAATTAAATAACATTACTTTTCCGACTGGATTAAAAAGTATTGGTTATAGGTCTTTTGGTGAAAATGCTAGTCTTACTTCAGTGACAATACCAAATGGAGTAACGAATATAGGGGGTTATGCTTTTTATTATTGTACTAGTTTAACTACAGCAAATATACCAACGGGTATAGTTACTTTAGGGGATGGAGTCTTTCAAGGTTGTTATAATTTAACTTCTAATATGGTTTTTCCAGCAGCAATAACTGTAATACCTGATGTTATTATGCAAGGTTGCGCTAAAGCTTCTTTTACATTACCAAACACATTAACGCGAGTTGGAAATTATTCTTTTCAAGAAATGAGAGCGATTACAACTGTTAGTTTGCCGAATTCTGTAACAACTCTTGGACATTCTGCATTTGCTTTTTGCTCAGAACTAACTACTATAAATTTAAACAATATAATTGGCACTGGTAATGCGACTTTTCGTTATTGTTCTAAATTAAATAATATTACTTTATCTAGTGGTTTAACTCAAATAAATTACGAAAATTTCAATAATTGCACAAGTTTAACAAGTATAACAATTCCATCTTCGTGCACTTCAATCGAATCTTATGCTTTTTATTATTGCTCAAAACTAGAAAATGTTACATTTGCATCACCAAGCAACTTATTAGCTATAAAAAGTTATGCTTTTTATTATTGCTCAAAACTAGAAAATATAATTTTGCCAAATTCAATTACTGATTTGGGAGATTATGCTTTTGGACTATCAGGTATTATTACTATTAATATTCCGACTTTAATAAATCAAATAAATCCTGGTGTTTTTTATTATTGCCAAGGTTTAAAAACTATCACAATACCATCAAATATAATATCTATAAAATCATCCGCTTTCTTTAGTTCTAAACTAGAAAATATTACAATACCAAATACTGTAAAATATTTAGGAGATTATAGTTTTGCATCATGCACTGCTTTAAATACTTTTATAATTTTAAGTGACGATATTACATTTGGTTTAAATGTATTTCAAGGTTCACCTATTAATTCTTTAACTTACAAAAATTTTGAATATAAATTTACTGTAGGAGCGAGTTCTATTAAAAAATATAATGGTACAAATGAAAACGTTGATATTCCATATAGTATTTTTAATTCAAAAATAACCAATATAGAAAATTCAGCTTTTGAAAATAATACAACATTAAAAACAGTAAATATTTTATGTGAAATTTCAACCATAAAAAGTGATGCATTTAAAAATTGTATTAATTTATTAAATATAAACATACCAAATGGTACAACATCAATTCAAGATAATGCTTTTTATGGATGCTCAAATTTATCTGAAATAATTTTACCTAAAAAATTAATCTCAATAGGAAATTATTCTTTTTATAATTGCTCAAAAATCTCGTCTGTTATACTTCATAAGTATATAACAAGCATAGGTAATTATGCCTTCTCTAATTGTTCAATGTTAAGTTCAATTTATTTTAGAGGACATGCTCCTATTTTTGGAATTAATTCATTTTTAAATATAAATCAAAATAAAATGTTTTATTATTCTTACGGAAAAAATGGTTGGGGAGACAATCCCGATATAGATCCTTTGAGTTTAATAGCTTACAGCTCTGCGGTAGCGACTGGAACAAATTTTACAGCAAACAGAAATGTGTTTACTTTAACTAGAAAAAATGAATCTTCAATTAATCCTTTTAAAAATAAAAATTATTTATTTTTGTCTGCAACTAATAATTCTTTGAGTTCTATTTTTAATCCAGCTTCTTTTAATTCTGAAGATAGAATTTCAATAGCTAACGAAGGATTTTTAAATCAACCGTTTGCTTCTTTCAAAGTGTCTTCTTCAAATTGGGTAGATACAAATTCAAATCAAAATTCAAATACTTATTCTATTCCACAAAATTCTGTTTTGTCATTTAGCACGTTTAGACCTAGTGTTTCAATTGGAGGAGGAGCAGTAATTCAAAAATATCCTGGAGGATTATTTAATTTAAGTAGTTATTACCCCGAAGATATTGATGCCTTAAACTATATTCTTGCTGTTGAAAACGCAGATCAAGAAAGATTAGACAATTCAGTTAAAATAGCAATCTCTAATTTTATCATAGGCTGCAAAACTGATGAAACTTGGGGTTCAATAAAAAATTCTTGTCTACTCGCTGGACCAAGGACATTAGAAGGAGCATTTGTTCCTTTAATTGGAATAGCACCAACAAATTATAATTTTACTTCTTATGACTACGATAGGAAATTAGGCTTACTAGGAGATGGAGTTTCAAAATGTTTAAAAACAAACAGCTTAATGACGGAATATCAAAAAGATAATTTGCATGCTGCTGTTTATTTTGGAGAAACAACTAATTCATCAGCTCATTCTTTTATAGCTACGTCTTCTAGTAATGTGATGATTTATTTAGTGTGTAATCCTATTAATTTATTTTTTAGGCTTTGTACCATTGGCAATCCATATGTTCCAAATAAATCTAAATATGGACTGCTTGGCATGAGCAGAGGTAATAATCAAGAGATAAAAAATAGATACAATAAAACTAGTGCAATTTTGTCAACTCCTTCTAGAGACATTTTTCAATCTGACATTTATATTTTTTCAAGAGGATATAACACAAGCACTTCTACTCCTGTGGGTCCAGTTTCAAACGCAAGGATAGCTTTTTACTCTCTTGGCTTAGATATAGATTTAGTTAAATTAGATAGTAGATTAAAAAGTTATTTAGACGAACTCGCTACATTAGATATAGAATAAAATGTTAAACGACAAATCTATTAATCTTATTCTTGAATTTGAAGTTGGTGGTGGAGAAAGTTATTATAATAAATTTTTAAAAAGTCCAACATGGCCAGGAGAGCAAAGCGGAATCACAATTGGTATTGGATATGATTGTGGATACGTTAACAAAAGTGAATTTACAAACGATTGGAAAGATCTTCCTCAAAAAGATTTTGATAGATTATACAAAGTTGTAGGAACAAAAGGTATATCAGCAAAAGATCTTGCAAAAGGGTTTAAAGATATTAATATTCCATGGGACCTTGCGTTAAAAGTTTTCACAAATAAAACCGTAACAAAATTTTGGAACTTAACAAAAGATACTTTTCCTAATTTTGATAATCTTCCAGAAGATGCAAAAGGCGGATTAGTTAGTCTTGTATTTAATAGAGGAAATGCTCTTGAAGGTGATCGGCGCCGTGAAATGAAATTAATACGAGATGGTATGCAATTAGTATCAGTTTATGATCAAAAAGCTTTAACTTTTATAGCCAACCAAATAAGAAACATGAAAAGAATATGGGTTGGCGGTGGCATAGAAAAAGGCATGAACAGAAGAAGAGACGCAGAAGCTAAATTGATAGAAAATTCATTAATACCTAAAAGTTAAATTAATTAAAATTAATTAAAAATATTCCCTCTATACGTGTATAATATATATAGATGAATAATAATTCTGAAAGTCTGGGATTTGATCTTATCAAGCCCATTAAAAACTATAAACCAAAAGGCAAGAAAAAATTATCCAAAAATAATTCAGAAAAAGCTTTGACATTTTCTAAAAAAATAATAGCAGCATTACAGGATAAATCAAAAAAACATAATGATCAATTTGAAAAAAAGGTAAGTTTATTTGATCTCAAAAAAGCTTATAAAATAGGTTTTAACGAAGCAAAAGATCTCAACAAAGAAACTCTTGCTCAAGTTAATGTCTTATTAAGAGCGTTAAGTGAAGATAATATTTTTTCTAATTTTAAATCAAGCACATTTGAGATTTCAGCAGGAGAATTTGTCGTAAAAGGCACTTTGGTTCCTGAAAAAATAGATTATGAAAAAGCAGAAGAAGATATTAAAAATTATGATTTAAATGATTTTGATTTTAAGAGCCATGAAGAATTATATCTAGAAGACGAAGAAGATCGTGTAACATATACAATACAGTATTAACACTATGAAAAAACAAAAATTTAATTTCAACACAATTTTTTCTAATTTAAAAATTAGAGCGGTAGTAAGTGAAGAAAAAGACAAATATCTCTCTCTAGCATCATTAGATCAATTAAGGCAATTTATTCCAAATATTAATTTAGAAGATAATATTGATTTATTACCAGTAGCTTTTGACGCTTGTGTAGTAAATAGAGTTAATAAAAATGGAGATGTCATCGACACAGCAACAGCTGTTAAAATAGCTAAAAATTTTATTAATAAACCAATTAATGTAGAACATAATAGAAACAATGTAATTGGATGCATTTTGAATTATGGATTTAGTGAATTTGGTTCTAGTCAAGCTATAACAGAAGAAACTTTAATAGAAAATCAAAAACCATTTAATATTACTCTTGGCGGAGTTATTTGGAAAATAGTCAATAGTGATTTAGCCGAAAAAATTGAAGAGAGTAATGACCCAACTAGTGATTATTATATGAGCATAAGTGCAAGTTGGGAGCTCGGTTTTGATCAATATAATTTAGTTATATTAAATGATGGTGAAAAGAACACTGAAACTGGTAAGATTATATCTGATGCTAAAGAAATAGAGCAATATCAAAATAGATTAAAAGGTTTTGGCGGTAGTGGAAAATTAGATGAAAATCAAAATGTTTACAGGCAAGTTTATGGTAAAGTTGTACCATTAGGTATAGGTTTAACATTAAATCCTGCTGCTGATGTGCAAGGAGTAGCTGTTAATTCTGAAGAAAAAACAGCTGAAATTGAACTCAAAGCAGACATCCAAGAAAAGAACGGAAATATTGATTTTAAAAATAATACTTCCCAAGACGACAAAATAAATGTAAAAAAGGATACAATATATATGAAAATATCTAAAATTGAAGACATTACAGATGCTTTACTAAAGGAAGTATCAGCTTCTAGCGTTACAGAGTTTATTGCTGAAGAGATCAAAAAAGTCAGCGATCAATTTGTTACAGAGAAGACAGAGAAAGAAAATGCGCTTAAAATTACTAGTGAAAAACTAGCAGCAGTAACCGCAGATCATGATGGTATTAAAAAGCAAGTAGAAGAATTAAATCAAAAGCTTGCTTCTCTAGAGTCTGAAAAAGTAGCAAAAGCTCAAGAAGAGGCTTTTAATTCAAGAATGGCTTCACTAGACGAAGAGTATGATCTTAATGATGAAGATCGCAAAGTTCTCGCTTCTGATATCAAAGATATGACCGAAGAAGCTTTTTCTGCTTTCAAAAATAAGATGGCAATTCTTATGAAAGAAAAGAATAAGTCTGCTAAAAAAGCTAAAAACGATAAAGCAGATAAAGAAGATTCAAAAGATAAGGGCGCAGACGAAGGTAAAGAAGACAAGAATGGTAAGATGGTTAAATCTTCAATTGCTTCTACCGAAGTCACCCAAGAAATTTCTACAACCCAAGAGGTTGTTGAACAAGCTGTTGATAATGGATCAAAAGCTTCCACAGAAATACCAAATTCAGCTCCAGCCGCAGAGCCAACCATACGTGAAAAATATGCTAAAGCTTTTGATTTGGACGGATTTGACATTAAATAAGGAGAAAAATATATGGCACTTAAAACATTCAGACAATATGATGAACATGATGTTGTTAACCTTTTTGGTTATCATGCAGCAGATTCATTAGATTCTGGAACAGTAGTTAAAATATCAGAAGGTGTTGCGTTAGACAGCAATGGTCCCACAGAAAGTATGGGATCAGTTGGCAATGCATATACCAATACTGTTTCTTTGCGTTACGGTACTCGCGCTAAAGTCGTACCAATCACCACAAAAACAGACGTAGCTCTCGGAATTACTTTGATGAAAGTAGCCGAAGTTGACGAAAATGGTGAACTATTAAAATTTAACCCTCGTAAAGCTGCTGAAATGGGTGTTGTTCTAAAAGGACAAGCCATTCCAGTTCTTACAAAAGGTGTAGTACACATGCCTATCGCTGGCAGTGGTGCCGCTGGATCAGCTGTTAGATTATCTGACAGTGTTGATGGTGGTTTAACCACAGCTTCAGACGGTACCATTGTTGGTAAAACTTTAAGTGCAATTGTTGATGGATCAGCCATCGTACAATTGAGCTTCTAATCCTAGGAGAAATTTAAAAATGAAATTAAAATTAAAAAATACGCCAGAACAAGTTGAGCTCATCAAAGCTATGGGTAGTAGAGATACTACAGTAGCTAGAGAAGCTAGCGAAGCTTTTGCTGCTTTCATTGGACCAGTAGTTAGTAAGGTTCTAATGGCCGCAGGAACAGCCAGCACAATCTATAGTGATCTTCCTTATGACGAAGATGATCAGCCTTCAATTCCTCTTGACCTATGGTACAATGGTGGTCAAGATTACATCCAAACATGGAGTCAAAATGTAGCAGGTGGTCTTCCTACTTCAGCAGTAGAAGGCTTCAGCGAAATGAAGATCTCTACCTATCGTTTAGATAGCGCAGTTTCTATGCTTAAAAGATATGCTCGCAGAGCTCGTCTTGATGTAGTTAGCAAAGCAGTTGAGAGAATGGCCAACGAAGTTCTTGTTAAACAAGAGCGTAACGCTTGGGCAGTAGTTCTCAAGGCTCTTGCTGAAGCTACTTCGAATGGTGGAGACCATATCGTTAATTCGACTGGAACAACCTTAACCCTACAACATCTTAATGATTTGTTGACACTAGTAAAAAGAATTAATACCTCTTATGCTGGTACAACCACAGCTGATGTTTATGGAATCACAGATCTATTCGTAAGTCCAGAAGTAAAAGGTGACATTCGTAAGTTCGCTTACAACAATGTAACCAATTCTTCTACGGATCTACCTGCTGGTGTTCGCGAAGAAATCTATCGCGCAGCTGGCACACAAGAGATCTTTGGAATTAGCATTCATGAATTAGTAGAGCTTGGTGCAGGCAAAAAGTACAATACTCTATTCGGCGAATTCGCAACTGGAGATAATAGTACATTCGATGCAAGTGGAAACGACCAAATTCTTGTTGGTCTTGACCTAAGCAAAGATTCATTTGTTCGCCCAGTTGCTCGCAACAGCGAAAGTGGTTCTACATTTACCGCCCTACCTGATGACCAATTCTTGGCTCGCGCCGAGAAACTTGGCTTCTATGGCTCTCTAGAAGAGGGTCGTGTAGCTCTTGATGGTCGTGCAGTAGCTGGTATCTGGTTAGGTGCTGCCGCCTAATTTTAGATAATATCTAAATTGAAAAGCCCAAGGGTTAATAGCCCTTGGGTTTTTCTTTTTATTAGACATATGTATTTTTCTTTTATATAATATACAAGGAGAAAATTATGCCTAAAAAATCAAAAATATCACAATTAAGTCAAACTCATGGACAAGTAGAAAGACGACCAATAACATTAGATCAAGTTTGGGGAGATACTGGCACGAATAAGTATGGCACATTAGATCCTAAGAAGTATGAGGATCATATTAATAATTTAAACAAAAGCGATCTTCAAGCTCATGCGACCAAAGTAGGGTTAGTACCTATTGATGACAGAAATAACCTAATCTCTAGATTAAAAAGAGAATTTAATAAACACATTTCTACTTTTAGTCAAACCCACGCAGATAAAAAAATTAACAAGACTTCTAAAATAGCAAAAGATATTCTTTCAGAAGGTCGTTAATTATTTTCCATATTAAATACTATTTCATATAGTATTTCAAAATATTTTATTTTTATAGTGTAATATTCATTATATGAGTATACCAATTTCTGGAATTGCAGACGAAATATATAATGAATTAGGTTCTCCTGCAGACATAACTACGGGTTCAGTAGGTTATTGGCTTAGATCAAACGTAGGAGATTTAAATATTTTAATTAATAAAAAATTCTATATTGATGATTTTCAAGAAGTAGCTATACCATCTGGATCAGCAGACTCTTTTGACACTGTGGAAAAAAGTATATTTAAAATGTTATATAGCATTCATTATTACGAAAGATTGTTCAGAAACGCTCTGGGAGCAGCAAGCGTAGACGGCATAATTGAAACTGATGAAAATGGTTTTAGAACAAAATCTGTAAATAAAAATGAATTAGCAAAGACTTATGCTACATTAAGGAAACAAATCAATGAAGAATTAATGGTATTAACGAAAAATTATAATATTAATGAAGCCAAACCAATTCAAGTTGCGGGTGATGATACAATAGGAGATCCTGGTCGTAGCTATACTTATAGCAACTATGTTAGAAACTTAGAGAACATATAATATGGCTTCTTTAGTTTCATCTCAGGGAATAAACAATATTCACCTAGCAGTGAATAATCATTTTGATACTTTCAAAAGAAGTATTGTTGTTCATAAAGCTCCTATGAAAAAAATAATTTCTTCTATTGTCAGTCCTCAATTAATTGGTTATCAAGAAAATTCTATTGAGGAACAAATAGAATATATTGCTCAAAATGAAACTTTTGAAGCGATAATAGCCTACACAGACCCATTCAATGTAGATATAGTCGATCAAATTAAAATAAGAACAAGTTCTCCAATAGTTTCTATTAAAGTAAAAAAAGAAACAAGAGATTATATTCTAAATGACAAAACTGAAAAAATAACATTTGACAATAAAAGTTTTAAATTAATTAGCAATGATATCATTAAAAGTTATCAAGGATTATTATATTATCTTTTTTACCTAGAGGAATTTAATTAAATGAACAGCTTAAATTTAAATTCAATTAGAAATAAAATAAAAGACACCCAAAAATTAAAAGAAACAATAGACAAAAGTGTTAAAATTAGTTTCCAAAAAGCCAAAGACGAATATATAGAAAATTTTTTAAATCATCCCGTAACAAAAGAAATTGCTTCTGGTCCAGATGGAGTAAATTCATCAAATACTTTGTCCAGCAAAGGAAATCTTTTCAGTTTTATAGGTTTTAATAATGGAAGCAATCCGATTGGAGAACTTGAGTCAAATATAAAAGGAAGTTTTTCTTTAGAGAGACAATCAATCGAAATAAATAAAAATAAAATAAAAACAAGATATAAAATATCATATCCAAGTCAAATAGATTTAGAAAAAAATACTTCTATGCCTTGGGAAGGTGGAAATAGTTGGGTAACAGCGATAGAAAGAGGAATTTCAGGATTTAGTAATTATATGTATAAAAAATTTAATTCTAGTAGATCTGGGACAGGAATTCAAGTTAAAAATAAAATTAGTTCTAACTCTTACAAACCAACTAAATATTTTTCTGAAATTATAGATAAATTTTTAAATAGTGTAAATAAAATTAAATAATGAAAAGTCAATTTGATAATTTAGTCACTTCTAGTATGGTATTATTTTTAGATCATAAAATATGTTCTGAAGGATCTGGATTCACTAATTTTTCTGGAGAAATATATTCAATAAACAATAGTTATTTTTCTTATAATACATATTCTCTTCCTTTTAAACAAATTATAGCAGATTGCTCAATATCTGGAGCAAATGTTATGTCTGGAATTTATGTTAATGAAAATTTTATGAAGCCTGGGGATTCTCTAATTACTATACCAGAATTACCTAATAATAATTTAAAATTTGAAGGAATTAATCATTATAGAGGACAAGTGTATTTTAGTGGCAATCCAGAAGGTTTAGTGAGCGGGAATTATTCAATAAAAGATTTTAATATATATTTAACTAATAAAGCAGACGAAGATATTTTATTTAAAACTCAATTTGTAGCTAGACCAAAAACTGTTCAATTAATCACTGGTTTATCAGATAATTCAGAAACAATACCTTGTATTTTTATTAAAAATAATGGTGGTGAAAATGTACCCTTTGCTCTTGGAGGGGTTGATAATACTAGAATCGAGATCAGATGCATCGTATTAGCTGATAATTTATATAATTTAGATGCAGTTTGCTCTATTTTAAGAGATTCCGCACATGAATTCATGTATACTGTTGCATCTAATGAGGTGGGATTGGACAATTTAGGCAATTTTACCAGTGGATGTTATAATTACAATGATATTATAAATTCTAAAATTGATTCTTATGAAAAGCTATATATAGAGCAAGTTAGGATTAGTAAAGTACCTAATTTTGGCTCAAATACTATAGTTTATAATAACAGTATATTCTCCGCTTTTATTGACTTTACTTTAAGAAAAATAAGATAAAAAATACTTCCCTAAAAGGAATATAAACTGTAATTTAAGTTGAATTTCAAAGGAGAAAAAAATATATGTCACATACAGCACCAGTAACTTATTACCCAGCACAATCACTATCCGTAGCAGGTACACAAATAAAATTAGTACAAAGCGCAGATATTGATTTCAGCATTAAACGCGAAGATGTTTTTGAATTCGGTACATTTTGGTCGGTAGACAACATTCAAGTAGAACCAGCAACTGCTAATTTAAATTTTACTTATGCTCTATCACCTTCAGCAAACAATCATCAACTTTTGGGATTAGATAGTTTTGGAGATTTTGTTAGCGATGGTGAAGGTAAACAGTATATTCTTTCTGGCGCAGGTATATTAACTATGCCTCACGGCTTTATTAGTTCTTATAGTGTGGAAGGCGCAGTTGGTAGCGTTCCTACTGTTAAGGTTGGAGTACAAGCTCTAGAAGTGAGTTATGTAGCAGGGGCACCAGCTTTCCCATCAAATGGAGGATCAGCCTCGGTAAGCGAAGTAATTCGTCCAGATCAAATATCAATAAATTTAGGAATTAATGAATATGAATGTAAGTCTTTCTCATTTAATCTAGAAATGTCTAGAGAATATGTTAATAAATTAGGTGCTCTAAATCCTATCGGCAACATTATGACTGGTCCACCCAAGGTCAGTATAGAAGCAGAAGTTATATTAAGGGATTCAGCTAATCCAAAATTTGCAAATGATGCTTCTATAGATGCTGTTATTACTTGCGGAGCAATCGGTTATTCAGTAAATGAAGCCAAATTAACTAGTTTCAGCACAAAAACAAGTTTAAATGGCATTCAAGTCGGAACTATAAAATTAGAAGCTCCAGTAAAAGGCTATAATCAAATTACTATTGGTGGATAAGATCCCAATAGGATTTTTATGGCAGTTTCTTTTTTCCCTAGTCAAAAAGTAACTATAGGTGGTACAGAGGTACCAAACGTACAAAGTGCTTCTATAGAATTTAGTAACCCTAAAAAAGCTGTTTATAAATTTGGTCAATTTGTTCCAATAGGAAGCGTAAGATCAGAGCTAGGAACAGCTACATTTACGGTTACTTGGGCTATTTCAGCTGTTGCAAAAGGGGCTGCTGTAGTTAAAATAAATAGTTTGGCCCAAGCTTTAAGCGACACGTCAATCGGCACTACAGTTACAGTTATCGCTGGAGGAACATTTTCGATGACTAAAGCCTTCTTGACTTCTTTCTCAGCAAAAGGTGCGGTTGGAGATATTGCAACTTGTAGTGCCACTTTTTCAAGCACTGATGCAACTTTTGCAGCAAGCGCTAGTTCTGGTTCCAATATAACAGCTACAGGAAGAATTGATACAGTTACTCCCTTTGATCAAATTAAATGTAATTTAGCTGGCTCCACTTTTTGTAAATCATTTAATTTTTCTCTTGATGTACCAAGACAAAATGTTCTTACATTAGGGACTCTAGTGCCAATAGCAAATATTCCAACAGCTTCACCAAGTGCTAAACTATCAGCAGAAATAATATTAGGAGCAGGAGGATTTACCGTAAATAAAGACGGTAAATATAGTGGGTCAATTAATTTGGCAGGCTACACTATCTCTGTATCAAATTTTCGTTTGGGCAATTTTCAAACAAATGCTATTTTAGATGGAGTGTCTACCGCTAATGTTAGTTTAGAGCAAGAATTAGAAGACCTTGGCGCTGTAAAGTTTTAATATTTAATATAAAAATTAGAAAATTAGATTAATATTGATTATAATATTAAAAGGAAAAAGGTGCAAATGTCTAAAGAACAGGATTATTTAAATTTTCAAGTCCAAAGAAAAGTAACATCTCTTTTTAAAAATTTCTTTTTTCTTTTAGAAGACTTAAAGAAAGAAAATTCATGTATTTCAAAAGATAAGTACGATCAAATAAGAAAAAGAGTTTTAGACTATTCTAATGACGCTATTAGAGACATTCAAAGCGACATAAAACAATTCAATATAAATATATGAGAAAAAAAAACATTTTTCGAACAGAAGATATCATTGAAGCAAATTTAAATCTTCAAACAATAAAAAGAGATCTTTACCAGAACTATAAAATATATAAACCCGAACTTAAAACTATTTTAAGTGATAAATTTATTTCAACATATAAATGTTGGAATCCAGAAATCAAAGATTCATTTATAATGGCTATAGCTGGAAAAGTAAATTTCAGAAAAGTAAAATCTTTTTTTGATAAAAAAATAGGAGAAACAAAAAATGAATTTTAAACCATTATACACATTTAAATTAAATAAGTTTGAAGAAACAGACGAAATCGTTTCTGATAAAAATGAAAAAGGCGAAGATATTAAAGTAATTAAAAAAATAAAGAAACAAACCCCATTTGAATTCGCCTTGAGAAAGCCAAATAGATCATTATTTGATGACGCAGAATTATTCTATGGAGTTAAATTAGCAGAGTCAATCAAAGCTGGAATGTTGACTAGGACTTTGATGATTAAAAAGTACGATGGAGATGGTGGGATTTTTACTCAAAACGAATTAGACAGAATTAAAGATTTACTAGTTCAAATGGGAGAGGTTCAAAAAGAAGGTCTTTTGCTAGAAGAAAGAAAAGATAATCTTTCAAAAGAAGAGTCTGTTAGATTAGACCTTTTGAATCAAAATATTGATGCGTTTAGAATGGAGCTCATAGATATAGAAAATAATAAAAATAGTCTTTTTGAGCAAACAGCAGAAAATAGAGCGAAAAATAAAACCATGATGTGGTGGGTGCTTAATTTAAGCTATAAAAAACAAGGAGAAGATTATTTACCATTTTTTAATGGTACTACTTTCGAACAAAAAATAAGGTCTTATGATGAGTTTGAAGAGCAAGGAAATGAATTTGATCAAAAAGTAATGACAAAATTTGCTTATTTTGTCAGTTTTTGGTACTCTGGAAGAGCCGCGAATCAAGAAGACTTTGAAATGGTAGAAAAGTATTTAGACTCTAATGATGGTCAGGTATCTGTAGATTCAGTAATAACTTCAACTCCGCAGCCGACACCAAGTCCTACACCAACTCCGCAGCCGACACCAAGTCCTACACCAACTCCGCAGCCGACACCAACTCCGCCACCAACACCATCCCAACAACCAGAAGCAAGCGAACAAAAAGAAGTAGAACCTCAAAAGGAGTCTTAATTTAAGTGAGGTGCATAACTTTTGATAAATTTAGAAGAAAAAAAATCTAAAGCGCTGTACTTTGAAATTTGTCAGGGTTATACTAGAATCATAAATGACAATCAAGAATTATATATAAAACACTTTGGAGATTATCATTTAGGAAAATTTGAAAATCAATATTTTAACTTTTTTGAAAAAGCAGTAAAGAAGGGTCTTCCTTGCGAAAAAGACAAATTAAAATTATTAATTGATCAAGATCATTGGTCAGAAGAGCAAGAGAAAGAGTTAGTATATAAAAAAGAAAAAATTGAGAAAAGTGAAAAAATTCATAAAAATTTATATTTAAAAGCCCAAGTAGAGAGATCAAGAAAAGAAATAGACTCTCTGAAAGAAGAAGTAAAAAATATAGAACAAAACCGTAAAGATTTTATGGGGATTTATGCTGAAATATACGCTCAAAATAAATTAGAGTATACTTATATATTAAATTCTTTTTATAAAGATTCAGATTTAAAAGAAAAATTATTTAACGTAGAAGAACAAGAAGATATAGATAATAATCAATATTATAAATATATAGTACTACATAATGATTCTATAGAAAAATTTGACTCCAAAACTATTAAGAAATTAGCGCTTTGTGAATTTTTACAAAATCTTATATATTTATCCGAACAAAACGCTTATTATTTTTATAAAAAACCAACTTATCTTTTGACTTATTATCAATCCAGCATGTTCAGTTATGCTAAATTTTTCGCTAATTTATTAAATAGTCCAGAGGTCAAAAAATTAGATATTGCAACTAAAAATGATCCAGATAAATTAATGGATTGGTACAATGCTGTGACTAATTTTAAATCGAAAAATCAAAGTTCTGGTGGATCTGGGAAAGGCTTAAGCTTTGTAATGGGGGCTACAGATGAAGATATTGATTATTTAGGTCAAGAAAAAAGGGTAGATTTAAATGAATTAGCCAAATCAAAAGGGGGAGTTTTAAATATAAGTGATTTAGCAAAAATATCAACAATGTAATTAAACAAGTGTAATACTTTGTAAGTTATAGAGGAAAAAGGAATGAGCGATATTTTTTTATCAGTAGACGGGGACACAAGGCCGTTAGAAGCTAAATTAGGCAAAATATCGTCTAAAGGCATTAATTTTAATTTAAAAGATGGTATATCTCAACCATTAGGTAAAATAAGCGGTAATGTATCAGAATTCAATAAATCATTAGAAGCTTCTAATGCTCGAGTTTTAGCATTCGGGGCATCGGCAGGAGCAGTATATGGCATAACTAGGGCATTTAAAGAGATGATTACCGCTACCATAGAAGTAGAGAAAAGTTTAGCTGATATTAATGTTGTTTTAAATGCTTCTTCTGCAGATTTATCAAAATTTGGATCAGAGCTATTTAATATAGCTAAAAATACTGGTCAATCATTTGGTGAAGTAGCTAAAGCAGCGACAGAACTATCTCGTCAAGGTCTTGGTATAACTGAAACCTTAAAAAGAACAAGTGACGCTCTTATTCTTACTCGACTTTCTGGTTTAGATGCAGCATCTAGCGTCCAAACTCTAACGGCTGCTGTAAACGGATTTGCTAGAGCAGGATTGACTACCACAGAAATTATTAATAAATTTGCAACTGTTGATGCAGCTTTTGCTGTTAGTACTGCTGATTTAGCAAATGGTTTAAGCCGAGTAGGAAGTGCCGCTCAAGATGCTGGGGTAAATATTGACGAATTAGTTGCTCTTATTACTTCTGCCCAACAAAATACTGCTAGAGGTGGAGCAGTAATTGGAAACGCTTTTAAAACAATTTTTACTAGATTGCAAAGAACAGATACTTTAGATAAATTAGAGGATACTGGAGTCGCGGTAAGAGATTTACAGGGTAATACTTTGCCAGCCATACAAATATTAAAAAATTTATCAGATGTTTTTTATAAACTTAGTGATGCTCAAAGAGCGTCTATAGCTGAAACAGTTGGAGGAGTTTTCCAAATTAACGTTTTAAAAGCAGCTTTAGGAGATTTATCAAAAGAATATAGTGTTTATGATAATGCTTTAAGAATTTCAAGCACATCAACGAATCAAGCTATAAAAAGAAATGAAGCTTTAAATAGCACTTTATCAGCACTAGTGAATAAAACTTTTGTAAATTTAAAACAAACAGGCGCAAATGTTGGAGAAATAACAATAGCTCCATCAATCAAAAAAGGCGCATCGTTATTAAATCCTCTTCTAGAAGGTTTTAATAAAGAAGGAGATTCTCAAAGTGCAGGGGTAAAAGTAGCAAAAGGTATTTTAACTGGGCTTGGGACTTATTTAAGTGGACCAGGATTAGCACTTGTAGGCGCTGTGTTTTTAAAAATATTTGGTGGACTTACTGCATTTAGTGCAGATGCATTAAAAGGGCTTTTAGGTATTACTAACGCAAGTGATAAAATTGCACAAGCTCAAACTCGCATAACTTCTATATTAGCTCAAAACCCAGCGCTTATTCAAGCTATAATATCTAAAGATACTTCTTTATTGCAAGTAGAAAATCAAATTTTGTCGATTATACAAGCCCAAAATGCAGCAAGATCAGCCGCCACAAGAGTAGCTGTTGGTTTAGCTCCAAAAGTAGCTTTCCCAACAGCGGCAACGGCAAAAACAGGAAAAACTAAATCAGGAGGTTTTGTTCCTAATTTTAGTTCGGAAATGCAAGAAATAATGGGAGCAAAAGAAGGAGGATATACTCCAGGAAGTATAAGGGGTATGAATATTTCTGGCGAAGGAAATATTATTTATAATAGTGCTGAATCTGTTGTTAACTATCCTGGGGCAAAGCAACCAGCTATTGTACCACCAGAAAATAGTAAAGCAGGAAAAGATTATAGAAAGAAATTTCAAAATAAAGCTGGTTTTGATCCTTACGCTGCAGGTGGTTTTGTTCCTAATTTTGCAGAAAGAGATAAAAAAATTTCAATACAAGATTCTTCTGCAAAAAGTAAAGCTAGAGGGAATCAAAAAACTAACATACCAATTAAATCACAAAGCAAAGTTGGAATGATTATCCCAGTTAAAAGCCAAGGATGGTCTACAACATATGGAGAAGCTATATTTGGAGATCATAAAGTAAAAATTGGATTCCCCGTTGCTGGATATAGTCCAAGCAAAGTAAGAAAACCATCAGATGTTGATTTAGAAAAACAATTAGGAGATAATTTAGTTAGATTTACTAATAGTTTTGCAGATAAGTTATTCGCGGGAACTCAAAACTCTGCTCGTATTTCTAGTGTAAAACAATTATCAAATTGGGGTAGTTTAGGGAGCGTCGTAGGAACAGTCTTTGAGACAGCGGTTGGAGTTGCCACACAAAGTATGCAAGAAGGAAGAGGAGCAAATGATCGAATAGATTTTGATCCCCCAAATGATAAATTAAGAAAGTTATTTAATAATATGCCTGCGCAAGCATATGAAGCTAAAAATTCTGGTGGACAAAATCAAAAAAATAGTACTGCTAAAAAAATATTAGATTTAGGATATGTAGATAAATCAATTTATAATGAGTTAGGATCTACATATGAAGAAAAAGTTAGTTCAGAAAGATATCAATATTTAAGCAGAAAAGGAAAATATGGGCCATTAAACCGTGCCGACAAAAACGAATTTAATAGATTAGGACGCAATGAAAAAAATCGAAGGGCTAAAAACGCTGCTTCAGGATTTATTCCTAATTTTTCAGCAGTTCAAGACGCAATTCAAAGAGAAAAAGATGCTGGAGTTGATTCAAATAGAATCCGAGTTGACTCAAATGATTCTTTAATTTCAAAAAATAATCCTCTTGGATTAGGAGTTTATAATACAAAAGATGAACCACATGGTTTGAAACAAGGCATAGATAGAGTTAAATCTAAAGGCTTTGTACCAAATTTTGCTGATCCTAAAGATGATGGAAGTGGCCAATATCAATCTAGATTATTAGCGGTTTCAATTTCTTTATCAGTTTTACAAGGAGTAATCAGTCAATTTAGCGATCAAACCTCCCAAAGCGCTAAAAATTTGCAACAACTAACAATGGCTGCTGCAAATTTGACAACAGGGCTTGGTATATCAAAAAAATTTGGAGGACTAATAGCTGGTGGATTATTAATGAATCAAGCCAATTCAATGAGAGAAGAGTCTAGCTCAAAACCTTATACAGAAGCTCTGACAGGATTAAATAAAGAAATTGATTCTCTAAGAGCAGAAAGCGGTAAATTAGAAGGAGTTTTTTCTAAAGTAAAAGAACAAACTAATGCATATAGCGAAGAATTAGATAAAGCTTTTCCTGATGCAACTAAAATTCAAGATTTTAGGTCAAATATATTAGATGCTCTTTCCACTTTAGGTCCCGAATTAAGACAAAAAATTATGGATCAAATGCCAGCAGGCAAAATGTACGATAAAGAAACTCCAGGAAATATTACAAATACTTTTGGAAGAAGTGGGGCTGATATAGCTTTAAAAATGGATATGAAATCTTTAACTAGTGATTTAGTTACTTCATCATTGCAAACATCAAAAGCACAAAGTTCTTACGATGGTCTTTTCTCTAAAGGAGTCAGAAAATTAACTGGGGATAAATCTGAGCGCCCAACAAATGAAGTTTTTCAAAATAAAAATTTTGCTGAAGGTGCAAGTAGTAGTATAATTGGAAATATTATGTCTGATAGTTCAAAAGCTACAGCAGAAGGATTATTATCTGTAGCTGCAAGTTTAAAAGAATCTAATAAAAATGGAAATTCATTTGTTGAAACTCTTCAAAGCCTAAGCCCTAAGACAGCAGAAACAAATAGGATGTTCCAAGCTCTAAATAGTACTTTATCTCAATCTCCACAAGCAATAGGTAAACTTAGAGAGTCTATTTTAGATGATTTAGAAAAATTATTAGCAGCTTCTCAAAATAAAATTGCTGCTGCTATAAAAGGCGGGCAAGGATCGACTAAAGAACAGTACGGTGATGTAACTAAATTATTTAACGGAAAAACTCTTGCTACTCCTCAAGGAAATGGTAAACAAATTTTAGATCTTATGGCCACAAGTGGAGAAACCGCTATGTATAGAGATAGACAAGATCCATTAATGCAAGGAAGAGCCGCTGGTGGATTTTTACAACAATTAAATTCTCTTGGTATATCATCCGACAAATTAAAAGAGTTTGCTCCAGATTTAGTTAAATCTAACGAAGTATCCAATGAAATGGATATAAAAAAGACAATGGAAGAAGTTATAGCAGGATTAAAACGCGCCAGTAAAGATTTTACTCCAGAAAAAGAAAAAGCATTTAGAGAGAAATTTGGAGGAGATACTGGTTTATTTTCAAAAGTAGGGCAACAAAAAGCTGGAGCAGCTTTAACTTCGGGTACTTTTGGGCCAGTAGAAGCTTCATTGGAAAATTTAAAAACTGTAACTATTGAAGCTAGCACTGAACTTCCAGCCTTAACTTCTGAATTTAAACTTTTAGAAGAAGCCGTTAAAAGTCTAAAAAATACAATTAATGAAAATAAAAATGCTCCTCCTACATTTGACCCATCTAAGGCTAGAGCTGCTGGTGATACTTTAGAAGGAGACTCAAAAACTGCTGCAGGAGCAGGGAATACACAAGCAAAAATTATAGAGACCTTGGGAGTTGCATCTTCAGTTTTGACAATAGGTGCTGCATTAAAGGGTGGAGGAAAAATGCTAATGAAAGGAATGGGAAAATTAGGAAAAGGAGGAAAAGCGGGTGGAAAAGTTGGGGCTCTACTTACAGGAGGAGCACTACTTGCTAATCTTCTTGGAGGCTCAGAAGAAGAAGAAGGTAAAGAAACAAATACAAAAGAATTAACAAATACTTTAGAAGAAACAAGCAAAAAATCAAAAACTCCAAAAATTAATAAAGGAATATTGCCATCAGCTTTAGCAACAGCTAAAAAATTAAAAATTCCTGGTGGGAAAGGTGCAAAAATACCAGGAAAACTTGGAGGCATAGGCGCAATAACAGCCGCAATAACTAGTGGAGCGGCAGAAAAAAATAATTTTGGTAATACTTTTCAAGAATTAGGACTATCTGATAAGTTTAAAGACGCTGCGAGTATTGAAGCTATGAACCGAGGTTATGAGAAACTGTCCAAAATATCTAAGGTTAAAAAAAGCGGAGTTGGCGGAGGTGTTGAGCCTGGTGAATTTGATTCAGTTAAAAAAGGAACAGTACCAGATGCTTTATCTAAAGCAGAAAATAATAAATACAATGTTCGTGATTCTAAAGGGAGATTCTCAAAAATTCCTCCCGCAAGTAATTTGAGTAAAATGAGTAAAATGGCCAAAGTGGCAAAAAGTGGTTTTGGGAAAAGTAATCTACTTCTAAACCTAGCGTTTTCTGGTATGGCTTTTAAAAATAGTCTTGATGAAGGATACTCTCCTGGACAGGCAGCACTTATTACGGGTGGTGGTCTTTTAGGAGGATTGCTTGGTGGCGCAGCAGGAGGAGCAGTTGGCTCTTTAGCTGGACCAGTCGGAACAGTCGGAGGAGGAATAGGGGGATCAATGCTTGGGGCTGGTGCTGGCGAATGGTTGGGTAAATTTCTAGCAGGTGAAAAAGCAAACCCATCAGAAAATATACCAGAGGCTGCTCCTATTGAGAATGGAGAAATTGGAGGTGGAACATTAATGACAGAAAATGGAGTTAGCGTAGGACCAAAAACCGAAAAAATAAATGAAGAATTGTCTAAAAAATTTGGTCAATTTAATATGGGGTCAACAGAACTTACTCCTGAACAAATTCCTGAAATTAGCAGACCTGCTCCAAGTAAATTTGAAAAATTACAAAGTCATTATCAGAATTTAGAAAAAGTACAAAGTCAAATTGGTGGGGAGTCAAGAATTGCAGATCCTAGAGGACCAAGCGAATTAATGAAAGGTATGACTGATGAGCAACAGCACAATGCTCAAGTCATGTCTTTGGAAAATATAATGGGCAATAATGCTTCTGAAAAAGGATATACCCCAAGAGATTATGGAGAAAAAATAGCACCTTACAAAAGAGCAATAGACGAGTTAGAGGGAGGTCAATCGGCTAGATACGGAGAATTTGAACCTGGAAAAGGTTTTAAAAAATTAGGAGGGTTTGTTGGAAATTACGAAAAAACTAGACGAAAACAAATGTCAAAAGGCTTTAGCACAAGAAACGCAAGAACAGAAGAGCAAAGAAAAACAGGATTTATAGATAGTGGTTTTGAAAAAGGATATGCTACTTTTGGAGCAGATAATAAATTAACTCCAGAAACTCAAGTAACCAGCAGAAATTATGACAATGAAACAGGAATGATAAGACAGCAAACAAATGAAGGTAATGTTGGATTAGAAAGTTCAGTGCTTCAAGATGAAAAGAAAATCTTTTTAGATCAAATGAGTAAAAAATATGATAAAAAAACTTCTTCATCAATGCTCGAAAGTTTAATGAACCAAAAAGGAAAAGATAAGAATAAAAGAACTGGATTTCAAAATTTACAAGCTCATAATAGAGTTAATTCTCCAAGTGTAGCTGCTCCACAATTAAAGGGTCCAGAATTTTTAAAAGAGAATATGCCTATGTATGGCCAAAATCTTCAAGCAGGATTACTATTTGGCAAAGAGCAAACGACAGATCCAAATAAATCTTTGATGAGCGAAGATTATATTGCTTCAAGTAAATCTTTTGATCGTACAAAAGAATATAATTTAAATACGGATCGTAAAACTCAAAGTAATATGCCGTTTGCTCAATATGATAATCCTAAAGAATATATGCCACCGAAAGACTTTTATCAACCAAGCACAGCTCTAGAAGGCTCATTAGCAGAAGCTCAAGGTAGTTTATCTCAAATCCCAATGGGTATGATGTCTCAGAAAAAAATGGAATCTGTAAGTCAATTTGCCCCTCAACAAAATAATATGTTAGGTCTAAGTGACAATCTTGGTTTTAACAAAAACCTTGGCGATGGCATGTTAGGCGGAGGTTTAAGTCCTAGCCAGGGAATGTTAGGCGGAGGTTTAGGTGCAGGTTTAGGTGCAGGTTTAGGCGGAGGTTTAGGTACTAGCTTTGGCCAAGGCATGTTTGGTGGTAATGATATGAAAAATCAAATGGCTCCAACAAAAAGTTTTCAAAACGATTTACAACAAGTTCTTGAGCCTCCTGGCGGTGGGGCAGGTATGCAAAAAAGTCAAGATCGTGGAATTTACGAGAGACAAGAAAAAACTAATTTGGCTGTTTCTCCTACTAACCCAGAACTTAAAATGCAAGAACAACCAAAAGAAAAAAGTAAAGGGAAAAAAGAGGATGAACAAGGTGGTGGAATGGCTAAAATTTTTGGTTCATTAAATAAAGAAATGAGTAATTTTTCAGAAAAACTTAAAACCGCAGCAGAAAGTTTAGGAAAGATGGGTAAAGAAGGATCCAAAGAAAAAGAAGGCAAAGATAAGTCTAAAGAAGGTGAAGGAAAGAAAGAAGAAGTTAAAATTAATGATATTAAAGCTAGCGTCACAATAACCTCTACTCCAGATACAAAAACAGAAGCTAAAGTAGCAGCCATCTCAAAAGTAATTGAAGAATTAAAAAAAGAACTAGAACAATTAAAAGGTAAAGTCACAAATAAAGTCAATCCTCCTTCAGCAATGAAGACATAATTAAATGATAAGTATATCCTTAGATCATGGTCAAACAATTTCAGCTGTTAGAAATTTAGAGAAAACGGCTTCAAATATACCAACTAGAATTATTGACCAAATAACTATAAATGGAAAATTATTAAACCTAGATGGTGTTGATTCAGGTAGTGGAAAAATACAAGCAGAAGTAGAAAGAATTAAAGCAACTAATACTGGTTATAAATCATCTGTCAGTTCTGGAAAACAGACTTTTTCAAACGTTAAAATAATAAGTTTGTCTTTTAATCAAAGCAATAGCAGAGATGTATACGAGAAAGACTTCTCGATAGTCTTTGAAAAAATTTCAATTGCTCCAAGTTCAATATTAGATAATTATGGATTATCTCCTCAAGATTTGTTAGATATCAAAGATATTCAAACTTCTAGTACTTTAGAATCAAATCCAGAAGGAAAATTTTTAAATCAATCTTGTACAGTAATTTTTGAACCATACGCTAATAAAACTGAATCTGCAGCAGCAACCATAGCGCAAAATTTTTTTCAAGCATCTTCTTCTGCTTTGGGTTTAACGTCTGTTCAAGATAGTAGAATAGCGTTAGGTTCAATAATAAATAAAGCTGGCAATACTTATTCTTTTACTGAAAGCAGAATAGAGTTTACTACCCCAAAAGGTGGTACTTCTGGTGTTTTTATAAAAACAAATGCAACTATTCAAAATAATGGAGCAATAATTGGCACAGTAAATGTCTCTAAAAAATTTAGCAATGTAAGTGATGACTCTTATCAAACTCAAGACTTATATGATAGTATAAATGGTTTAATAAATCAAGCAAAGAATCAATTACAGCAAAAAGCATTAGAATTAATTGTATTATCTAATTCAAATGAGGGCGAACATTATAATAAATTTTCAATTACAGACAAACAAATTAGCATAAATGAAAGTTCAGGCACTGCAGAAGGAACAGCTGTTATATCTAACTTGCCAGAAATTTCTGAAGATGATAAAGCAAAAAAAGAAGTATTTTATTTAGTAGAAGATATTTCCGCAGAAGATGCCAAGAAAATAACTATAAGAGGATCTTATCAAGCCTTATATACTCCCCCAGATGTAACTTTTTCTCGTGACAACAAAAAAGTAAAAATAGCTAAAGACCTTTTTGATGCAAAATTTGGGACTTTTTTAGATTCAGCCTCGGATAGACCTGACCAAAAATTAAAATTAACATCTTTACCTATTAGCGCTCCTGGTTTAAAATATAAAACTTATCTTATAAATGCTAGTATTAATATTAATGTAACCGATGGAATGATAGATTTTTCTCTTGTTTTTGAATCAAAAAAATCTTTTGAAGTCACAAACAGCAACATTCTTTTGGCGGAATTATCAGCTGTAGGAGCGTCCCCAATTCATTTAGCTAACTTTTTTATAGTGCTTGGTGGCAAGACCACAGGAGAAGAATTAATTCAACAAAGTGCACAGTCTAAACTTAAGCCATATATAATAAATTTAAATGGTTTAGCGAAAGATAGCTCTGGAAAAGTTATTGTAGATATTATAAAAAATCTTTATAGTACAAATAAAAAAGATTTAACAGAAAAAATAAATTACTCCGCAAATCTTATTAAAAAAACATTTCAAGCTTCTATATCACAATATATCCAAGGAGAATACAGAGAAGTAGGGGACATTCAATTAAAAGCTGCTGAAGAAAGTGTTGATATTTAAATATGAGCAACGCATCAGCATTATTAAATCAAATCGGTCAGGATTACAACGCCTATATAACTCGTAGAATTGAGCCCGTTTACTTAAGTAACAATTTTTATAATAAAGATATTTACGGAGTGCATGGAGAGTATCTTCCTGATGGAGCAGATTCAGATAAAATGACCTCTAGTTTTAAGTTACAAACATTATTAGATAAAGTTTCATCTGTTAATTCAGCAAATTGCACATTATCTCAATTTAATGTAGAGCAAACAAATGGTATGGGATATGTGCCATTTAATTTTGAGTGTGAATGCATAGAAGTTCCAACAGATTTAGGAATAAATCCCGCACCGCCAAATGGAGTAGTTGATATTAAAAATGAAATAAATGTGCAAGAAAATGTTAATGATGGAACACTTACTATAAGTAGAAATATACAAGTAAAAGCTATAAGTATAGCCAACTCTGATCCAGTTCTAGCAGCAAAAAGTTATGCTCAAGCATTAAGCGGAAATACTACATCTTGGACTCTTCCAAATTTTTCATCAAAACCAGGAAAAGCAGGGAGTTTTACGAGTCCACTTTTAATGTCAGAAAATCAAATTGGAGATATATATAATGGAACTTTCACAATACAACAAAATTTCTTAGCAAATTTATCTCAAAGTAATTTTAATAAAAGAGCAATAATTAAAAATGATGTTCAAATACAAAGCGGAATAGATGGAATAGCTATATTAAATAATAAAAGAATAGCTATTGGAAATAAAAATATGGATCTAAGTATGCTTAAAAGTGAAATAAACAATGCAAATTTTTCTATTAATGATATTAATGTAAAATTATCATCAAATGTTACTTATGACGAACAATCTCATACTTTAGAAGTAAATGAAATTTATACAAATGATAAAAGTATTAAAGATGGATATAAAGTCACAAATACCATATCTTATAATTTTGATTTTATGAATGAAAATTATTCTGCAACAACAAATTCAGAAGCAAGAGCAGTAAGCAGTGTTCATCAAACAAATGATGCAAAATCAAAATTGACTTCTGAAGGCGAGCATGAAAAAAGTGTTAGTGATTTTAATCCATGCAGATCAGTAACATTTAATAAATATTCAAAATCAGAAAATAATAGTACACAAGTTGATAATCCAAGAGCAGCAAACCTATCTTGTTCATTCGTATCATCTCCTTCTATAATTTTTGAAGCAGGAAGATTAAAATACAGGGATTTTAGCATAAATGTCCAATATGATGCGGGATTCAAAAAAATAAGCGCCACACCACTATTAAGCGGTAAAGGGACGTGGTATTTAGAAGATTTAGATTATGATAGCAATAGCCAAATTACTGTTACGGTAGAAGGAAGATACGGAGAAACGGATCCTACTCCAGCAGACCTTCAAAAATATATTACAAGTGGAATAAATGAAGTAGCCAAATTGTCCAATACTTATTTAGCAGATGAAAAATTTTCTTTAGATAAATTAAACAAAAACTTTAATTATACTGTCACAGAAATAGGAAATGATAAGACTTTTGCAATTTAAAAGGTTATAAATGAAAAGAGACACCAAATATTTTATAGACTCGGCAATAATTACCACAGGGAGTTATATTCTTCATTATTTTTTTGATAAAGATAATTTTGAGGAAAATAAATATATTTATAACGATAGTAGATATATACATTATACAGGACTATATGTGGGTAATGATCTAGAAAATGCTTTAGATCAAAAACCTGGTAATTTATATTTCGATGGACAATCAAAATTAGATATTAATTTGGGTAATTTTAGCACAAATGAGTTTACATTTATTTTAAATTATGAAAAAACAACAAAAGAAAATGGAGTTTTATTCTCCACATTGAACACTGGCTCTCTAGGTCAATATTATGGTTTTAACGCAGTTGTTAACGATTACAATGATTTATTAATTCAATATTACGATGTATATGGTAATTTACAATATTTTGGTCTTGACGCCAAATTGGATACAAAAGGAATTTTAGTATTAAAAGGAATGTCTCAGACTTTTACAGCTATGTACTACAATGTAGCAAGTGACTCATTTGTTTCTCAAAGCTTTACAGTAAATAAAGACAAACTTATGAACGTAACTGGAGATATAACTTTAGCGTCTGGCAAATATTCAAAAATCAATAATTACAAAGGTTATATACAAGATTTTGTTTTTATAAATAGAAATTTAGTTGAATCTCAAGTCAATATTATGATGGATCAATTTTGTACCTCTTTAACACCAAATTATAATTTCAAAAGAAACACAGAGGCATATGCTTATACTAATTTTCCATTAAATGTAAAAGCTATATTTGACAGCTATAAATATCTAACTGGGACTTTTAGCGCTCTGGGTGATAATTTTTTAGAAAATACAGGAATAATATCAGGGAGCTTAACTGGATATGATTACAGCTTAGACTTAACTGGCATATCAAGTTATAACATAATTAATAATGAAAATTTAAATACTATAAAAGATAGTGTCGTTAAAGTAGAAGCTCTTGCCTCTAATAATGTTCTGGCTCTTTTAAATGATGGTAAAATAACTGGATGGGGAAATAATCAAAGTGGTGTTCTTTACGGAAAAATTGATTACGTTGGAGATTGGAGTGGATCATTAGTGGGAAAATTGACAAATATAAAAGATATAAAATGTAAAAATAACGCTTGTTTGGCTTTAATAAATGGAGGTAAGATAACTGGATGGGGAAATAATGAATTTGGAAAAATATATGGTACAGATAAATACAACAATCAATCTAATATATTTACAGGATTACTTACTGCGACCAAATTATATTCTTTGACTGGAATAACGGGAATTGAATTAGGGGAAGATCATGCAGTATTTTTTAAAAATAATGGTTCTTTAATTTCTTGGGGCGACAATACTTCAGGTCAAGTTGCAGGTATAAATGATAGATTAAGTTCTTTTCCTCTGAAATTGAGAATCAAAGAAATTTATTCTAATTTATCAATATACTCTGGTTTATATTTAAATTATACAGGTATAGTCAATAATAAACCTAGTTATAAATTGATAGATGATCCTAGAAAGTATGGAATTAATTTATATTACGACAATGAAAGTGGTAATTGGAAATTAAATTCATTAAACGGAGAAAATATTATTCTAATAAGAGATTTAGAAAATCAAATAGATCCGATCTTAAAAAGTTCAATGCCTTACGAAAATAAAGATTTACCACTTACAATAAATATAACTAATAGCAACGATACTGCTTTGAACGGAAACTATTTTGTGTCAAGCACTACTCCAGGCGTTTATTTGCATGAAAATTATGGCAAAAATATTATTGACAACGGTATTCCAATTCAAAGTATCAACTACTATAGTATAAAAAGAAATTCGGATGATAATAATTATTGGACTGTTTATAATGGTTCTACTATTACTGGTTATAAAAACAATTCTAATTTAGAAAATGAAATACCAACCTCTAATTGGAATCCTATATCTAGATTTGGCTATCAAAACCAATTAGCAGTTAAAAAAATTTACGTTAACTTTGATAATATTTACAATAGCTCTTTAGACGGAGTATTTACTGGATTATGGGAAGAGACCCCAGTTTCTCGACTATCTGGAATTAAAAAAATTTCTGTTGGAGATAATTTTAATTTGGCTTTGTTCAGAAATAGTGGAGTCACAGGATGGGGCGACAATACATGGAATCAAGCCACAGGAGGAATTAATTTAAATTCAATAATTGATATTGCTGCTGGATCAAACCATAGTTTAGCTATTTTAAATGAAAATAATACTTTAACTGGCTGGGGTTATGATTACAATGGAACTTCAATTTCTATGGTAAATGGTGTTACTGGAGTAAAAAGTATAGACGCTACAAAAAATACTTCGTTTTATGTAGATAATAATAATTATCTGCAAGGATGGGGAATAGATGAGATTTCACCAAGCGTAAATGATATTAGATTATACAACGCTTCAGAAAGCGGAGTATTTGCAAAATATATCACTGGGACGCAAGATTTAAATACTGTAACTGGAAATGTTTATTTTAATTTTAATATTTATCAAGAAAAACCTTATTTTATAAGCAAAAATATCACAGAAGTAATAACTGGTTATGAATTAAGAGGGATATTTACAGGCGTAACAGGATACAAGACTGGATTTTTAAAAACTATTCCAGATTATAAAACTCAAGGATTTCCTGTTTATGGAGTTACTGGCTATACTGGAATAATATCTGGTTTAGTTATAACTGGAAAAAGTACAGGAATTATTGATACAGTCGAAGTTTTGACTTTAGATCTTATTAAGTCATCTTTTTCTTCTGGAATATATGATCCACAAAAAACTGGAAATTATATCTATGACTTTGTTTACAAAAGTAATTTAACAAATATTAACGGAGTTGAAACTTTATATTTAGATTCTGGCAATCTTTCCTCTGTTTCAAAAAAGGTTTTTGACCGATCAATGGGTTATAAAGCTGTAAAAAATACGTCTATAAACTATACGAGGCAAAATGGAAAAAGTAAAAAGATTGATTATTTAAATAACATGGGCGTAGATAATATCATTATAAATACGGAATTAGATGGAGATGATATTGTTGAGATTTATCAATTTATTATTATAGAAAATTATAATATTGATCTAAAGCTACCAACCCAACTAATGAAAACTACTGATGCATTTAGAGTTCCAAATACAGGAGCTCGTTATTTGATAGAATCAAATGGTGTTGGTCAAATTTTAAATTTTGATTACACGGCAGCAGGTACTTTAATATCATTTTCTGGAAATTATGATTTTAACGATAAAATTTATGCAAGTTTTATTAGATTTGATCAAAATTTCATAGAATATTCTGGTCAACAAAGTGAAAAATTAATACCAAAGGATTTTGTATATTTAAATGGACAAAAATTAATAAGTGGAATACATTATAGCTTTGATAATAATATTTTAGAATATTTAGAATCTATCCAATATGAACCCAATGCAATTTATAGGTATGAATCTGGCAATTCTAGTACTTTAGATGCAACTTTTGACCCACAATTATTCGCTTTAAATGATACCATACAAATTTACTATGAAAGTAATATAGATGGACCAAGCTTTATATTTTCAAATTCTGGTATAATTGATGATGAAGATCAAGAAAACGTTAAAAACGTATGGGTTAATCTGTCTTCCCAAGACCCTTCAGACTATAAGATTTATGATATTCCTTGTAATTCTATCATAGTATTAAATAGTGATTTAGATTATATTGAAATTGGTGATCAAGGTGTTTTTAGGAATTATGAGTCTAAAATATATTTTAATACAGAAGCAATAAATACAACAGGAACAATACATACGGCTAAAAGTTTTGTACCCTACAATGTATATACTGGTTATAGTAATTATTATCATCTTAATAAAAGTAGATTTAGCAAAAATAGTACTATGGCTTGGGTAAATGGGGTGCGACTCCACAACGAAGAGCATCTTGATGTATCTAGCAATGATCCATTTATGGCCCCAAATTTTTACGACAAAACCTCTAATATTATATATAATAATACAGAAGATTTTATGAATATGTAAATTTATGGCAAACCTTAAACAATTACCAGAAATATCAGTTGGAGGATCAGACCTGCTTTACGGTGGCAAAATCTATTATTTTGATTATAAATTTAATTTTGGTCAAGGACCAAATATATTACAAGTTAATGTAATTAATAAAACAGGGTCATATAATGAAGTTAAGACAGATCTATCAGAGAAAAAAGAAGTTAAATTAGGTAGTGTTAACTTTGGAGAGATGTTTGCTTTCAAATACAAAAAAAGAGTATCTTCTCAAGGAAACATTCTAGAAGTTTATTTTGTCGATGGAACATATATTTTAGATAAAGTATTTATTGGATTAACTAGCAAACATGGATGGTTAGATGCTTTTAATAAGCAAAATGATAGACATTCCTCAAAAACTTTTGAAGATATTACAGAATTAAGATCATGGGGAAAAGAACAGAAAGATTGGAGTAGCAGTAGTTCTGATCCGTTTCAAATGAAAAATAAAAATTTTTATTTAATCGGAAGATTATTCCATCCTTGCGATAAAAATAAAGATAATTTAATAGATTTTGATGAAGCTACAAATTTTGATTATTGTGATCCATGCCCATCTTGTCCAGATGATAAATATGAAACTAGGTGCCAAGAATTGAGTTATACCCAAATTTTTGAAGTAGGCTATTCTCTAAAAGATATGGAGAATATGTTCGAAGCAGATCCATTGGAAGTAGATTCGGTGAATATAAAAATAGATTTTGGAAGTATTAAAGTTGTCACTGTAAATGGGAAAGACCCAAAAAAAGATTACTATAGAAACTATTCTGGTTCATTAAGAGAAGTGCTCACCGCTTGGTGCAGTGATTTTGGATTAATTTGGTGGTATGACGCTGAAAATAAAATGATAAAATTTTTAGACGTTTCATCAAAAGAAATACAACTTGACGCAAAATCCGAAATTGAAAAATATAAAGGTAGCAAATTAATCAGTTACGAACAAGAAAAAACTGCCGAAGGAACTTTCCAAAATGGTGTTATATCCTGGTATCAAAGAGGAGGAGAAAAAACTTCATATACTTGCGAAAAGGCTTCAACAGTTGTTTTATCTGCTTTGTATGGGGCAGATTATTTGGGAAATAGATATAGAAAGCCACTTATAGGTGATGAAGGATTAAATTCAAATCATGATATTTTAGGCTCTATTCTGGGTGCTTATAGCCCTATATTAAGAAATGCTTTTTGGCAAAGACAAGCTTATAGTTTAAGAAAACCAGAGGATTATGCTCTATATATTGTAGATTTATCTGCTAGCGGCTCCTCTTCAAGCTCTTCTTCGTCTTCTACTCCTTTTGGAGATTTTGGAGGAGAAGAAACAGATGATCCAGTTTTAGATAATAAAACCCTTTATGAAATGGGTAATTTACAAATATTATCTGTTATATCAAACCCTCCAGTTGATGGAGAAAGCACTTTCCATAATATGATAAAAAATAAATGGGATGAATTATCTACAAACGAGACCATAAGTGAATACGAAATGAAAAGAATACGTGAGAAAAAAGCTTGGTTTATTGTGACATACATAGACGAAGATGCTTTAGCTCAAAGACTTGAATTAGAAGGTGAAGTTTATGATTTTATAGGAAAATTTTTTGTAAGAGAGCATTTATTTAGACTTTGCGGAATAACAGGAAACGATGAGTTTGTTAAAAATAATACTCAAATAGAATCTGCTGATGGTAGTGCTACAATTTTTTCTAAAAAAGACGGAATTGGCACAAATCCATTGAGCAAGTATAAATATTATAAAAGTGGTTATTTAGGATGCGTAATGGGCACAGGAAATGTATCTACAGGAGCAGTTGCAGCCCCTACGAAGGAGAAAGATCAAATACCAGGAACAACACAGGGTTGGAGTATAGAAAAATATAAAGGAAATGTAGTCGCTCAAGATACTCATCAAGACTATAGAGAAGCAGAAAGACAAGCTGGAAGTTTATTTTCTCCAAAAGATGGAAACAAACAAATACCAAGAATCGAACAAACAGCTATAGTTTTAGAAAGGGATGCAATATGGAAACCAGAAGTAGCTGTATTCCAAGAATCATATGATGATTATATTGTAAAAAATTATGGAGATTCAGAATGGAAAATATACGGAACAGATGGAGTTCCTGTGTCAAATTCCGAATGGTTAGAAAAATCTTTAAATGATTTAAAAAATGGAAAAGCTGGAAAAATAAAAATATTTATAGTCTATCCCGAACAAAAAGAATTAAAAATAAAACCTTTCAAAGAAGCAGATTTTAAAAAGACTCATAATCACACCAAAGATAGAACTGCTACCTCCACAAGAAAAGTTTTAAAACGTATTGGTGGCAAACATTCTCCAGAGACCGCGATAGGTTTATTAGATAATAATAATCACTTAATTGAAATTGATAATCGTATGACCATAGAAACTCCTCCTCATACTTTCATCAAAGAGGGCGCGAATGGATCTAAGGAACTTGTTTCAAAAAGCTTTTCTACAGAAGGAGAAAAGAAATCACTTTGCGATAAAGGAGTCAAAGATAAAGAATCAAAATTTAGAAAACCAGCTTATAGAGTCTATGTTTCGCAATCCTTTAGTCAAAATGTTACTTTGCCTAGAATACAAACAGGAGTGAATTCTGGAATGAGTGCTTCAGACAAAGTCATGAAATTAAACGTTTTATATAATGGGTTTACTGACGATGATTTATTCGCTTTTACTGGAAGCGGAGTAGCTTATGGATGTGTTCCAAATATGAATTATTTAACTGGATTGCATGACGCTTATACTTCTAGGGTTTATTCAAACACAGATCCAGACGAAAATCTATCTGTAGAAATAAAAGGTTTACCAGAATTTCAAGGACTTGAAGCAGAAGTCAAAAAAGGTTTATCTAGTTTTTCTATTCAATTAAACGAAGAGGGGTCTAGGTCTACAATACAATATAATACTGTTTTAATCAAAACTATATCTTCTGATTTATTAAAATGGTGGAATACTAGAGCTTATACTTCATCCGCAAGAACAGTCCGTAGATAATATGTCTGCTGCAGTAAAAATAGCTTCAATAACAGTAAATGGTCGCGACACCCTTTATGGTGGAAAAATATTTTACTTTGATATGACTAATAATTTTGACTCTCCTGTAAAAATTCAAATTAATGTAATCAATAAAGAAGGAACATATAACGAGCCAACTTTAGATTTATCTTCTTCAGAAAAAATAGAAATTAGTGGCATAAAGTTAAATATGTTTTTATATAAATACAAAAAAAGAGTATCTTCTCAAGGGTCTATATTAGAACTATATTACATGGACGGATCTTTCAAGCTTGACAAAGTTTATATTGGTTTATTTGGTAAACATGGATGGTCCAAATATTACAACCAACTTTGGGGTGGCATGTATAAATATACTTTTACCGAGATCATTGAAAAAAATTTAAAAGAACAAATTACAAAAGATTTAGATACAGAAACTCAAAAATTTGATGTAACTAATAAAGATTTTTGGCTTATGGGAAGACTCATGCATCCTTGCGATGAAAATAAAGATAATGTAGTAACTTTTGATGAACAAACCCATTTCGATAGATGTGATCCATGCCCAAGTTGCCCAGAGGAAAAATATGAGAATAGATGTTTTGAACTTTTATATTCTGCAACTATGGAATTTCAGTATCCTTTTCAAGATTTTCTTGATGCTTTTGAAAAAGCTGAAATGCGAATTTCTGGAGAAACTTTAAAAATTGAAAGTCCAACGACAAACCTTTCGAGTGTATTTCTGAAATATTATAAAGATTATTTTGGTTCATTAAGAGAAGTACTAACTGCTTGGTGCAATGATTTTGGATTAAATTGGTATTTTGATCCAACAGATACAACTATTAAATTCATCGACTTATCCTCTCAACAAATTAAAGTAAATAAGGATAGTATTGTCAGTCAATACAAAGGCACCAAACTAATATCTTATGAAGATGGAACAGATAATTCTACCTCGTTTGACTCCAAAGTTATATCTTGGTATCAAAAACCTGGAGAAAAAAAGAGCTATGAATGTTCTAAAATGCAATATGAACTTTTACATCCATTATATGGCATAGATTTTATAGGAAACAGACAAAGAACCCCTTGGTACGGAGGCGAGGAGATAGATGGAGAAAATGATGTTTTAAGCGCAATTATACTAAATTATAGCCCTACTTTAAGAGAAATATATTGGCATAGAGCCGTATACCATATAACAGGAAAAGAATCTGCAGGAGAATATTTGACTTCGTTTTCATCGTCATCGTCTTCGAGTATAGACTTAGAACAAGACGCAAAAGATATTTACGTTTTATCTGATAAAAAATTAATTCCAGAATTAGGAGACGTTAAAGTGCTTGGAATAGTTTCTAGTCCTCCACTTGAAATTAAAGGCACCGAAAGTACATTCCAAAAAAATATTAAAAATGATTATGGTAATTTTTTATCTCTACTAAACCCTTATGAAGCAAAAAGATTTGCTCAAGATACAGGATATTTTATAGTAGCTTACTGCGACGAAATGCATTTGAAAAAAAGAATGGATTTAGAAAAAGAATTATATGATTTTATTGGAAGATGGTATAGCACAGAACATTTCTTTAGGCTTTGCGGAATAACAGGAAACGATGAATTTGTCAAAAATAATACCCAAATAGAATCTTCTGATGGTAGTGCTACAATTTTTTCTAAAAAAGACGATATTGGAACTCACCCTTTTAGTAAATATAAATATTACCAATACGGTTATTTAAGTTGCTTACTAGGCACAGGAAATCGTATGAGCGAGGAGAACGCAAAAATAATTGATAAAGAAAAGAAAAAAAGATACGAACAAACAGTAGTATTGCTAAATAGAGAGCCAAAATGGTTTCCAGAAAGTGGACCTTGGCAAGAAGCTTGTTTAGATCATATTTCAGAAACTTATGGAGACATGGTTTGGAAATTAATGGGAGAGCCTTTTTCTGATTCAAGAACTTTCAGTCCAATACCCCAGGAAGTATGGTTAGATTGGATTTTTGATGAAGTTCCAGCCCTTAAAACTTCAGATTTAGCAGGAAATATTAAAGTATTTGCTGTTAGGCCTGGAAACCCATTTACATTGAGCGGAATAAGACTTGAGGGTAATATACCTCATCCAAAAGATCACAAAAAAACAATGTTTGACGCAAGAAAAGATACTAAACTAAGAAATGGTGGTAAATGGAGCAAGCAAATTTTACCTTTAGGATTATTAGACGATTCCTGCACAAAAATAACTTTACAAGAAGATGACGAAAATCTGCTAAAAATATTTACACCACCACATACTTTTGCTGGGCAACCTGTGTCTAGATCAACTGTCGTAGGAAATAGTCCTTGCAGCGTAGAATTTTTTAGAAAACAATGTTATAGAATAGCTGTAACTCAAACTTTTAATCAATCAATTAGAGTGCCAAAAATGTTAACTGGACTTAATGAAAATTTTGATGCTGTCGATGCAAAAGCTATGAAATATAAACTTACATATAATGATGTTCTTGATGATGATTTAAAATTTCTTGATTCGTCTACAAGTGGAGGCCCTTATAATAGAGGTACTTATGGTTGCACGATTAATGGCGAGGCAATTAAAAAATCACATGAAAATTATAAGAAAAATATATTTAAAAACATAGTACCTTCAGACTCTGTGACAATAACAATTAAAGGATTGCCAGATCTAACGGATTATACACAAGAAATTAAAAGAGGATTATCAAGCTTTTCAATACAATTAAATGATCAGGGCTCAAGTTCAACTATTAATTATGATTCTAAACAAATTTTAGAGATTTCTAGCGATATTATCAAACATTATCAATTCCGAAGAGCAGATACATCTAGACCTTCACCTTTTTAAAGGTGTAATTAATAACAGGAAAAAGGAATGAAATATTCTGGATATAATTTTAGAAGCTTTGTTAATCAAACAGGAATTTTTGATTTTGAATGGACTGTATCTTTAGATAATTATACTGGGTCTGGAGTATTTGGCATAAGTGGAGACTTTTCTTCTTTTACATGGAAACCAGATAAGAACTATACATCTGGGGATGTAGTATGGACAGAAGGTAGACTTTTTGAATGCACAGGAAACACTTCTTCTTATCCATTTTGCGTAAGTGGGACCGCGAACCATACAAGTACAATCGAAGTAAAATATTATTTTAATGTATTCGCAGGCCCTCAGCATTATCCTATGCCTGCAAATAAACCAATATTTACAGGTTTAGGTTTAGATGGTGACAATAACAATCGAATAAATACAATCAGTTATGGAAGTGATGGACCTAATTATTGGAATTTTGGAACATATGATTCTGATGATATGTATTCTACTAATTACTATATACCTAATATTCAAACTCTTCCTGATTGGAAATTCATAGCAAATCAAGAAGAAAAAGTTTTTGAATATAAAATAGTTAGCGGTGAAATTTATAATCCATACAATAAAATTATAACTTCATATGCAATAGATAAACCCATTCATTTTAAGCATGCTGTCGGCCAAGGAAAAGATACATTATACATTGATGGGCTTCTATCATATTTTTATGAAATTTCTCCGTTTTTTAATAACCACAATTATAATACTTTTTATTTTAATACAGACAATTTGACAATCAATGGACAAATTAATATTTCTGGCGAATTACCAAAAATAAATGTAAGTTTTTTAAATAATAGATTTGGAAATGATAATACCTTGGCTTATCAAAACGAAATTACTGGTTTAATAATTAATTCAAATCCATATTTAAATATAAAAATATTTGATGCGTCTATAAAATATAGTAAACCCTTTTTCATTAAAGACTTCACCAAAAGCTTTAATAGATCTGGATATTTCACTATATCTGCTGATACAGGTGTGCTACCGTATTACAATGGACGAGACACAATGCCTATTACTTTAAACACAAATTTTGGCGATATCGGTTTCTATGGAGAGACAAGGAACGTCTATTATCCGATTCATTTTGACCATTTGCTACTTTTTCCTAGTGTGCAAGAATTAGATATAATATCTAACAGATCCCAAGATGTTCTAGCTAGTTACGGAAGTAGTAGTGGATCATTTTTGACCATAGAATTAATTCACAGACAAGGTGAGACGGGTTTTTATCATGATCAAATTCTTGGGTCTGGATATGTTTCTCAAGAATTAGAGGGGTGGGTAACTGGTTCTGGATATTTAAGGAAAACACTACAAAATATTACGCTAACTGGATATAATGATTATTCTGGAGTTTTTCAAACAAAAATTGTAGATTCTCTCCCAATATCTATTCTTGTTGATGCCACTGGTAGCGGAATCTTAGATTATAGGATCACTGGTTATGGGCTTGGAACAGGTATATCTTATGAAAATATCCCCGCTAGTGGATATGGACAAATAAAAACTTCTGGATTTATTTCTTATTCTCAACCATCATTTTTATATTTTACAGGAAAAGATGTAAAAGCCACTGGTGAAACTACTGACATCAGCGGTAATTTATTAAAAATATTTGGAATATTAAGAAAACCTGATGGTCAAATACCCGTAAGTTATTCTGGAGATATAGATAATGTTTTCTTAAATGGAGATCAATATCAATACAAAAATTTTACAGGCACACACAATTCTGAGTATGCTGGGGTAGAAATTATTGGAGATAAATATATTGGATTGGCCACAGGTTATGGAATTGGTTATTCAAGAACTGGAATAGTAAACGCAGATTTTTATAGATTTTTTGAAGGTGGAAATTATCATTTTTGGAAAGATGTTAAAGGCTATCCTGGTTATGTTTTTATTGAAGATAATTTAAAATTATTAACAGGTTTATCTGGTCTTCTTTCTTGTAAATTCCAAGATCAACCAATTTCTTATTCTGGAAAAGCTAATCTTCAAGGAATAAATTATGCAGAAGTCTTTATCGATCAATGCTCAGATAATAGTCCATTTTTTTATCTCGGAATAACTGGTAAACCAACAAATGAAATAAAATTATACACTAAAGTTGGAACAGATGAAACAGACAGAGACGTATTTGCCCAAGACTCTGATATACCAAAATTTTTAGTTATTCAAGCTTCTGGATACGAAAGCGGTTTGGACTTAGAAAATTTAAATTATTTAACTGGATCACAAGATGGACAAAGAATAAGAACAAGAATATCTCATTTAGGAGATACTCAAAATGGAAGTGGAAATTTTTCAAATATTTTTTCTAAAAAAGATTGCACAGAAATAGACGGGTATTGGGAGCATGAATTTGCTGAAGAAGTTATAAGAATTGAAGAGTTTACATCTAACAACTATATCTCAAAAATAAATTCCAGATTAATCGTCTCTGAAGATACAAAAATTGATAGTTATAATTTTGTGACTTTCCAAATAATAAGAAATTTAATAAGCTCATCTTCTAGCAGTTCTTCTTGGACTAGCAGTTCTTCTTCTAGCAGTTCTTCTTCTAGCAGTTCTTCTTCGAGTAGTTCTTCTTCGAGTAGTTCTTCTTCTAGCTCTTCAATCGCAACAGTTGGTATGGTTGCTCCAAAAAATATAGGATGCGGAGGTTATTTTAGCATAGCTTTATTAAAAGATGGTTCTGTGACTGGATGGGGAGATAATACTTATCTTCAAATAGATATTCCTGTAGGAATAGGTACTAACGCTACTGGAGTAGGAGTTGCATATCATCACGCCATAGCGCTACTAAAAGATGGCTCAATTACAGGTTGGGGAAGAAATGATAATGGTCAGATAAATATACCCGTAGGAGTAACTAATAATGTCACTGGAATAGCTGTAGGATATAATCATACTTTAGCTTTATTGAAAAACGGGTCTGTTACTGGTTGGGGTCTTAATACTTTTGGACAAACTACTATTCCAAATGGAATAGGATATAATTGTAGTGCGATAGATGTAGGAATTAGACATAGCATCGCTCTGCTCAAGAATGGGTCAATTACAGGTTGGGGAGATAACACTTATGGCCAAATAGATGTTCCTTTTGGAATAGGAGATAATGCTATTGCTATAAGTTGCGGATATAACCATAATATTGCCTTATTAAAAGACGGGTCTGTTACTGGTTGGGGAAGAAATGATTTCAATCAAATAGACATTCCGATTGCAATAGGGAGCAACGTCACAGGAATAGCGGCTGGATATTACCATAATATCGCATTATTAAAAGACGGGTCTGTTACTGGTTGGGGAAGAAATGATTTCAATCAAATAGACATTCCGATTGCAATAGGGAGCAACGTCACAGGAATAGCGGCTGGATATCAGCATAATATTGCTATTTTGAAAGATGGAACAATAACTGGATGGGGAAATAATCAATTTGGCCAAATAAGTTTCCCTAGTAGTTTAAACTTATTAAATTAGATTTATTCATTATGTGTAAAATAAAGTATAATAAAGGTAAAAGGACATTATGAATTGGACTAATCCAATAAGCTTATCTCAACCGTCTATGTTTCCAATTAATGGAAATACTCCCAATTTAGGCGCTCATGTAAAATTGAATTATGAAGGAGATTTAGCTTTTGTCTCTGCGCCAAAAGATAATAATGTTTATGTATTTAAAGGAGAAAATTATAAATTAGATTTATCGCAAAAAATTTCATCTTCAGAAACTTATTATTATGATACAAATTCATTCGGAAATAGTATAGATTGTGATTATTTAGGAAATATTCTTCTAATAGGTGAACCAAGTTTTAATTTAAATAGTGGACAGGTTTTAATGTATTATAATGGTAATAATACATTACTAACTAAATACAGCATTTTGTATCCTCCAAATAGTCAAACTTTTTATGATTTTGGACAATTTGGTAAATCAGTGTCTTTAAACTATAAAGGTGATAAAGCTCTTATTGGCGCTCCAGCACAAGCTATAGATGCAGGACGAGGTTATATTTTTAGCACATACGACGGAAGTTTAAAAGCAACATTGCAACCATCAGATGTAGCTCAATCATTTGGATCTAAAGTTTTATTAAACCCAAGCGGTAATATAGCCGTGTTAAGTTGTACAACTCACGCGGTTTATATTTTTAAAGAAGACTCACAAGACAGTTGGACCCAAAAAGCTAAAATTAATAATCCAGATAGTTCTTTAACAAATTTTGGTGAAAGCATGACTATGAATTATAGTGGCAATATGCTTTGGATTGGGGCTTGTAATGCTACTACAGGTAAAGTTTATTTATTTAGCGGAAATGATGACCTAAGCGTTTGGACAGAGGTTGCAAGATTAAATGGCGGTAATTATTTTGGTAAATCTATTGAATTAAATAAAAATAACGATAGATTAGCTATTTCTTCGAATTATAATGTTGAAATTTTTACAGGATTCCGCGCAACATGGCAAAGAGATTCTATAATAGATAACTCGGAATCTACATTAAATCGAATAAGTTCTTTAGCTTTAAACGCAAAAGGAGACGAATTATTTATTGGTGTTAATTCTAATAATTCTGGAGACATTTATATGTCTTTTACAAACCCTTATTTAATGAATAGTTATTTTGAAATGGAAAAAGCTCCATTTTGTCATTATTTACCCAAATATATAACAGGATTAAATTTTGAAATTGCTAATAATTTGAGTCATAAATTTGTTATAAATCTGCAAAATATTATAAGTGGATTTTATAATAGTAATTTGGACAAAACTTCTTTTAATATGAATATATACCAAGATATAGATAATTGCTAATGAACTATCCAATATATTTTGATACTAGTTTCTCTGGTGCAGGCTCTTATGCTCCGCCTCCACCTCCGCCTCCTCCACCCCCAGAACCTCCAACAAATGAAATAATCTTACCTAGTTTTTGCGAATTGAATGGGTATCTTTCTGCTCCAAACTGTTATCTTCCACTTGAAGTAATTGTAGATGGAATTGTTTGTTATGCATGCGCAGAATTAGAAATAATTCCTTCTTCTTCTTCTTCTAGTGAAGAATCATCATCTTCATCTTCTGAGGTAGTTCCTCCAAATTATTTTACTGATCCTCCAATTTTTGAAAATTTTAAAAGAATAGATATAAATTCTGGAGCAAATATAGTTGCGCTTGGTTTTAACAATCCAAATAAAAATTATTTAATCTCTGGATTAAGTTGCGTTCAAATTTTTGAAAAATCTGCAGATTCATGGGGCTTCCAATCAATAATAACTGGAAATTTTACCGATAATAATCAATTCTCTAATTTCGGTTATTCGTTAAGTTTAAATTCTGCTGGAGATAGAATTATCGTCGGCGCACCAGATTCTAATTCTGCATTTTTTTATGAATACAAAGACTCACAATGGAAAAATTTATTAAAAATTCAAGATGATGTCTCTATAAATCAAGGATATGGACACGATGTATGCATAAATCGTTCAGGAGATAAGTTTTTTGTTTCTGCTCCAAACGCTGAAAATGGAGGAAATGTTTTATTTGTAACTTACAAAAATTTGTTATTTGATAATAAAACTCTACCATTATTTACTGAAAGCGAAGATTTTAGTGATTCAAGTTTTGGAGCAAGCATTGGCATAAACGATAGTGGAACAATTTTAGCTGTAGGAGCACCAAAATATAATCATGGTGCTGGACTTGTTAATATATATTCTGGAGAATCTGAAAATATACAAAAAATTCAGACAATAAATGGTGATAAGACATGGGCTAATTTTGGTAATAAAGTTGCAGTAAATTCTAATGGCAATATTATTTTTGTAGGCGCTCCTTTAGAATCTGGGCTAGATAATAATATTGGAGCGATGTACATATATAAAAAATCTATAGCAAACTCATGGAATTTAAAACAAAAAATAACTGGAGATATAAATAATGTTAATTTTGGATCTAATTTTGAAATACGTAATGATGGAAAATACATCTTTGTACCAAATCAACAATTCAACAGGATTGATTTGTATACTGGAGATTTAATTAATGACTGGAAGCTTTATACCTCTGTAACTGGAACAGATTGTCAAAGAGTACCTTTAAATTATTTTGGAGAAAATATAGCTTTAAATGATGCTGGAGATAAACTAATTTCTACAAATAATCACGATGAAATTTTTATATACACAACAGAAGATGTTAAAAGATTTAACCCAAATTTAATATTTGAAGTTCAAGACCAAGAATTTGGATCAGAAAATTTTACAATATATCCAACATCAGACAATCCATCTACAAAATTCACTTTTAATAGTTCAGACGTTAATGTAGCAAGAGTTAATAATGAAGGAATAGTTTCTGTAATCAGTCCTGGAACAACATTAATATCTCTTATTCAAGATAGTAATGATTGTTTTTTTAGTGGGTATTACGAACAGTATCTAAATGTTTATAAAGTCGATCAAAAATTAGATTTTGAACTACCACAAAATAAAGAATTCAATGGTTCAGATTTTCCATTGCAAAAATATACAGATGCCAATTTAGAGGCGAGTTACACTAGCAGTAACAGTGGAGTAGCTATAATAGATAATTATGCAATTAAATTTATAGCAGCTGGTTCGTGCTTAATAAGTGGAGTCCAAGCTGGAAATGGAAAATATAATCCAGTAAATGTAGTTAAAAGTTTAAATGTTAATAAAGGACATCAATTCATTGATTTAGAAATAAATAAAGAATACTTTTTAGAAGATTCTCCAATAAATATATTTGCTAAAAGTTCTAGTAATTTACCAGTAACTTTAACGCCTTTGGATTCTTCCATAATTGATTTTGATAAAAATATAGGGACTTTGCGTGATATTGGGGTTGTCACAGTAAAATTTAGCCAAAATGGAAACAACAACTACTATTCTGCTCAAAATCGTTATGCTACATTATATATAAAAAACAAAAAAGACTGCTTTACTCTAACTAATTTCTCAACTCCTTGTGACTGCGGAAATAAATGCAGAAATTGCTGCGGAGTAGATTCTTCTGTTAAAATTATAAATAAATATTTGAATAATAAGAATAATTGGAATATAGATTTAAGACTAGATGTATTTAATTTAAATTGCGATAATTTATCAGATTTTTACAGAATATATGCTAATAATGAATTATATAAGTCTAATTATTATTTCACAGAAAAGAATAGTTCAACCAAAGAGTTAATATCTATAATTGATATTAAATCCTATAATAGTATTCTAAATATTAAAATAGAGATTGACGCTTTTGGGAGAACCTATTATCAACAATTATCTTTTTGATTAAAAATAATAGATATTATCGATATAATGTATTATAATAAGCATGGATAATAATATTGAAAAGACTATAGAAAAATATTTTTTAGATGTCGTGTTACGTCTAATAGCGACTAATGAATCTTTTGCTAATACCTTTAGAGCCCTTTTGCCAGATGAAATAAAACCTAAAGTAGACTCTTATAGAGCTAATACAAGTTGTTCGTGCAAAGGCGCTTTGAATAATTTTTCTGGACAAAATAGGCAACTAGTTTTAACTTTTCTTAAAAATTTTTTAAAAGATAATCCAGACTTATCTCTAGATTTTATCGAAAAAATTCAAGACTCATACAAGAACATCGACGTGAGCGGCAAAATCTTTAGGATACCTAAAAATGATTTTACTTTTGGAAAATTTATAGAGTATATAAAAGAACAAAGATATATATATAAGTCTTTTTCAATTCTAGAAGAGAATGACCAATGGGTTATTTTCTTTATATAAGACTTTTATTCGAGTGTAACCTTTATAAGGTCAATTTTATAAAGGCAAAAGGCAATGGAAAATCAAATTATATATTTTGAGGAAATAGACGAAATACTTTATTACGAGGATTATATATTTTATCCTAATCCAAGCGCTAGTTCTGGGCTACCAGTAACTTTAACAAGCAGCAATACTAGCGTAGCAAAAATACAGGAAGATGGTTCAATTAAAATTATTGGTGTAGGTATAAGTAAAATAACGGCTACTCAAAATGGTGACGAAGAGTATAGCCCTGCTACACAAGTCGAAAGAAATTTAAAAGTCATACGGAACCTTCAAACTATAAATTTTTCAGAAATAGGGGAGCAAACTTATGGATCCGAACCAATTGATCTTGGGGGTTCCTCAGATTCTGCTCTACCTATCACTTATAGTAGCAGCAATACTAATGTGGCAATAATAAGGGATAATTGGTTAGAAATTGTGGGGGCTGGTTTTAGCACAATAAGAGCGACTCAAAATGGTGGAACAAATTATAGTCCAGCTGATCCAGTAGAAAGAGTACTTAATGTATTAAAAGCAGAGCAAACGATAGATTTTCCAAATATAGAAAGAGAACTACATTATAGAGATGATGATTTTAATTTAAATGGTAGTGTTAGTTCTAATCTTAGAATTTCTTATGTAAGTAGTGACGATAATATTCTTACAATTAACGATTATGGTTTAGTAAGCCTTGTCGGAATTGGAGAAGTCACTATTACGGCTCACCAGTTTGGAGACAACAATTATAATCCAGCTTATCCAGTAGAGCAATCAGTTAATGTCCTTCCTTATCGATTTAGCTCTTCCTCTAGCTCTTATTCTAGCTCTAGTTCATCTTCGGGTGATCCTTCTTTGTTTAAAGATTATAAATTAAAATTTTTTCCTGCTTTAGGGGATCATGATTATAAAAATAGTTTCAAAAATAAACAATCTGCCGAAGATTTCTTAAAATATTTTTTAGATATTAATTTCTTGAGCACAAGTGCATCTAAAAGTAGGAGGTACTATGACACAATTATTAATGATGTACATTTTTTTATTTTAGATTCAGATCCAATCGTAGGTGGAGTCAATAAAAATGGTGGGGTTGGGGCTGGAATTGGAGACGTAGATTTATCAAATGAAGAATACGCTAAAATTCAAAAAGAATGGTTCAATTCTACTATACAAAAGTCTAAAGCAAAATATAAATTTGTTTTTATTCATCATTCTCCTTTTTCTTCTGGATCTACTTACGGGAGTCATGAATTACTTCAAATTCAAAATGGGTGGAGTTGGGATTTTGCAGATGTTGTTTTTAGCGGACATGATTATCATTATGAAAGAATACATAAAAATTATAATAATAAAACAGTTAAATTTATTGTAAATGGAAATTCTGGAGCGTTGCCAAAAATTTCAAATAGTTTTATTAGACCTTTAATCTCTCAACCAAATATTACTAATAGTCAATATGTTTCTACTGATTATGGTTTTACAAAAGTTACAATTTATAAAAATGGTTATAAGACAGAATATATTTCTGATTCGGGAGCAATAATAGATTCTATTATAACTGGATCAATAAATGTTCAAGAGGAGCAATTTTCTTTTGCTGTTATTGGCAATTTTGGAATCGGAGGAGTTGATATTTCTTCAACAGCTTTGAATGGAGGAAATTATAATACTAAGCTTGTCGCAGATAGAATTAAACTTGATTTAATCAATTATATTTTTACAGTAGGAGATAATTCTCATGATGGAGAGCTTACTAGAAAAAATACTTCTGAACCATATTTAATAGATGCAAATATTGGACAATTTTACAATAAATACATTACTTTTTACAGAGGAGTCTATAACCAAAGTGGGGGCATTATTTCTCAAAGAATTAACGAAGGTTTAATTAATCCATTTCCAAAAACTATTTCAAATTTTAATAATGAAATAAAATATGATCTTCCTTTTTTATACAGAGAAGATAATAATATTGAAAATGCATTGTTCGTACAAAGTGAAAAAGTTAATTTTGGTCAAAAAACTTACATTAATTATGATTTAAAAATTTTAGGAAAATACTCAAGAATAGAGAAGATTTTATCTCATAGCTCTTTATCATTAACCTCAGATAACAGAATAATAGGATATATAACAGAAGTAGGCGAATATGATCAATACGTTTTTATTTATGATGAAGAAGAAAGACTATCTTTAGGAATTATTACTATAAATATAACACAGTTTGCTTGCGTGTCCCCACCAATTCTTAGATCTCCATTAGTAGTTTATAATACTCCTGGAGATTTTAATTATTTTATATATGGTGACAATATTTCTTATTATGAGACATTAGAACGACCATCTGGATTTGAAGATGATGGAAATTATAATATAAAAGCAATAGTTGATAGAAATATCTATTATTTTAAAGTAAAAGTTTATAATGAAGTTGGTACTTCAAGAACTTATAGAATAGCTGTTGTAGTTAGTAAAAATCCTCCTTTATATTATGATGGTTGTAATCTTGGGGGTCTTTGGACTCTTGATCCTATTATAGAGGGAGTTTCTGGAGATGGTTATGTTTATTCTGCAATAGATTTGCCTAGTTTTTTAAATATTAATTCGAGCACTGGGTCAATATATGGAGTTTTAGAACCTGGAAACTATTTATTCTCCATATGCGCTACTAAAAATACAAGTACTATATGCACAGATATAGTTTTGATAATTTATTGTAATTCTGGTGGGCCTACGCCCACACCTACGCCCACACCTACGCCCACACCTACGCCCACACCTTCGCCCTCGCCTTCACCAAACTTTAATTGTGAAGATTTAGGATTTTTTGCTTCCCCTAATATTCAATGCCCAGAAGGTGGAGATGTTATATCTATTCCTGTAGAATTACCAAACGGCACAAGCATAGTATGCTACAGTTGCGACGAACCACCACCTCCACCTCCGCCTCCACCTCCACCACCACCTCCTCCACCTCCACCACCTCCACCTCCACCACCTCCACCACCACCACCACCACCTCCACCTCCACCTCCTCCACCTCCACCACCACCACCACCACCACCACCTCCACCACCACCTCCTCCACCACCTCCACCACCTCCACCACCACCTCCACCTCCACCTCCAC
>Ga0214919_10000918_pt1 | contig 49808 bp, 40 predicted proteins | sample LL1503_MetaG_FD_177994 | JGI IMG/M metagenome (GOLD analysis project Ga0214919, IMG submission 177994) | Freshwater microbial communities from Lake Lanier, Atlanta, Georgia, United States - LL-1503 | ecosystem: Environmental > Aquatic > Freshwater > Lake | place: USA: Georgia | collected...
ATCGGGCCATTCGACATGATCCAGCCCTTCGATGAGCTTATCCGCATAAGCGGTGATACGCAGGACCCACTGGCGAATCGGACGACGCTCCACGGGGTGGCTGCCGCGATCGGAGCGTGGGCCTTCGGGGGTGTTGAGCACTTCTTCGTTCGCGAGCACGGTGCCGAGCGCCGGGCAGAACCAGACAGGCTTTTCCGAAACATAAGCCAACCCATGGCGGAAAAGCTTCAAGAAGATCCACTGCGTCCAACGGAAGTAATTTTCATCCGTCGTCGAGAGTTCGCGGTCCCAATCGATTGCGAAACCAAGCATCTGCAATTGGCGGCGAAAATTATCGATGTTACGGCGGGTCTGCACGGCTGGATGTTCGCCCGTCGCGATGGCATGTTGTTCGGCGGGTAAGCCGAAGGCATCCCAGCCCATGGGGTGTAAGACGTTGTAACCGTTAGCCTTTTTATAACGGGCGAGGATGTCCGAAGCGGTGTAGCCCTCGGGGTGACCAATGTGCAGACCCGCCCCGGAGGGGTAGGGAAACATGTCCAAGACGTAATATTTTGGCTTACCGCTGGTGATGGCGTCGGTGCGGAAGGTCGATTGCTGCTTCCAATAAGCCTGCCATCGCTGTTCGAAGGCGGAGAAATCATATGAGCCGGGCAAGTTATCCATGAAGGTTTGAGATAGGAGAGTTGGGACGCGGCTGGCAAGGTTTTGGATGAGATTAGCCCCTATCCCGCTTGCTTCCGCTCTTTGGCTTGGGTTATCTGCTGGAATGAACGTGCTCGTCGTCGGCGGGGCCGGTTATATCGGCAGTCATTGCGTACGCCAGGCGATGTCAGCCGGTCACGTCGTGGCCGTCCTTGATAACCTTTCCTACGGGCATCAGGCATCCGTTCCTCGCGGGGTGCCCTTCATCCATGCGGATATGGCGGACATGTCCGCGGTTCGCCAGGCTTTGCGGGACCATCAAATCGAGTTGGTGGTCGATTTCGCCGCGTTGACCAATGTGGGTGAGTCGGTGCAGCAACCCGAGCGCTACCACGATAATAATGTTATCCGTACACGATCCTTGCTCGCTTCGATGCTGGCCGAGGGCGTCAAGAAGATCGTTTTTTCCAGTACCTGTGCGACATATGGTATCCCGGAAAAAATGCCGATGACGGAGGACCTGCCGCAACATCCAATCAATCCCTATGGGCAGAATAAGCTCGAGGTTGAGCGTCAGTTGATTGCCTTGGCGACGACGCAAGGCTTTAGCTTCGCCGCTTTCAGATACTTTAATGCGGCCGGTGCGGTGGCGGATGCTTCGATCGGTGAAGATCATACGCCCGAGACGCACCTCATTCCGCTGGCGATCGCCGCCGCCCTTGGACGCCGGCCGCCGCTCAAGGTTTTCGGGAACGATTATCCGACGCCCGATGGCACCTGCTTACGCGATTATGTCCACGTCGACGATCTCTCCCGGGCCCACCTGGCTGTTTTCGATCGTTTGAATGTTCCAGGTCGTCAGTTTTTCTATAATCTAGGCACTGGTACGCCGCACTCGGTGAAGGAAGTCATCGCCAGCGTAGAGCGCGTGAGCGGCAAGAAGGTGCCGCATGAATTCGCGCCACGTCGCGAGGGCGATCCGCCCGCTCTTTATGCCAATGCCGATAAGGTAAAGCATGAGTTGGGCTGGCGTGTCCAATTCGCTTCCTTGGACTCCATTGTCGAAACGGCCTATCGCTGGCATCTGGCTCGTCCGCAAGGTTTCGCTACCGCTTGATTTTTGATATGACCACGCACCTTCATCCGTATTGGCGCATGCAATACATCCAATCGCGCAAGGATCCGCAGGCGGGGAGTCCTTTCGCCCGTTTGTTGGCCAGCTCCGACGATCGGGCCTCTTTGATTGTTTATCGTGGGCCGACCTGTTTCGTCATCTTGAATAATTTTCCTTATAACCCAGGCCATCTCATGGTCTTGCCAAATCGCGAGGTCGGAGCGTTGGCCGAATTGACGGTGCCCGAGCGTCAGGAGATGATGGAAATGTTGGTGCGCTGTCAGGCTGTCCTGACCAAGGTGATGAACCCTGCGGGTTTCAATATGGGACTTAATCTCGGCAAGGCTGCCGGCGCCGGTATTCCCAGTCACCTGCATTTCCACGTCGTTCCGCGCTGGGAAGGTGACCAAAACTTCATGCCGGTGACGGCCGAAACGCATATTTTGCCGCAGGCGCTTGAAGATCTTTGGGCCCGGCTACAGCCGGAGTTCAGCTGAGCTGACTCGGTCTTGTCATGGGTTGATGTTTAATTAAATTACTGAACCACCTTTAATGCCTGAACTTACTTTAACGTTTTCCGAAGGTCGGCATCGCTCGGCCGTGCATTGCGGCTCCGATTCGCTGCTGGCTGAAAGCGAAGCGGCCTTGGGTATTAAGATCGTCGCCCGCGATGCCTGGATGGATCTGCAAGGTGATAAGGTCGGCTTGGCGCGTGCGGAAGCCCTGTTTAACCTTTTGGAATTGGCGCGTTCCCAGGGAATGCTGATTCGCCCGGATGATTACCGGAAGATCCTGGCCGCCGCGGCCATCGATCAATTGGGTCCGTGGACCGAGTTGGTGCGCGAGCCTTTGATCCTGCCGCTTAAGCGGGTGAGCATCGTGCCGCGGACTTTCGCCCAGAAGCAATACCTGCACACGATCTTGACCCAGGATATCGTCTTCGGCGTCGGTCCGGCTGGGACGGGTAAGACCTATCTCGCGATGGCGGCCGCGGTGCACGCCTTGGTCCAAGGTCACGTGCGTCGGATCATCTTGACCCGACCAGCCGTCGAAGCCGGGGAGGCTTTGGGTTTTCTCCCAGGCGATCTGCGCGAAAAGATCCTGCCGTATCTTATCCCGCTCTACGACGCGTTGTATGAGATGTTGGGCAAGGAAGAGACCAACCGTCTGCTGGAACGTAATATCATCGAGGTGGCGCCGCTCGCTTACATGCGCGGACGTACTTTGACCGAAGCTTTCGTGGTGCTGGATGAGGCCCAGAATGCCACCGCCGAGCAAATGATGATGTTCCTGACTCGTCTAGGCGAAAAGGCCAAGATGGTCGTGACCGGCGACCCGACCCAGGTGGATTTGCCCCGCAATCGGTTGTCGGGTTTGCACGAAGCCCTTGAGGCCCTGCACAACGTCGACGGCGTCGAAATCTGTCACTTTGCCGATACGGACGTCGTCCGTCACGCCTTGGTCGAACGCATCGTGCGCGCTTACGCCCGCCACCGCAAAGCCCACGGCGCATGAGTCGTCTGGTCGATGTGACGGTGCGACATCCGCGAGTCAGGATTTCGGACGCTTCGGTTCAGAAGGTCGTGCATACTTTGGATCGATGGCGCGCTTTCCGTTGTCCGAAGGGCACGCTGTCGGTTGCTTTTGTCGGTGATAAGGAAATCTCGAGATTGCATGACGAGTTTCTCGGCGACCCGTCGGTCACCGATGTCATCACCTTTGTCGGGGAAGAACATCCCGTTGAGCCCTTCGCTGGTGAAATCTGCGTCAATATTGACCAAGCCCGCCGGGCCGCCAAGGAGCACCGGACTACCTTGGCTTCCGAGCTCCGTCTTTATGTGGCGCATGGCTGGCTGCATTTGGCCGGTTTGCGCGATGGCAATAAGAAGGAGTCGGCCGCGATGCTGGCAGGGGAGGTCGGTGCTTTGCTCCGCTTGGACAAGGCTAAGTCGGTGCTACAGGTCAAAGATTAAGTTTGCTCGCCCTTCTTCCCTTCGCTCCTTTCCTTTTCCTCAGGATGTCACGCACCGTTCTCATTCACTCGGGTGGAATTGATTCCACGGTTTTGTTGGCGCATCTGCTCCATCAAGGACGGGAAGTCCACGCTTTGTCGGTGGATTACGGCCAGCGTCATCGTCGCGAAATCGAGGCCGCTCGCGAAATCTGCGCTCACTACAAAGTGGCCCATCGCGTCGCCGACTTGCGTGCGCTTGCGCCGCTCTTCGGCTCCAACGCATTGACCGACGACAAGATCGCCGTACCTGAAGGGCATTACGAGGAACTGAGTATGAAGGCGACCGTGGTGCCGAACCGGAATATGCTGCTAATCGCCGTGGCCGCCGCATGGGCCATGTCTCTTAAGGCGAAGTCGGTCGCGTATGGCGCGCATGGGGGAGATCATGCGATCTATCCGGATTGTCGCCCCGCTTTCGCTGATGCTTTGGATCAGGCCATCCGCCTGGCTGATTGGCATGAAGTTTCCCTCGAGCGTCCCTTCGTCGGCATGGATAAGACGGCCATCGTGAAACGCGGCGCCGAACTCGGCGTGCCGTTCGCTTTGACTTGGTCCTGTTACGTCGGCGGCGCCAAACATTGCGGCCGCTGCGGAACCTGCGTCGAACGTAAAGAAGCGTTTCTCCGCTCTGGTGTCGTCGACCCTACGGTTTACGTCGCGTAGGCTTATTCAGGATATAAGCAGGCGTAAAACTTCCAAAGGCCTTTCGAAAGCGATTGAGCCGTTGATGGGGTAGATCAATTTCACGGCATGCTCCGTCGCTTCCGCCAATCTTTCGCCTGGCTCGCCCTCGTGGCGTGGCTGGCGGCGTCCGGGTTGTCGTGGGATCTGCTGCAGGTCGTAGCGTGGACGAAGATGTCGGTCGATAACGCCACGCAACTGACGGCGGCGGCGGCCGTCTCGAAGACCCTCGAAGACGCCCCTTGTCCTCTGTGTAAGGTTGCGCAGGAAGGGCGTAAGAATTCTGAGCAGGCTCCGCTCGCCAAGGAGGAGATTGCCAAGGTCAAGGTCAAGTCCGATCCGGTCGCGGGCGAAGGTCTGCTCCTGTCGGCGAAGACTTTTTCCGGTCGCGGATATGCGCGGCCTGCGGATCAACGTAGCGTGACGCGCGTGGCCGAGGTACCCGTGCCGCCGCCGCGCTCGCTGGGCTGATCACCGTTGCGGGCTGCGGCCAGTCGGCTCGCGCGTGGCATTCCTTCTGTTCCCAAGTCGCGCCCATCCGGCGCGCACCGTCGCCTACGCAGGCCGCCACACCCGCGTCGAAGACACCCAAAATATAACATCATGAAGACTTCCTTTCTCGCCGCGCGCACCACGCGTGCCGCTCTTTTCTCCCTCCTGGCGCTCGGCGCTTACACCGAAGCCCAGGCCTGTCCCTGCGGTTGCGTGAAGATCTGCGTCGACAACCTCGCCGATCGTCCGGCCGTCTCCGCGGCGGCCCCGTTCGTCCTCGACGTCCGTTTCGACGCCATCGACCAGAACGAACGTAACGATGCCGCCCACGCGCACTGGTATGGTTCGCACTTCCTTACGACCGCCACGGTCGAGACGCAGCTGGGCGGCCAGACCTGGTTCCTGTCGGTTCCCCGCGTCGAACGCCACCTGCATACCGATAAGACGGCCGTCGGCGCGACCAACTACGACCAGACCGTGGTCGGCCTCGGCGACATCACGATCGGCACGCGTTTCGCCTGGAGCGGCTTCACCGTCAACGCGGGCGTCAAGCTGCCGACAGGTAAGGACGACATCGTCTTCGCCGACCCTGATGGCGGCCTGTCGCGTCGTTACCTCCAGCCGGGTACCGGTTCGACCGACGTGCTCGCCGGTATCCGCAAGGACTTCGGCGCCGCCGGTTCGGCTTGGTCCGAGTTCGTGCAGCTGCAGGCGGAAGGGTCGGTCGCTTCGGACGCGAACTTCCGTCCGGGCACGACGATGTCGCTCGGCGCCGGTGTCCGCTACAAGCTGACCGACAACTTCGCGGCATCGCTGCAGGGCTCGTTGATGCGTCAGTTCCGTGACAAGAACACCATGCGCCTCGATCCTACCACCCAGCGTCAGGTCGCCGCTCCGACCAAGTCGGTCTACGACGAAGACCTCGAGTCGGGCGGCCTGACGACGAGCGTCGCCGCCGGCCTGTCTTATAAGTTCGGCGCCGCCACCAGCGCCTACTTGTTCTACAGCCAGCCGATCGTGACGCGTAACTACGTCGCCAAGAGCGCGACCTCCCTCGTCAATCCGGTGCACGCCACCGCGATCTGGTCGCTGGGCCTGTCACACTCGTTCTAAGCGATCCGGTTTCATCGCCTTCCGAGGCCTGCCGTATGAGGATGCGGCAGGCCTCTTTTTGGCCGATTTACGCAGGGGAGGGGCCTCATCTTCCTTGCGAGCCGGGCGTCCGCCCCTCTATCTGCAGTCTGTCCCATGTTCACCTGCAGCAAGACCTACCGCGACATCCCGTTCGCCCACCGGCAGCACCGGCACGAAGGGCATTGCTCGTTCCTGCACGGACATAATTGGGGCATCGAGATCGAGTTCGGCTGCGAGAAGCTTGACGAACGCGGCTTCGTCGTCGATTTCGGCGGGCTTGGTTTCTTGAAGACCTGGATCGCGGACCACCTCGATCATGCCTGTCTCTTCGCGAAGGAAGATCCGGTGCGTGAGCAGCTGCTGAAGGACTACCCGAAGCTTTTCCGTCCGCTCGTCATCGACTCCGTCTCCACGGAAGGCATCGCGCAGTTCCTATTCGAGACCTTTGATCCGATGGTGCGCAAGGAGACCGGCGGTCGCGCCTGGGTCCGGCAGGTCATCCTGCACGAGGATACCAAGAACAAGGCGAGCTACCAGCCGAAGGCCTGACCATGGCTGAGCTCTACCCCGTCAATGAGACGTTCCTCAGTTGGCAGGGGGAGGGAGTCCATCTCGGCCGCAAGGCCTTCTTCATCCGCCTCCAAGGTTGTCCGGTGAAATGCGCTTGGTGCGACTCGGCGTCTACCTGGCATCCCCAGTTCGTGCCTAAGCAGGTCCGTCGGGCCACGGCCGATGAGCTGGCGACCGAAGCTTTGGCCTCCCGTCCTGAATTTGTCGTCCTCACCGGTGGCGAGCCTTGCATTCACGACCTCGCTCCTTTGTTGGCTTCGATGGCGGCGGCCGGACTCAAAGTTCACCTCGAAACCTGCGGTGCCTATCCCATCGCCAAAGGGTTTAGCTGGGTGACCCTCAGTCCCAAGTGGGCCAAGCCCCCCATCCCGTCCGCTTTGGCTCGCGCTGATGAAGTTAAGCTCATTGTCGAAGAGCCTCATTCCATCGCCCGTTGGACCGAGGCCGTTGGGGGTGCTTGGTCAGCTTCGAGCGTCTGGTTGCACCCCGAATGGTCGCAGCGAGCCAATCCTTTGGTCCTAAAGGCCATCACTGAGCAGGTTAAGGAAGCCGGGGCTCCCTACCGAGCAGGGTGGCAGGTTCATAAGCCTTATGCCGCCGATACTTTAGACCCCCGGTCCCGTCAGTCGGCCCCCCTTGGGGGCGACCCGAGCAAGGGATTCTAAGGACTTTCAGCCATCAACGCCCTGGGGGGTCGCCCGGGTGCCTCGGTGGTAATTTCCACCTATCTTCGTTTCGCGTGTTTTTTTGCTTCACACGGGAGCGGAACCGTCATTCAAAACGACCTCATGAATCGCAACGCTGTGCTCGCTCTTGAAGATGGGACAATTCTTCGGGGCAAGGCGTTTGGAGCTTCGGCCACCCTCTGCGGGGAAGCGGTCTTTAATACCAGCATGACGGGGTATCAGGAAATTCTGACCGATCCTTCTTATTTCGGACAGATCGTGACGATGACGGCGCCGCAGATCGGCAACTATGGCGTCAACGAAGAAGACCTTGAATCGGCTCGCCCCCATGTCGCCGGTTTCGTGGTGCGCGAACTTTCTCCGATCGTTTCCAATTGGCGCGCGACTACCGATCTGGGCACTTGGTTGACCAAGTATGGCATTCCGGGCATCGAAGGCGTCGATACGCGCGCGCTCACGAAAAAACTTCGCGTTGCCGGGGTCATGAAGGCCTGTCTTTCCACGGAAGGGATTTCGGACGAAGAAGCCTTGAAGCGCGCCCGTGCCTGGTCCGGTACGGTCGGAGCCGATTTCGTCAAAGAGGTGACCTGTAAAGCCCCTTATCATTACGACCCCAAGCTTGCGGATTGCGAAGCCTTCACGGTCGTGGGCACGAATCTTAATAAGCCCAAAAATCGTCCGGTCCGCTACAAAATCGCCGCTTATGATTTCGGCGCCAAAACTTCTATCTTCCGTCGCCTGGTGGCCTCAGGGTTTGACGTCCATGTCTTCCCAGCCCGCACGCCCTCTGCCGAGATTCGTGCCTTCAATCCCGACGGTGTTTTTCTTTCGAACGGCCCGGGCGATCCGGCGGCTCTGAAATACGCTCACGAGGCGGTGGCCGACCTAATCAAGTCGTACCCGATTTTCGGTATTTGCCTTGGCCACCAGATTATTACCCACGCCATCGGGGCCTCGACTTACAAGCTGAAGTTCGGTCATCGTGGCGGAAATCAGCCCGTAAAAAACAGTGAAGAAGATCGGGTTTCGATTACGGCGCAGAATCACGGTTTCGCCTCCAAGGCCGACGAGCTCGAGCGCTGTGGCGCCATCGTGACCGAGCTTAATCTCAACGACGGTACGGTCTCCGGTTTACGTTTGAAAGATAAGCCGGTCTTTTCGGTTCAATATCACCCGGAGGCCGGACCTGGACCGAACGACGCGGATGTGCTCTTCGATCGCTTTTACGACCTGGTCGCCAAGAGCAAGGGCGCCAAGTAAGGAATCGGCAAACCGATGACTGACCGGATCTTCGCTGCCGGTTTATTTTTCTTAGGACTCGGTTTGGTGGCTTGTCGCTCGCTGCCGGCCACGAAAGAAGAGGCGCTCGTCAATCTGATCGAAGCCGCCGTCGCCGGCCAGGCACCGGAAGATGCTTACGCCGTCATCACGCCGGGAGCCGATCAGCAAGCCGTCAATTTTGTCTACCTCGAGACTTGGTTGGACGTGAATGCCGAAGCGGTGCAACAGGTTCGTGCTTTTGAGCCAGCCGCGGAAGGCGCGTTTCGATTTACGCAATCGCGCGATGGTCGCGTGATTTATCTGATCACGCTTGGTTGGCCCGGTGCGCAGGTGCGCTCGAAGGTGCTGCATCCGGTCACCGGTTCGAAGGTCACGCTTCTCGGATGGGACGAAAAGCTATCTTGGGAACAGCTGGGCGGCACCTGGGTGCTTACGACCCCGCGCGAGATGGCCGACGAAGAGAATCACCCGTGTGAGCAGGCTTTCGTCTTTCGCATCGAAGCCCCGCTCCGTTAGCGCTCAGAGCTCGACCTGCATGCCGAGCTCGACCACGCGGCCGGGAGGCAAATTGAAGTAAGCCGTCGCGGAGAGGGCGTTACGGTTCAGCACCTCGAAGAGTTTTTCTTGTACGACATTGAGCGAGAAACCGGTCGTCGCGCGTACGATGGTCTCACGGCTGAGGAAGTAAGTGGTCTCCATCGGATTTGGCGTGATGCCCAACTCTTTGTAGGCCGCTTCCAATACAGGGTAGACGTCCTGCTTTTCGCGGAAACCGAATTTGCCGGTCACGCTGAGGACAGAAGGAAACTCCTCGTGGCTCTCGACCTTGCAGAACTTCGGTCCGCGCGTGTTGAAACTGATGCGATCGGCCGGCGGTACGATGGCGCGTTCGTCGTCGACCTTGAGGGATACCACGATGATGTGGTCGTGTAGGGATTTGTTGTGCTTGAGATTGTGGGCGAGGGCCATCGGTACCGACTTGGTCGAGCCGGTCATGTAGACGGCGGTGCCTTTGACGCGGCTCAGCTTGCCGGCGACGAAACGGTCTTCGACGCTGTCCAGAAAATTTTCGAAGTCGCCCGAAGTTTCGCCTTCGCTCATCTTTTCCTTCATCACTTGGCGACCCTTATTCCAGACGGCCATAATGTAGTAGACCAGGAAGCCGGCGGTGAGTGGTAGCCAACCACTTTCTAAGATTTTTGGGAGGTTCGAGCCAACAAAGACGACCTCGAGCAGGATGACCGGTGCGACGAAGACGTACGCCGTGACGGTCGGAATCTTGAAGCGCTGGCGCAGAAATTGGCCGAAAAGGATGGTGGTCACCAACATCGTCAGACTGACCGCGATACCATAGGCGCTGGCCAGGTGTTCCGACGACTTGTACTGCAAAACCAGGGTGATTGAGCCAATCATAAGCATCCAGTTGATGATGGGGATGTAGATCTGGCCGGATTCCTGGTCCGAAGTGCGTTCCATGCGCATCCGAGGCAGGAAATTGAGCTGGATGGCCTGCATCGTGGTGGAGAACGCACCCGAAATTAGGGCCTGCGAGGCGATGATGGCGGCCAGCGTTGCGATGACGACAAGCGGTATCTGCGCCCAGCTCGGAGCCATATTGAAGAAGGGGTTGAAGCCGTGTGCGAATTCGGACGCCGGTTGAGCAAGTGCCCAGGCGCCTTGCCCGAGGTAGTTCAGGACGAGGGCAGGGAAGACGATAAAGCACCAGCCGGCTCGGATCGGCTTCTGGCCGAAGTGACCCATGTCCGCATAGAGGGCTTCGGCTCCCGTGACCGAAAGGAAGACCGCGCTGGTGATGATCATCGCCAGCCCGGGATGATCGATGAAGAAGCCGATGGACTCCAAGGGATTGAAGGCGTGAAGGATGGCGTAGGCCTGGGCTGGGTGCTGGACCATGGCGCCGATGCCGGTGGTCGCGATGCAGGCGAACCAGGCCAGGGTGATGGGGCCGAAATAGCTGCCGACCTTACCCGAGCCACGACGTTGCAGGGCAAAGATGCCCACGAGGATGATTACGGCGATGGAAGGGATAAGGATGGTCAGGGCGTGATCGGAGATTGGTCCCTTAAGGCTTTCATTGGCCTCTTTGATGCCTTCGAGCGCCGAGAGCACTGAAATCGCCGGGGTGATGACGCCGTCGCCGAAGAGTAGGGCAGTGCCGAAGACGCCGAGAAGTACGAGTACGCTGCGGTGCTTACGCTTGGCTTGGACGTGGGTCCTGGCTTCTTCGATCTTGTCATCAGCCTTCTCCTTCTTGGTGGCCAGGGAGACCAGGGTCATGATGCCCCCTTCGCCATCCTCGTTAGCCTCCATGATGAAGAGGACGTATTTTACCGTCACCACGCAGATGAGTGACCAGATAATCATCGACACGGCAGGTAGGACGATCTGATCGATGGTAGCCCCCTTATTCAGGCCATTGCGCAGGCATTCCCGAAAAGCGTACAGGGGGCTGGTACCGATATCACCAAAGACAACCCCAAGTGCCGCGATGGCCGCCGCCATGGTCAGCGGGGTGACCGGCGTTGAGTTAGAGCCTTGGACTGGCTCCGATGTGGTTTCGCTCATGGATTGAGTTATTCACACTGACACCCCTTCGGGGGTAATCAAAACCAATCGGGATTGCCTTTTTATCTCCGTTTCGCATTTCAAGGCTTTCGGCCCCAACACTTTCCAAACAATACATACAATGAATACCATCCAAACTGTTGTCTTCCAACAACTAGCACAAGCAGCTGCTGCTCCTACCGCCGACGGTCCCAGCGGCACGAATATTTTGCTCATGTACGGGCTCTTGCTCGTAGGCATGTATTTCCTGCTCTTTGCCCCCCAGCGCAAACGCCAAAAAGAGCTCGAAAAGCTGCAATCTTCGCTCGCCGTGGGAGATCAAGTCCTCGCGGCTGGTGGTATCTACGCTCGGGTGGTCTCGATTAAAGATGATCGCGTCACGCTCGAACTCGAATCCGGCCGCATGGTCGTGCACAAGTCCGCCGTGATGGGTAAGGCCGAAGACGAATCCCTTAAGGTCGTCCAATCCTAAATCATCCCTAACCCCTAAGCCTTATTTCTATTATGTCATCCAGGACTTGGTTCTGGAAGCTTGCGGTTTCACTCATCGCCCTGGCTGTGTCCTGGGTTGAGTTTTACCCCTTCGCTCCCACTCCCCTCGACGGTTTCGTTCCTTCGCAAGTCATCGCCAATCAGGCCGACTTCGCAAAAATTCATACCGAAGCCAAGGAGCGCGTACAGGCCTACAAGGATGCCGCCATCCCAGCTGAAAAGAAATCCGTCTCATATTACCAAGCCCTGCGCGACATCAGCGAAGGCCGTGGTCGCAAAGAAGGCGTCGACCTCCGTCCGTTTTTCTTCACGGAAGCCGAATTCGTTCGCGAGCCCGATCAGGCGAAGCGCAATATCTTGGTGCTCAAGCAGCTTTTGCAGCGCTCGCAGGGCCGTCTGAAGCTCGGTCTCGATTTGCAGGGTGGGGTATCGTTTACGCTGAAGGTCGACCCCACGGGCGCTGAATCCGGCGCAAAGGGTACTTCGGATAAGGCCAATGTTTCCCATGCGGCCATGGTAGGCCAGGCGCTGCAGGTGATGGAGCAACGCATCAATTCTTTCGGCGTGGCCGAGCCGGTCTTGCGTCCCGTCGGCGATCTTTCGTTGGAAGTCCAGCTTCCCGGAGAAGATGCTGCGAATAATCCGGACGTCATCGATGCGTTGAAAAAACCGGCGAAACTCGAATTCCGTCAGGTTCACCGCACTGAGCATCCGTCCGAAACCGAACGCGAACATTCGCTGAAGGCGATGCCGGAAGATAGCTTCGCTGGCGCCGTTTCGGCCATTTCGACTTACGAAGTTCTGCTGTTGCGTGATGTCGATAGTCGCTCCGGCCAGGTGACGATCCGCCGTTATTATGTCCGCAAACGTGCGGACGCGACGGGTGCGATCATCAAGGCCGCCTCGGGTCGCTCTGACGATGGTATCTCCTTTTATGTGGACATGAAGTTTACCGACGAAGGTTCGAAGAAGTTCGGCGAACTTACCGCCAAAATTGCCGAAGGTAACCAACGCTCGATCGGTCAACTGGCCATCGTTCTCGACGGTAAATTGCAATCGGCTCCCACGGTCCGCGAAGCCATCCGTAGCACGGGCGCGACCATCACGGGTTCTTTCACGCGTGAAGAAGCGGTGAATCTTTCCAATGTGCTCAATAATCCGTTAGAATTCCCCCTCATCACGCAGGACGTAACTTCGGTCGGTCCTTCTTTGGCAAAGGATGCCCAAGCTAAATCCGTCGTGGCCTCCGCGGTCGCGGTCGGCTTGGTGGTCTTCTTCATGGTGGGCTTCTACCTCTGGGGTGGCTTCATCGCCATCACCGGCATGGTGCTCAACTTGCTCCTGATGCTGGGTGCCATGGCCTACTTCAACGCCACGATTACGTTGCCCGGGGTCGCCGCTTTGGTGCTGACGCTCGGTATGGCGGTGGATGCAAATATTCTTATTCTCGAGCGCGTCCGTGAAGAAACGGCCCTCGGTAAGGATCGTGCCCTGGCGCTACGTGAAGGTTACAACCGCGCGACCTGGACGATCATCGACGCCAATTTGACACACTTGCTGGTGGCGTTGATCCTGACGTTCATGGGGACGGGCCCGGTGCGAGGCTTCGGCATCACGCTGACCTTTGGTATCTTTACCACGCTCTTCACGACGCTGGTCACCTGCCGCGGTCTGCAGGAACTGGCGTTGTCGCGCGGTGTCATGGCGCGGATCTTCGGCTTGCCGGTCTTCCGTCCTAATTTGGCGATTCCGTTCCTGAATTTCGCGCGCGTCGCGTTCATTGTCTCGTGGGTGATCGTCGCCTTGGGTATCAGTGAACTGGCTTTCAAAGGTAAGGAAGCTTTCGGCAAGGATTTCCGTGGCGGTGAATCGACTCTCCTCGCCGTCAGTTCCGCCCAGAAGGTGGATACCGGCAAGGTGCTCAAATTGGCCAGCTCGGTGGGTCTTCCTGATACCACGGTGACGATTCAGATTCCCGTCGGCGGTGGCGAACCGACACTCCGCGTCGAAACCGAACTGACCAAAGATAAGTCCAAGGGCGATTTCGCCAATCTGGCCAAGATCGTCACGGCGATCAAGGCGCAGATGCCTGAGATCCTGAAAGACAAAGATCTACCCGTCGAAAAACTCATGCTCTCGCGGGAGGCTGTCGGTGGCTCCGTTAGCAATGAACTGCGCTATAATGCGATCTGGTCGGTGGTGCTCGCGCTCGTTGGCATCGGCATCTACGTCTCGCTTCGCTTCGAGACGGGCTTCGGGGTCGCGGCGATGATCGCCACGCTCCACGACGTGCTGATGACGATCGCTCTCTTTGTCTTCTTTGGCGGCCAATTCAATGCCTCACTCATCGCGGCCATCTTGCTCATCATCGGTTACTCGGTGAATGACACGATCGTCGTCTTTGATCGAATCCGCGAAGAGCTGGGTAATAATCCCGAACGCTCGTTGCGCGATGTGATTCACTTCGCGATCAACCGCACGCTTTCACGTACGATCCTGACTTCCTCCACCGTCTTCCTGTGCGCGGTTTCGCTCTGGGCCTTTGGCGCCGGCGACGTTCGCCTTTACGGCGAAGTCTTCATCTACGGCGTGCTTACCGGAACCTTCTCCTCGATCTTCATTGCCAGCCCCATTTTCTATTGGTGGCACAAGGGCGATCGTAAGGGCGTAGATGCCGCGGAACTTCCGCGCACCTATTCCTGGGAGGCAGGCTCGGACGCCTAAGTCCATCCCACGTCCATGGCTGCCTGGTCACACCGGGCTGCGGATGCTGGCTTAACTCGCCGTATCGCAGTCTTGCTTGGGATAAGCGAACCTGTCGCGTCCGTTTTGGCGCGCTCATTTTCCGATGAAGCTGACGCCGAGCGTCACCTCCGTCCGCAACTCGCCCACGTCACCGATCCGTTCGCGGTCGGTGGCTTGCGCGAAGCGGCCGAACGTCTCGTGCTTGCCGCAGAACGCAAGGAACGCATCGCGATCCTTGGCGACTACGATGTAGACGGTGTTTCGAGTACGGCGATGCTCGTCCACTTTTTGCGTCGTCTCGGTGCCGACCCGGCTTACTTCGTGCCCCGTCGGTTGGAGGAGGGCTACGGGCTTTCCATGGCGGCGCTCGACCGCGTCTTGGCCGAAGCGAACCCGAATCTTTTCGTGGCGCTGGATTGCGGGACGAATTCCAAGCCCGAGGTAGATCGCCTTCGTGCGGCAGGGGTCGAGGTGATCGTGGTGGACCACCACGTCGCCAAGGATCAGCGGGCCACTTGTACTTTGGTCAACCCTCGTGTGAATGATGCGGAGGATGCTCCTTGGCAGTCGCTTTGCACGGCGGGTCTGGTCTTCAAACTTATCCATGGGGTCTTGAAGGTCCTTCGTCTGGCCGGTGATGAGCGGGGTACGCAGATTCTGGTGAAGGACTATCTCGATTTAGCCGCGCTCGGTACGATCGCTGACTTGGTGCCGTTGCGTTCGGAAAACCGTATCTTAGCTGCGCATGGTTTGCGGGCACTCGGTGAAGCCCGGCGTCCCGGCGTGCGTGCTCTGATCGCCGTCAGCGGCATGGAGCCCGGCGGAATCCTGACTTCCGTCGATGTTTCCTATCGTATCGGTCCGCGCATCAATGCCAGTGGCCGTCTGGCGGATGCTTCTTTGCCTTTGAAATTGCTGCTTTCCGATTCTGCTGCCGATTGTCTGCGCGATGCCGCTCAGCTCGATGCGATCAATCGCGAACGCCAGGAGATTGATAAGAAAGTGACCGAGGAAGCCACCGCCCAAGCTACAGCGATGGGTGATCTGGCCGGCTACGTCGTCCACGGTGACTGGCATCCCGGGGTGGTCGGAATCGCGGCCGGTAAAATCTGTCGAGCTCTTGACCGTCCGGTGATTGTTCTCGGCAAGGAGGGCGAGACGGCACGTGGTTCAGGTCGTAGCGTCCCCGGGACTAACCTTGTCGAGGCTCTGGCGGTCTGTGCTGACCTTTTGAAGACTTACGGCGGCCATCCTATGGCTGTCGGGGTATCCTTGAACGTGGGCGACGTGGAGGCCTTCCGAGCCCGCTTTGCGGCCGCCGTCGAAGCCCAGCGTAAGGCCGGGGTGGTTCTGGCCGATGGTCGCGACATCGATATCGCCCATTGGATGAAATCCTCGGAGGTCACCGATAATCTGCTGGATGACCTCGATTTACTTCAACCTTACGGCGAGGGTAACTCCGAGCCGGTCTTCGGGTTGAAGGGTCTGGTCTTTGATCGTGCGCCCACGCCTTTTGGGGAAGGCAATTTCCGTCACCAAGTCTCCCTCGGTGGCGGTCGCCGGTTGAACTTCGTTGCCTGGCGGATGGCGGATCGGATGCCTGAGGCGGGTCGCCCGGTTGATTTGGCCGTCAAGCTGCAATGGAATCGCTGGCAGGGCCGGCGCTTGCCGCAGGCGGAAATCCTGGATTGGCGCTACGCTTACTGACCGCCGGTTACTTCTGGTTTTTTTTCTTGGGTTCAGCCTCGTTCGCGGCTGGGTCGGGTGTGGCTTGCTGGTCTTCGATACCTTTGAGCATGATCTGCCCGGTACCTTTTTCTCCCGGAAAAATGAAGTAAAGCGTCCTTAGGCTATCCATGTGGAAATAATGTAGGTTATACCCGAGACGATCTACCCCGTCTTCGAGTGAGTGGATTTCGCTATCGAAATATTTCCCTTGGGCGACCCGAGGGCGGATCAAGGCCGAGGCGCTGGCTTGGATGAGCGTGCGTTGCTGAGGATTGTGTATTTCGACCGGAAACGAGCAGAGGTTGAATATTTTCATGCTACCCGGCGGGAATGCTTTCGCGTCGTTGGCGACGGCTTTGATGCCGCTTTGGCCTGGTTCGGGGCGGATGAGCAATAGCAGATGATGCGGCCCCGGAGTCGTCGGCAGGTCAATCCAGGCCAAGGGCGCGGTCGGCGGTGCGTCTTTTTTTGATTTAACCTCTTCTTCGGTTTCCTCCTCTTTGTAGGGGAGGATTTCAAAACGCGCTTTGCCGTGATAAGTGAATTCAGGCGTGAAGCAGGCGCTCATGATATCGAGCGGTTTTATTTTCTTATCGTCCAGGTAGCCGTGTTGGAGGATGACGCCGCTCATTGAAAGCAATTGCAGGTGGGCTTCGACTTCCACGGGCTTAGGTTCCTCCGCCCGGGAGGCGATGAGTGACAGGCAGCTAGCGAGTAGAAAGTTAAATTTCATCGGGTTTAAGGTGGCGATAAGAGATGATTTTGAAGCGACGGCCGAGTGATTTATTGGTCACTGAAAAGGTCGGGCTGCTTAGGGGCGTTTCCGGTGCGTCCGCGGGGTCGATGAATTCCGGAAGGCGTTGGACGACGGCTTCGATCCAGTTCTTACCGATGGCGCCTTCGATCGAAGAGGCTTCGCCATAGACCCGGAGCAGGAAGGTGTCGGAACGGGTCGCCATCGCGCAACCGAGGCTCTGCAACAGATCACTTTGTAAAAGATTTCCCGGGGTACCCATCGCCGCGTGGGTACGATTGGTGGTCGGGGAATTTTCTTCGTAGCTCTCGATGTTGGTGGGGTTGACGAACGGCGGGTTCGCCGTGGGCGGGGAGGGCAGGCTGCTTGCGGGCGCGGTGAGGAGACTGGCCGTTTGCAGATTCGCCTTCGAAATCATCCCAACGGTGTAACTCTTGGTCAGGCGGTCCGTGAGGCCGGCGCTGGGGGTCAAAGGCGTGGTCGCCGGTGGGTTATCGACTCGGTAGATGGCGGCTTGCAGGGCGCCGCCATGCGAGGCCCATGGGGTGCTATTTATCAAGAAGCGGTTGATAAACTCCGCTAATCCGAGGTAGGGGGTGGCGGCTTTACTTAATCCGCGGAATAGGCGGTTGGTCGGTGCATTGATCGCGCCGGAGTAGTCGCGTTCCGTCCGCGTGAGGATTTGGAAGCGGGATTTGTTTTCTTTCACGATCGCTTTGGCGAGCGCTTTGATCTGGTCGTCACTCAGGTTGCAGAAGCCTTGCCAGTTCGATTGGGTGATCTCGTCCATCGCTCCGGTGGCGATGGTCGTTGTGCCGGGTTTCTGCGCTCGGGGGAAACGGGCGTTGCTCGTCGCCGTTGGCAGTCCGCTGCCGTATTGCGCATAAGCGAGTTTTTTCGCCGAACCTAAGAAGGCCGTCCAAGCTTCGACGGAAGTCGAATTGACGTTAAAAGCTCCGTCGTTGAGCAAGACGCTGGCCGAGCGTTTATAATCGCCGACCGCGCTGCGAGCGAGTTGGCCTGAGGCGATCAATCGGAATCTTGGGTTGCTGAGAAATCTTGGGTTGCCGAGGTCGGGATCGGTGATGCCGCAAAAGTCATCGAGGACTTTAGTCAGGTTGCGTTTTTCGGCCGTTGTGTATGGGCTGATTTTCAGTGGGCTCTCCGTGGGGTCGGAGGGTTGAGGGGCGATGGCCGGGGTGTTTATCATTTTCATATCCGGGGCCGCTCCAGAGAGGTAAAAGCCATCCCAAAGGGCGTTGTTCAGTAAGTAGCTCGCATCATAATCGGTCCAATTCTTTGCCGTATTGGTTTCGTAAGTCTTGGTCTCGTCTGATATGAGCGGAGTGGAGAAGCTATTGCCGATGCAAAGCAGCGGTTGTTGATCGCGCATGCCGAAATTTGCGTGTGCGTATTGGCCGAGCGAGGTTGGGGCGACGAGCGGGATTTCGGTGTGGATACTGCCCAGGCTGCCGACGAGCGTGCCGCTTTTGACGTTAGCGTAGCCGCCGAAGGTGTTGCCGGTGAGAATGGTGTCTGCTTGGATCAGATCCTGCCAGCCGTTGGAAGGCGTACTGACGTTCAGCCGGTAGCTGGGGGAGGCGCCAGCGTAACCATGGCCTTCGATGTTGTCGAACCTTCCGGCTCCATCCGCCCGGGTCACAGGGGCCATGGGATTGGAGTGGCTGAAGAGTGGAAACGCACCCGCGGGTGTGGTCGGATTGACGCCAAGGTTCAGGACGCTCGAATTGACTGCTGTTTTTCCGGATAATTCAATAACCGCAATGACGTCACCGGGTTGGGCGATTCCGCCGATGATTTTTTCTTTAAACGATGCCAATGGTTTTTTTAAAGGAGCGGCCTTGCCATTGATGGCATCGGTGATGTTTCGATAGGTTAATTCTGTTAGTTCGCTGGATTTATTGTAAAGATCGAAGGAGGTGGTGACCGGAAAGGCCGTCGATGTTCCGTCGTGAATTTCATCACCTGGCCAACAAGCGAAGGAGGCCCGGGTCCGGAAGTTACTCGACTTTGGGCTGATGCTTGAAGTGGTGATGCTGAGCTCGAATGTGTCGGTGGCCAATGCTGTCCAGCCTGGCCATAAAATCGCCCAGTCGATGGTATCATCCGCAAAGCCGCCGTTATAATTTAAGGCGTTTTCCAGCGTGACGACGTGCGACCAGGCTTGGTAGCCGGCTTTGGGCGAGTAGATTTTGTATTCACCGGGGCCGATTTCAAAAGAATTCAGGCAGACGCGGAACATGTCGCTCTCATTCACGATGCCTCCACCCGCGAGTGCGTAATAACTGCTGAGGAGAGAATTATACGCAGGCTTGGTTACGGTCTTACCTTTCGCGTCTTTGGTTGTCTGGGTGACGGAAAACGTCCAGTTATTCCATTCCGTAAAAGTAAGGGCTAGCGCGGAGTAGCCGGCAGGGGGCGTAGACTTTAGCTTAATATTATAGGGGTTATGTAAAACGACAACGGGTGTAACATTAAGGCCGTAATTATATTTGGCCGGGGTGGCGGTTACGGTCGTTTTACTGAAACTAAATACGAGGAAGACGCGGTAGACATAAGGGCTGGCGGCACAATTGACGGGACGGGGAATCGGCGTAGGGTCTTGCTGCCACTTGGATAAATTGGAGTTCGCGCCACTATTAGGCTCATCGATTTTACCCAGGTCGGTGACATTCGGATTAAGGGTAACGCGATCGCCCGTATAAATGGATGAGTAGAGGTACTGTCTTTGCCTCAGGGTGGTATTATCGGTCGGGGTGGTGTCCGACATGGTGTGGATATTTCCGGCGTTCGGAAATAGGGTCCGCGCCTGCAGTGAGGGGACGCCAGAAGCATCCCATCCCAGTTGCTTGTAGAGGCGGTGGTAATCTCGCAAGGCCCACCAAGTAGGGCCACGGAGATTCTTTCCTTCCGGCGTCAGCCGATTGAAGACCGGTGCGACTTGGATGATGTTACCGCTAAGCGGAATTTGCATCCGCTCGATAGAAAAGCCGTTCTCCGTGGAGGTGACGGGGGTATCGAAGCTGGAGCCGAATTCGGTCTTGGTGAATTCGGCATCCGAGAGTTCGAAGGCCAGCGAGAGGTCGCGCTTTAATCCACCGTTATAGGAATCAGCGATGACCCCCGAGGCGTTGGTGGTGATATCATGAAAGAGCCGTTGCGTGCTACCTAAGCTGGGCGAATTACTCAGGAGGAGCAGGTCCCGGTTAGTGTTTAGTTTTGGAAAATCCGCATTGGTCGAGAGGCTTGTGAAACCGCTCAGGAGCTCGAGGGCGGGATTGAGAGGGCTGCGTAGCGCCGCCAGATTGCCGGCCGAACCCGCGCTGTTCGTGCTTCGCGGGTCCGTTAGGTTGATGCGGGCTTTGATGCCTTCATCGCCAATCCAATAAGCGTAGCGGCCGTTGACCCGATAGCCCGTGCCATCGTTTTCGCGTATCTCAAGTTTAGGAACGACGACGATGCCGCTGGGCTTGTCGCCCACGGCATCATTGGGGAGCCGAGTTTCCGCCCACGAGGCGCTGGATATGCCGACAAGGGTGACGAGGCTGTCGGAGGAGGGTAAGGAGCTGCCGTAATCCGTCTCCCACGGCAACCAAGTCGCCGTCGGGTAGGCTGATGTCGTCGGCAGAAGATCGGCCCCCGAGAGCGAAACCGACTGGCTACCCGCGAAGGTTGGATCCTTGCCGCTCACCAGCCAGCTCGGAGGTTGGTTGGGTCTGTCGGTACGCCAGACGCCCGTCCACATCGGGTTACGCAGGCCAGCTGCGGACGTTCCGGGTTGAGTAATGTCGGCCCGGGCCGTCGCTCGTCGATCAGGGCCGGCCTCTTGTTGTAAATGTCCCAGGGCCAACCGCAGCGCGACCACGCTATTCAACTTGGCCCTGATTGCCAAATGTTGGTTGCTCGTGAGCCTTGCTTCGACCGAAAGAAAAGAGGCCACGATGATGACCGTCATGACCAACATGGCCATGACGGTGAGCGCGAGGATGAGGCTGAACCCGGATCGCCTGATGGGGTCGTTGGGAGGCTCTTTTCGGGTCCGACGGGGCACTTTTATATTATTAATACCGTTTAGGCGGGGTCGCAACTGCGCAATAGCGTGGGGGATGGGTCGAAAGGGAGGCCTCGGTGAAGGCCTCTTACCAGGATTTTTTGTACTTTTAACCCTTCCGTTACGGAACGGTTAATCGGGGGTGACAGGCTTTTACGGGGTTGCCACCGGCCGATATGCCTCCATAAATGTAACTACTATGAAGTCACTCTTCGCTCTCCTCCTCGGTTTATTCACCTGCGCCATCGCCTTTGCGGGTGGAACAACGACCACTCCGACTACGCCTCCTTCTCCTCCAGTTGTTAACCCTAAGGGTGGTTGCGAAAAACGCGGCGACAAGGATGACGATAAAGATGGCGATCGTAAGAAAACTTCGAAGATCGAGCCTAAGAAATCGGATAAGAAGTGCGATAAGAAGTAAGAAGTTTTTCATTCCATCCATAAGGGCCGACTAACGTCGGCCCTTTTTGTTTTAGGTTCGCTTCGTGGATGGGTTTGGTTTTTTTAATCTCATGATGCCCCTGTCCGATTGGCTCCTTTGGTTGCGCTTGGGCGCGACTTCGCTGGGCGGCCCGGCCGCTCAGATTGCGACCCTTGAACAGGAGTGCGTTGAAAAGCGCTCCTGGTTGTCGCAAGAACAATTCTCCCGCGCCTTAGGGCTTTGCATGTTCTTGCCCGGCCCCGAAGCCCAGCAACTGGTCGCTTGGATTGCCTGGAAGAAGGGTGGCTGGCGCAGTGCCGTTTTGGCCACGTTATTCTTTGTGATTCCCGGTCTGCTTTGTTGTGCCGTCTTAGCATTTTTATACCACCAGTTTGGTCAACGTCCTCTGGTCGGCGGTGCGCTCTCTGGCGCCCGAGCTGCTGTTGCTGGTATCATTCTGGTCATGGCTTACCGTCTGTTTAAGACCGCTCTTTTCGATACGCCTCGCCGAGCAGTCGCAGGTGTCACTGCGATAGGCATGTATTACAGCGCCCCCTTCGCCTTCATGGCGGTCGCGGCAGGTCTCTATGCTTGGTATATCCGTCCGCCGGATGAAGAGGCCGTGCCTGAAACATCCGAAGTCTTGAAGTCTGCCGCCATCCGGGTGCTGCGTTTCCTGATTCCGGTCGGTGCCGTCTTCTTGGCGCTTTGGGCGATTTTCGGCCACGACTCCGGTGTCGTTAAACTTGCCGAGGTTTCTCTGATCGCGGTGCTGACTTCTTTTGGCGGTGCTTACGCCGCGATGGGGGTTTGGAAAGCACGCACGGTCGAAACTTATGGCTGGTTCAAGGAGCCTGTTTTTGGCGACGCGTTGGTGGTCGGTGAAATCACTCCTGGTCCGCTGCTGCTCGCCGGTAGTTTTATCGGTTGCATGGCTGGTTATAATGGCAGCCTCGGCATGGGTGGCGGCTGGATGGCCGCTTTGGTCGGTCTCCTGGTGCCGGCGATTTTTACGTTCAGTTGTTCCACGCTGATCTTGCTGGCCGCCGCTCCGTTGGCTGACGAGGGGGTGGGGGATGTTCGTTTCCATGATGTGATCGGGCTGGTGACCGCCGCCGCCGCGGGTGCTGTGTTTTGGCTGGGGCTTTCTCTGCTGCTCTCGCAGATGACCCTGGTCTTTTTCTTGATTTCAGCCACCGCGGGTGCCGCCCTTTACTTTAAAAAGACGAACATCCTCCTCTTGGTCGCCCTGGGCGCCGCGGCGGGCTGGTTCGCGGCCTGATAAATTAGTGAAATCAAATTGTGTATTTCCAGCTTTGCACCAACGTTTACCTACCATGAAACAACTCACCTCTATGCTGGTTATCGCCCTAGTCTGCGCTTCGGTCGCTTTTGCAGCCTCTCCTTCGCCTGATGTCAAACCAGCTACGACGACCAAAGAGTCCTCGAAGTTTAAGGCCGGTGGTTGCTGCGATAAGGCCGATAAAAAGGGCGAAAAATGCCAACATCCTTGCTGCGTCAAGGCTGCGGCTGACGGCAAGGTTTGCGAAAAGTGCAACGCCCCAGCGAAGAAGTAATTACCCATACTTTTCCTTTTAAAGGGCTGAACTTTGTTCGGCCCTTTTTTGTGTCTAATTGAAGTGAATCCATCGGGAGTCTTGCCCCTTGTCGGCTTTGACGTAAAACTCTCCAGATGCTCCGCCGTCATCCACTGATTTCTTCGGTCATGTTGTTGAGCATGGCTTTCGGTCTCTATTTTTGGACTAGACCGGTTTCCGCCACGCCCGATTTGCCAGCTGCTAAGCTAGGCTACGAGGTCTGTCCGCCTTCTCCCGATGGCATCGGTAAGGTCTATCAAGGTCGCGAAATCGCCCAGGTGATGGGCCATCCGGGTATCGGCTGGCTCGAACGCTCCGATCGCGAGAAAGAAGAGGCCCCTTCCAAGGCAATTGCCGCCTTGGAGCTGGCGCCAGACGCCGTCATCGCGGACATCGGCGCCGGGTCGGGCTATTATTCTTTCCGAATCGCCCGGCAGCTTCCGCGCGGAAGGGTTGTCGCGGTCGATATCCAGCCCGAGATGATTGATTTTTTGACGAAGGAATCCATGAAGCTGGGCATAAAGAATGTGCAGCCTCACCTGAGTACCATTGAAGACGTCAAACTACCCGACGGCTCTCTTGACGCCGCCTTGATGGTCGATGCTTATCACGAATTCGACCACCCGATCGAAATGCTGGCCTCCTTGCGTCGCGCCCTGCGCTCCAAGGGACGCATCTATCTCCTGGAATACCGAGCCGAAGATCCGCACGTCCCCATCAAGCCTCATCACAAGATGACCGAGGCCCAGGCACGTAAGGAATTCGAAGCGGCTGGCTTCAGGTTCGTGGTGAACAAGCCCGATTTACCTTGGCAGCACTTGCTCATCTTCGAGCGTCCGTGATCATTCAGGCTCCGACGTTTTTCTTGATCTCTTTGAGCTGCTGGAATTCGGCTTTGGCAGTATAAAATTTGTCTAACGGGTAACACCCAGAGATGAGCCCGTTGCGCGGCGCGGTCGTGCAGTCGCTGAAGGTGCGGCAGATGAATTTGGTCTCCATTGCGCCGTTCTTCGCCGCATCCGCCAGCATGCTGGGGTAGCTGAGCACGGCGCGACCAACGCCGATGGCATCGCTCCACTTGTTGCGTAGAATGAATTGGGCAAGGTGCGGCAGGTATTCTTGGATATAACTCAGGCCGGAACTGACGATGATCAGGCTGCTCGGCGCCCGGGATCTCACCTGACGAACGGCATCCACTTGACGGGCCAAATCAATCAAAGGGTCGTGCGCGGCCTGATAACCGTCGCTCGGCGGGTAGGCCGCCGGGCGTTGAATGTGCGGATTATAATAGGGCGAGCCCGCGGAGGTGTTCAGAATCTTAACCCCAAGTTCGCCTAACATGTTCACGAATTGAAAGGTTTCGGATAGGTCGGGTTGCGTGGGTTTTTCCGGGTTCGCCCCAAAGGCGAAACGGTAGGGAAGGAGATGCGCATGCTCTTCGGGGATGCCGGGGCCGAGTCGCCCTGGAACCGAAAGCGCCGGGTCCGGACGAAAAGGCACGAAATCGAAGAGGCTGAGGCGCACCCCGATATCAATGGGATTACCTTCGGCCCGGATGCCGGCGATGATGTCGCGCAGGATGCGAGTCCGGTTTTCGAAGGAGCCCCCGAACTTGCCAGGTCGGGTGTGGGCGCTGAGGAATTCATGCAGCAGATAGCCGTGACAGTGCTTGATGTCCACGAAGTCGGCACCGCATTCCCGGGCTACTCGGGCGGCCTTGATATAACAACGGATCAATTCTTCGACATCGGCATCGGTAAGGACCTGATCGTCGGAAGTGACGTTAAACTTCTTGTCTAAGATCGGGTGACGGTAGGCGATGCGTGATTCCCAGCGTTTCTTATCGTTGGGACGACAGAAGCGTCCCGAGTGCGTGAGCTGAAAGCCGATGACCAGATCATCCGTCGAGCCCCAGCGGGCGAGGTGTTCGGCTTTGAGGATGCCGACGAGTTCGGTGATGCCTGCTTTGTTCTCATCGTTGATGATGAGTTGGTTCATGTTGGCACGACCGTCCGCCCGCACGGCCATGGCCTCCGCCCCGCAGATGAGTTTGGCACCGCTGGCGCCGAAGCGTTGCCAGCGGCGTTTCATTTCTTCGGAGACGCCCCCGGTAGTCGTCCCATCCCAACCTTCCATGGGATGAATTGCGATGCGGTTACCGATGGTCTTCCCGTTGATTTTATTCTGAGAGATAGGCTGGGAGAGGGGGTTGCCCGCTCCGGCTTCGATAGTATCTTCAATCGGCAGTTCGATCCCGATGGATGCGCAATGGGCGCGGAAATCCGCGACGGTCTTAAGCGACGCGACGCGGGTGAGTTTGAAAGGTTCGGACATAGTTTTAGCTGAGGGCGGCGATGCGTTTGGCGATATCCGCCAGGATTTCGCGGTCAGAATCCGGACGCTTGGCCGAAAGCGGATGGGTGTCATCGCATTCGAGCCATCCGCGGAGCTTCAGGAACATGGCGGCGGAATGTTTGTAGGCGGGTACGGGCGGGCGGAAGGCGAGGAAGCCGAGATACTGCAAAAGGTCATTGATTTCGTAAAATGACGCCTCGCCTTTTTCCCAGGCCTTATCCCGTAAGGCGAAGGCCTCTGGGGCGAACGTGCTTAGTCCGAGTAAGTAATCGCTACCATACATGACCATGTCGATGGCGAGGTCGTTACCAGTGTATACTCGGAAATCCGGACGCGTCTGATCACGCAGCGCCAATCTCTCCCACTCCAGGTCACGTCGTAACGAGGAATGCTTCGCGCCGATGCATTGTTTTACGTCCATGAGCCCACGGTAGACGTCCAAGGAATAGATCTTTCCAAAGGGGGCGAACATCTGTCCGAGTTCGAAGCCGACGAAACGCGGGGCGTGATGACCGATGGCGGCATAGGCTTCCACGATTTTATCATCTGTCTGGGAGGTCAGTCCGTAGCTTTGGAAGATGACTGGGGTGCCGCCGTGTTGCTGAATCATCTCTATCTGACGAGCGTAAGCACCGAGGTCGAAGGCATCCCCAGGCTTATCAAGGACGAAGGCGCCCGCGACATACCATTTACCGGCCGTTTCTGTTTGGGTGATTTGTAGGGCACGTCGGCGGATCGAGTCATCGATGAGATTGCCATAACCGGTGTCCATGTTGACGGCCGGAGCTAGCCCGGCGGCGACGGTGCGGCGGACGTGTGCAGTGAAACCTGCCCAGTCGATATCGCCGTTTGCATGGAAGGGTAGGAGGATAGCAGAACTCCCTTCGATTTTACGCTGACGGCGTATCATCGTAGTGGGCTCGGGATGCAACGGGGTGCTCATGGTCTGATGTCATTTTGGATGTTTTAAGGGAAATATCCCAGCCCCAAAGCGTGGCCCTCATTCGTTCCTTGTAGCCCAGACGAAATCCGCTCAGATGTATGATGTTGCTTGGTGCGACTCACCCCTATCTCGATGAAAGAAGTTCATTCCCCTGTCTCCACGAAAGACGCGATCACCCGTGGAATGCAGATGACGCTCCTCGCGGGCTTCATGGGTTGGATGATGGATGGTTATGAGCAAGCGCTTTTCCCGACGCTCGCCGGACCCGCGCTGAAGAGTATGGTGCCCTCTGATGTCGCGGCCTTGGGCTCCAGCGCAATCAATAGCTGGGTGGGCGGATGGATGGGTTGGATCACTTCCGCTTTCTTGATCGGCGCCGCACTGGGTGGCGCGGCCTTCGGTTGGCTCGGAGACCGCATCGGCCGCGTGAAGGCGATGTCGTTCAGTATTCTGTTCTACTCAATCTTCAGCGGGGTCTGTTATTTCGCGACCGATCCGACTCACCTTGCCGGTGCGCGTTTCATGGCGGCCTTAGGCATGGGCGGCGAATGGGCCTTGGGCGTCGCGCTGGTGATGGAAGCCTGGCCCGAACGGCATCGTTCTAAGATGGCCGCTGCCATCGGTGTGGCGGCGAACCTTGGGATGGTCCTGGTGGGTTGCGTCGCTTTGGCTTACCCGGCCGATGGTCATTCCTGGCGGATCCACTTCTTGATCGGTGCCTCCCCGGCCATCCTTACTTTGCTCATTCGTCTCTTTGTGCCTGAGTCTGAAAAGTGGGAACGTTCCGTGAAAAAAGAAGCAGCTGGGCCCACTCCAACTCGCTCCAAGATCGAAGAGGTTTTTAGCGGCGAATTGCTTGGTTCGACCCTCGCCGGTATTGCGATGGTCTCGGTGGTTTTTGTTGGTACATGGGGTGCGGTACAGTGGATTCCTTTGTGGGTGAGCGAACTGGCCGGTCCTGAAAACCCGCGCGCCAAGGCCCTCGCGATGGTCATCGTGTCCGTCGGCGCCTGCACGAGCACTTTCATCGCTCCGTTACTCCTAGCTGGCCAGCCGCGCCGACGCGGCTATCAGCTGCTCTGCCTGTTCGCCTTGGCCGCCACGGTCTGGATCTACCGCACGCCAGCGAATTGGTCCGGTACGATGCTCTTCGATATTTTCCCCGTCATGATGGCCGTAAAGGTTTTTGTCTTGGGCATGGCGGCCACCGCCTTCTTCGGCTTCTTCCCGCTTTATCTCCCAGAGCTTTTTCCAACCCGCGTGCGTGCGACCGGACAAGGTATTTGTTATAATACCGGCCGTCTAGTCGCCGTCCCCTTCGTTCTTCTCAGCGGTAAATTAGTCGAGACGCTCGGCGGTTATCAAAGTGCCGCCGCCGCCATCACGCTCGTCTACGCCGTCGGTTTGTTCGTGGCTTTCTTGGGCAAGGAGACTACGGGTCAAGGCCTCCAAGACTAAGATGAATCCGCACGATGTTCAGATTCGGGCCGTACGCTGGCATGCCTTGCCGGTGCAGACCCGTCTACCTTTGAAGTTCGGTCACGAGACGGTGACGAGCGTCGCCTGTGCGCGCGTTTGTATGACCGTTTCGCGGGCCGATGGCTCGCGGGCCGAAGGGTGGGGCGAGACGCCTCTGAGCGTGCAATGGGTCTGGCCTTCCACGGTTCCCTACGAGGTGCGTTTCAAGGCCATGCAGGATTTCTGCGATCTGTTGACCGAGGCCTACGCTCAGTTCCCCGCCCAAGGTCATCCGATGGAAATCGGCTACGATTTCATTGAGGCGGTGCTGCCTAAGCTCCTGAAGGCTTTCAATGCTACGTTGCCGAAGGGCGTGGTAATGCCGACTTTGGCCGCCTTGGTCTGCGCCTCGGCCTTTGATTTGGCCCTGCATGATGCCTATGGCGTCGTGAATGAGGTACCGACTTATTTTACTTATCAGGCACCCTGGATGAATCGCGATCTGTCCGCTTACCTGACGCCCGCCGCCGATGCTCCACAGGTAAATTTTAGCGGCAAGTATCCGATCGATTTTTTCCGTCAGCCCGTCGAGACGAAGTTGCTGGCCTGGCATCTCGTCGGCGGTCTCGATTATCTGACGCTCGCTGAGGTGGGCTCTAATGTCTTACAAGATGGCTACCCGAGCTCACTTGACGCATGGATCAAGCGCGACGGTTTGAAGGCGCTGAAAGTCAAGTTGCGCGGCAATGATGCCCCTTGGGATTTTGCCCGCATGAAGCAAATCGCGGAAATCGGCCTACCGTTGGGTGTCGAGTGGTTCACGGCCGACTTCAACTGCACGGTGATGGACCCCGCATACGTCAACGGCGTGCTCGACCGTATTAAGGCGGAGCTGCCGGAACTATGGTCGAGGTTGAGTTACGTCGAGCAGCCTTTCCCTTACGAATTGGAGGATCATCCGATCGATGTTCACTCAGTCAGCGGCCGCATGCCGCTCTTTCTTGACGAGAGCGCCCATGATTGGCGAATCGTTCGCTTAGGTCGCGAATTAGGCTGGACTGGTGTCGCGCTCAAGACTTGCAAGACGCAGACGGGTGCTTTGTTGAGTCTCTGTTGGGCCCGCGCCCATGGCATGCAATTGATGGTGCAAGACCTGACCAACCCCATGATGGCCCAGATGACCCACCTGCTGTTGGCGGCGCACGCCCCGACGATTGCCGGCGTGGAGACCAATGCGATGCAGTTTTATCCCGAGGCTTCGGCGGCGGAGGCCAAGATTCATCCGGGGCTTTACCGTCGCCAGTCGGGCCAGATTGATGGCAGTACTCTTTCCGGCCCTGGTTTCGGCTATAGATTGAACGAAATTGACCGAAAGTTGCCTGCGGCTCGGATGTCTTCGCCCGCTTAAGTCAAAGACGCTTGCCCGCTTGGACGGAATTGCCATTTCTTTGGTTTCCCCTCCCATGCTACCTCGTCTCCTCCTCCTTGCAGCCTGCGCTGTCTCCGCTTTTGCCGCGGATGCTCCTCAACGGAAGATTCTTTTCTTCACCAAATCATCCGGCTTCGAGCACGATGTGATTTCTTATAAGAAAGGCATGCCCAGTTTCGCCGAAAAACAACTCCTCGAGTTGGGCGCCGAAAACAAATGGGAATTCGTCTTCTCGAAGGATGGTTCCAAGTTCTCCCCGCAGTACCTCGCGCAGTTTGACACGGTGATGTTCTACACCACTGGCGATCTCTGTTCCGAAGGTACCGACAAGAATCCTCCCATGTCCATGGCGGGCAAGCAGGCGCTCTTTGATTATGTCCGATCCGGCAAAGGTTTTGTCGGTACGCACTCGGCTGCTGATACCTTCCATACCGACAACGAAGATAAGAAGGGCCCTGAGCGTTTTACCAACCATGGCGATAAGGCTGACGCTTACGTCTGCTTCCTTGGCGCGGAATTCATCCGGCACGGCAAGCAACAGGAAGGTCGTAATCAGGTCATTGACCCGACTTTCCCTGGCTTCGAAAAAGTTGGCGCTGAATTCACCTTCGCCGAAGAATGGTACACGTTGAAGGATTTCCGTCCCGAAATTCACGTCCTCACTGTTTTTAACAGCCCTGCCCTCGAGGGTGATGATTATAAGCGTCCGGCTTACCCTAACACCTGGGCCCGTAATGAAGGTAAGGGTCGCGTGTTCTATACCGCCATGGGTCACCGCGAAGATGTTTGGACGAACCCGACCTTCCGTCAGATCCTCGTGGGTGGCGTGAAGTGGGCCTTAGGCGATGCTAAGGCTTCGGATCTTTCGCCTAACCTTCTGAAGGTTGCCCCGGGTGCGATGACCAATCAGCCTTACACCGAAACGCCGGTCAAAAAAGCGGCACCGAAAAAAGCCGAAGCCAAAAAATAAGTCCTCAAGCAGGGCGGGCGCAAAGCCCGCCTTGTTTGTTTGTGGACCTTTAATTTTTTATCATGCGCGAACCTACTGCCGAAGCCACGAAATGGAGTGAGTTGTCCGAGCATCAGAAGAAGTCTGGTTTTGCGGCCTGGCTCGGCTGGTTCTTTGACGGTCTCGATCTGCATCTCTATACGCTCGTTGCGACGGTGTTCGTCGCGCAATTGCTGGCTTCTCCGGTAGCACATCCGGATGTGGCCAAGTACGGCTCGATTATCCAGGCGGCTTTCTTGGTCGGTTGGGCTTTCGGCGGTGCGGCCTTCGGTATTGTCGGCGATCGACTCGGACGAAGTCGGGCCTTGGTCCTGACGATTCTCACCTACGCAATCTTTACGGGACTTTCTTTCTTTGCCCAGACGTGGTGGCAGCTGATGATTTTCCGCTTCCTGGCGGCGCTCGGCATCGGTGGCGAATGGGCTGTGGGCGCCTCGCTGCTTTCCGAAACATGGCCCAAGAAGTGGCGCCCCTGGATCGCCGCCGTCCTGCAGTGTGCGGTGAACCTCGGCATTCTTTTCGCGATTTTTTCCGTCGAAGTCCTGAAGCTTTTTCCAGGCTTCGAGTCGCGTTGGGTTTTCCTTATCGGGGTCCTGCCGGCGTTCGTTACCCTTTGGATTCGTAAGGCCGTACCCGAGACGGAGGAATGGACCCATGCCCAGCAAGGGCGCCAGCCTCCGCCGATGTCAGACTTGTTTGCCCCAGGTATCCGCCGCACGACCTTGATCGCGATGACGCTCTGTGCGATCTCGCTGACGGGCCATTGGACGTTTATGTTCTGGCAGCAGGCTTTCATTAAGACTCACCCGGGAGTTTCCGTCTCCGCTCAGGCGCATGTGACTTCCGTAGCGTTGTTTTGCGTTATCTTCGCCTCGATTTTCGGTAATTTTGCGTCGGGCTATTGCGCCCAGCGTTTTGGTTATAAGCGTACCCTTGCCGGTTTTTTCGCGGCCTATTTTATCTTCATGTTCGCGGCTTTCCTTATGCCCTGGAGCCTGTCGGTCACTTACGTGCTCTTTGCGGCGGTTGGCTTCACGCAGGGTGTCTTTGGTTTGTTCACGATGGTCCTGCCGCCTTTGTTTCCGACGCTGCTGCGTACCACGGGGGCGGGCTTTTGTTATAATATCGGCCGAGTTTTTGCAGCGGCGGGGACCGTCTTTTTCGGGCTCTTCGCCAAGGTCGGAGACTTTAGCCAATGTCTCTTCTATGCTTCTTTTCTTTTTATTCCGGCGGCGATCCTGGCCTTGTGGTTACCCACCGAAGAAGCGATCGAAACTCCCCGATAGCGCTTTCTTAGGTATTGTCGATTCGCTCATCCTAAGCCATTAATCCGGTCGTGAAGTTGAAAGATAAGCTCATCCTTTTCCTGAAAATCGAGGCGCTGACCTTGGTCATCGGTCTTAGTTTTATTCTTAGGCATGTGGCCTTGGGAGTGATTAAGGATAAGAAGGCGGCACTGGTCGCACAGCTCCCAGTGCCTTTCAAGTCTTCCGTCGCCGAGACCATCAAGCGCCTCTCGGCCGTGATGGTCCACGACCAGTGGTTGTATCTTCTGCCTTTTTACGGTGCCTGCTTGTTCGCCATCCGAACCGATCTTGTTTCGCGCTCCCTGCGGGATGTTTTTCTGAAGTGGAGCCTAATTTTATTCGTGATGGAATTCACAACCGAATGGACCAAATACGGTTGGGATACCGTTTCGGCCGATTTGCCGGTGCAGCTGGCGCGCTACCTTACCGGGGGACTCATGGCCGCCGGGATTTGGTGGCTGATGGAAAGAGCCCCACGGTTGAAAGAGCTCGGCCAAAAGCCGCTGGTCACACGTCGTCGGACACGACGGGAGGTCAAATAGGGTTAAGCGCCGGCAATCACCTTGAATTCCTGGGCGCTCACCGGCGTCACCGATAGACGGTTGCCGGGCCGTAATATCAGCATCGTCCGTAAGGCTTTGTCGGTCCTGAGGTCTTCCAACGTAAAAGGCTTTTTCAGGGTCTTATGGAAACTGACTTCCACGCAGCTCCAGCGGGGTTTCTCTTTGGATGCTTTGGCATCGTAATAATCCGACTTTGGATCGAATTGCGTCGGATCGTCAAAGGCTGCCTTGGAAATTTTGGCCACTCCGACGATACCAGGTTCCTTGCAGTTGGAATGATAGAACAGGACTAGGTCGCCGACTTCGCATTGGCGGAGGAAGTTCCGTGCCTGGTAATTTCGCACCCCCGTCCAAGGTTCGCGGCCACGCCGATGCAATTCTTCGAAGGAAAATTCATCGGGTTCAGATTTCATTAACCAATAGCGCATGGGGAGCACGGTGTGAGTTGTCCGTCGGATTTCAAGGCAGGGTTGAGGTCTTGCCCTTTGGTCGGCTCTCACTCTAATCGTGCCGATGCGTCTGTTGGATTCCCATTGCCACCCCGATTATGCCGTGAAGGCCGGTCGGCTGGAATCTTGGATGAGCGAGGCGCAGGCCGTTGGCGTGGAAGGGGTCGTGGCCATCGGGACCGACTTACATGATTGGTCCGAATATCGTGATCTGGCCCAGAAGCATCCGCTTTTCTTCCGCCATACGGTTGGCCTGCATCCATGTCATGTGACGGAGGGTTGGGAGGAGACAGTGGCAGCAATTGCACCTTATTTCGCCGATCGCACTTCGCCGGCCGCTTTGGGCGAGATCGGTCTGGATTATTTTCGGCTCCCCGCCGATGAATCGGAGGCCGCGCAACTTAAGCTTTGGCAGCAAGAGGCTTTTCGCCGTCAACTCATGTTGGCTTATCAATTCGGTTGTCCCGTGGTGATTCATTCCCGCCACGCTTTCCTGGATTGCGTCCGTCTTATCGATGAAAGCGGCCTCGATTGGCGAAAGGTCGTTTTTCATTGTTTCGTCGAAGGGCCGGATCAGGTCCGCGAAATCAATGCACGCGGCGGAAGGGCTTCGTTTACCGGCATCATCACTTATCCTAAGTCCGTCGAGATCCGGGCCGCGCTGCAGGCCCAAGGTTTGGCCCGCCTGATGTTGGAGACCGATGCCCCTTATTTGGCGCCTCAATCTGTCCGCGGCAAGGAAAACGCCCCGGTAAATCTTCCTGAGATTTGCGCCCAAGCGGCGATGCTTCTCGGTTTGCCCGTCGATGAGGTGGCGGAGGTTTCCACCCGTAATGCTAGGGCTTTCTTCGATTTCTGAGCTTTGATGCCATATCGTCACTTAGGTGACGCGCTTTTAACACACGTCTGCCTCATGATTGGCATCGATGTCACAAAGGGCCATACTTACCAACAAAGACGAGTTCAAGACGGCCTTGGGGCCGCTACATTTGGCCGAGCCCCTGCTGGATACGTTTTTCAAAGTCCGCGCGTTTGACGATTTCCTTGCTCGCATCCACGCGGCCGGCCGCCCGGATTTCTTCACTTCGGCCTTGGAGCAATCCGGGGTTTCCAGTTCGTGGAATGATACCTGTCTGGCCCGCGTTCCGCGCACCGGTCCATTAGTGGTGACGGCTAATCATCCACACGGTCTGGCCGACGGGTTGGTGGCGATGGATTTCATCTTACGTGCCCGGCCGGATGCTTTGGTAGTGGGGAATCGATGGCTAAGCCAGATTCCTGGGATCCGGCCATGGCTCATCGAGGTCAATCCCTTCAAGGCCGGAAAGGAGGATACGAGTAATATGACAGGAGTTCGGCGTATCATGTCTCACCTGAAGGCGGGCGGATGTATTGTCACTTTCCCTGCGGGTGAGGTTTCCAGTCTTAAGCTAAAGGCCCGTCGCGTGGAAGACGCCGCCTGGTCGCCGCAGGTCATCCGTTTGGCGCGCAAGGTGGGGGCTTCCGTTTTGCCGTTGCATCTTGAGGGCAAGAATTCCGCCTTATTCCAAGGCGCTGGTCTGATTCACCCGCGTTTGCGTACCGCGTTACTCTTGCGGGAGTTTTTCCGCCATCGCGGGAAGGTCATCCGCCTTCGTGTCGCAAATCCGGTCATGCCAGCCCAATTGCAAGATCATCCTGATGATGAAGAGGCCACCAGCTTTCTCCGATTGCGATGCGAATTGCTTCCAGCTCGCGACCATGCCTCACGTGCGAACGGCGCCAAGTCAGCTCCGTCAGTACTCGCGCCGATTATCTCCCCGGTAAATCCTACGCTCCTTCGGGCTGAACTAGAGAGTCTTCCTCCTGAAGACCTTTTGCTGACGAGCGGTGATTTCCGAGTTTACCGTTTCTTGGGTGGAGATCTGCCGCATACCTTGCGGGAAATCGGACGACTTCGTGAGACAACTTTTCGGTCGGTTTCGGAAGGGACTGGCTTGGAGTGCGATCTGGATGCTTTTGATGCGTGGTATGACCAGATGATTCTCTGGGATGACAAGACTTCCCAGATTGTCGGAGGTTATCGGTTAGGTCCGACGGACCGTATTTTGCCGCTCAAGGGTAAGCATGGTCTCTATACCTCGACGCTGTTTGAATTTAAGGGCGATTTTTTCCGTCGCATGGATCCCGCCTTAGAGATGGGGCGTTCGTTTATCCGTCAAGAATATCAACGTAAGCCCACGAGCTTACCCCTTCTCTGGCGGGGCATTGGCCGTTACGTCGTTCGTTTTCCGAAATATCACCTCTTGTTCGGGCCCGTGAGCATCAATCCCGAGTATGGCCAGGCCTCCAAGGACCTCATTTTGTCCTACCTTAAGCATAATCGCACCGCCGATGATCTGGCCCCGCTGGTAAGGGCTAAAAATCCGCCCCGGGCGATGAGTCTGCGCGATGCGGATCTCGACGTCTTACAACGTTGCGCATTCGATTTGGATCATGTTTCCGGGTTGGTCAGCGATTTGGAGCCTGACGCCAAGTCAGTCCCCGTATTGCTCAAGCATTACCTTAAGCTGAACGGCCGTCTTATCGCCTTTAATGTCGATGACACTTTCGGAGGTTGTCTGGACGGCCTGATTGTCGTCGACCTGACGCAGACCGATCCGAAATTACTTGCCGCGTATATGGGCGAAGAGGGCGTGAAGGCGTTCCTTGATTTCCACGATTTCGAAGACTCGCGTCCCGGGAAATAAAAAAGGACAGGCCGGGTGGCCTGTCCTTTTATCGGGTTGGATTTCGCCTTAGGCTTTCGCGAGCGCTTGTTCGAGGTCGGCGATGATGTCTTCGATGTCTTCGATGCCCACGGAGAGGCGGACGTAGTCATCGGTGACGCCGGCGCTTTGGCGCTCTTCCGCTGAGAGCTGAGAGTGCGTGGTCGAAGCCGGATGGATTGCCAAGGAGCGGGCATCGCCGATGTTGGCGACGTGGCTGTGAAGCTGGAGCGAATTGATGAATTTGCTGCCGCCTTCGAAGCCGGACTTCAATCCGAAGCCGACGAGCGCACCAAACCCGTTGGTCAGGTATTTCTTGGCGAGGTCGTGGTACTTAGAGGACTTCAAGCCCGGGTAATTCGTCCACTTCACCTTCGGGTGCGCTTCCAGGTATTGGGCAACTTTTAAGGCGTTGGCGCAGTGACGTTCCATGCGGAGGTGGAGGGTTTCGACGCCCTGCAGGATGAGGAACGCGTTGAAGGGTGAGATGCAGCTGCCGACGTCGCGGAGGAACTGCAGGCGCATCTTCATGATGAACGCGATATTGGCTCCGCCTGCTGGCGCGAAAGCCTTGAAGGCTTCCCAGTGCGGGAGGCCATGGTAGGACATATCGGGTTCAGTGAAGCCGGGGAACTTGCCATTGCCCCAGTTGAAATTACCGCCGTCCACGACGATGCCGCCGATGCTCGTGCCGTGGCCGCCAAGGTGCTTGGTCGCCGAGTGGACGACGATGTTGGCGCCATGTTCAAAAGGACGATTCAGGTAAGGTGAGAGGGCGGTGTTGTCGACGATCAGAGGGACGCCGGCTTCGTGGGCGATTTTGCCGACTTCGGCGAAGGGAAGGATGTTTAGGCGTGGGTTGCCGAGTCCTTCGCCGTAAAAAGCCTTGGTGTTGGGGCGAAGTGCTTTGCGGAAGTTTTCAGGATCATCTCCGTCGACGAAGGATACTTGGATGCCGAGCTTAGGCAGGGTGTAGTGGAAGAGGTTGTACGTTCCGCCGTAAAGTTGCGCAACCGAGACGATATGGTCGCCGGCACCGGCGATGTTCAGGATGGCGGCCGTGATGGCGGCTTGGCCCGATGAATGCGCGAGCCCACCCGAACCGCCTTCGAGGGCGGCGATACGCTGCTCGAGCACGTCGGTGGTCGGATTCATGATCCGCGTATAAATATTACCCAGCTCCTTGAGGCCGAAAAGATTGGCCGCATGTTCCGTGTCGCGGAACTGGTAGCTGGTGGTCTGGTAGATTGGTACGGCGCGCGACCCGGTCGTCGGGTCGGGTTTCTGGCCAGCGTGGAGGGATTTGGTTCCGAGTTTCATAGGGTGAGGAGAGTAATATCGGACGATTTTGATAACAAAACAAGCGATTTAAGGACTATGACAGCCAGGCGTGTCACTTCGCGGGCCGCAGTTACGTCTCGCCCCCGCAGCCTAATATTCCCTATCTAAAGTCTTCCATGCCCGTCTTTTTGCACGACACGATGAGCCGCGAGCTTCGGCCGCTCCTGACTAAGCCCGATAAGGCTTCTTTCGGGATGTATTGTTGTGGTCCGACCGTCTACGGGCCGGCGCATATCGGCAACTTCCGTACGTTCATTTTACAGGATGTCCTTCGCCGTACCTTGGAAGCTTCGGGTATCAAGGTTAAGCATGTGCGTAACATTACCGACGTGGACGATAAGACAATACGCGGGGCGTTGGCGGCGGGTCAGTCTTTGGCGACCTTCACGCAAGGTTGGACAGATAAGTTTCATAAGGATTGCACGGCTCTCGGTCTCTTGCCTCCGCACGTCGAACCCAGTGCTGTCGTTCATATCCCTCAGCAGGTGACGATGATTGAGGCTCTAATCAAGCGCGGGCATGCTTACGTGGCGAAGGATGGGTCGGTTTATTTCAAGGTCTGCTCCTGTTCGGATTACGGTAAATTAAGCCACCTCGATCGCTCGAAGTTGCAGACGCAGGATACCAATAGCGCCGGACAAGCCAACGATGCAGATGAGTATGACCGCGAGTCCGCGAATGACTTCGCTTTGTGGAAAGCTTATAAGCCGGAAGATGGCGAAAATTTCTGGCCCAGCCCTTGGGGCAAGGGTCGTCCGGGCTGGCATATCGAGTGTTCCGCGATGTCCTTGGAGCATCTCGGCGCTACTTTTGACCTCCATGGCGGTGGCGTTGACCTGTGCTTCCCTCATCACGAAAACGAAATCGCCCAGACGGAATGTGCCACCGGAATCAAGGGCTTCGCCGCCCATTGGTTCCATAGCGCCCACTTGCTCGTCGAGGGCGATAAGATGTCCAAGAGTAAGGGTAACCTCTACACCCTTGAACAGCTGATCGAAAAAGGCTTCACGCCCAATGAAGTGCGCTACGCTTTGATCAGCGGCCATTACCGTACGCCGCTTAACTTCACGCTTCATGGGGTCGAAAATGCCCGGTCGGCGATCGCTAAGCTCGAACGCTGGGTAGATCGCATCCTACCGGTCGCCGGCTTCTCGCGGGCGGAGTTTGTCGCGCCGAAGGTTCATGAATTGCAGACGACGTGGGGTAGGTTCGCCCCAGCCTGGGAAGCTTTGCAGAATGACCTTAATATCCCCGGTTGTTTGGGGCAGATTTTCACCGTCGTCGGAGAGCGCGAAGATCCGACTCCGGCTCAGGCTCGTCAAGACGTCTGCGGACTGGCCAAGCTTCTGCAAGCCCTTGGGTTAGTCCTGTTTGTCGCCAAGGCCGAAGCCGCGATTCCTATCGAAGTGGCCGAGCTCGGTGCCCGTCGCTGGGCTGCCAAGCAAGGGAAGGATTTCGCCGCCGCCGACCAGCTCCGTAAGGACTTGTCCGCGCTGGGCTGGACGATGCTTGACCGCAAAGACGGCTACGACCTTAAGAAGGCGTGAGGGGTAGGGTGCCTGCCTCCGTCCTTGCCCTCCGCCTCGGGAGTCCCTAGCGAAAGGATAGCTTTTTACGACATGTCCACCCGCCCGACGATGACTCCCCTTGAGGAGATCCGACATTCCGCTGCCCATATGCTGGGTGCCGCTGTTCTCCGCCTCTTTCCGCAGGCGCAGTTGGATATCGGGCCGCCCACCGACAATGGTTTCTATTACGACTTCGACGTGGACCATTTGTTTACGGCCGACGATCTCGTGAAGATCGAAGAAGAGATGCGTCGCATTTCAAAGGAGAACCAGAAGTTCGAACGTTTTGAATGCACGCGCGAAGAAGCGGATAAGTTGCTCCGTGAACGCGGACAGAATGCCTATAAGCTCGGACGTCTGGCGGACATCCCGGCCGGCGAGACGATTTCATTTTATAAGAACGGCGAATTCGTCGATCTCTGCGCGGGCACGCACGTTCGCTATTCCTCCCAGGTCAAGGCTTTCAAGCTGCTTAATATCGCCGGGGCCTATCACCGGGGCGACGAAAAGAACAAACAGTTGCAGCGTATCTATGGTACGGCTTTCGCTACTAAGGATGAGATGGAGCAGCACATGGTGCGTGTCGAAGAGGCCAAGAAGCGCGACCACCGCAAACTCGGCAAGGAGCTGAAGCTTTTCCATATCGACGAAAAGGTCGGCCAAGGCCTCGTGCTCTGGGTACCCAATGGTGCCATCGTCCGCCAGGAGCTGCAGAACTTCATATCCGAACAGTTGTTCCTGACCGGCTATAAGCAGGTATTCACGCCCCACATCGGCAACTTGGATCTTTATCGGACCTCGGGGCACTTCCCTTATTACAAGGACGCGCAATTCCCACCGTTGGTCGAACGCGAGGCGATGGAGCTGCTTTCCAAGGAAGGTTGCGCCTGCGGCGAACTGACTAACAAACTCGAGGACGGCACCGTCCAAGGTTTCTTGCTGAAGCCGATGAACTGCCCTCACCACATCCGGATCTTCGCGTCGCAGCCTCATTCTTATCGCGATCTGCCTGTACGTCTGGCGGAGTTCGGCACGGTTTATCGCTGGGAGCAATCCGGTGAGCTGAATGGCATGACCCGCGTCCGTGGTTTCACTCAGGACGATGGTCACTTGTTCTGCACCGAAGATCAGGTCGGCCAAGAAGTGCTGGGCTGTCTGGAACTCGTGAAGGTCGTGCTCAAGACCCTGGGTCTGAATGATTATCGCGTCCGGGTCGGACTGCGGAATCCTGATTCGAACAAATACACCGGTTCTTCCGAGAATTGGGATAAGGCCGAGGCCGCTTGTCGTGCCGCTGCCGCCACCCTTGGCGTCGCTTTCACCGAAGAGGCTGGAGAAGCCGCTTTCTATGGACCTAAGATCGATTTCGTCGTGCGCGATGTCATCGGCCGCGAGTGGCAATTAGGCACCGTGCAGGTCGACTTCAATCTGCCCGAACGTTTCGAGCTTTCTTACATTGGTCCGGACAATAAGCCGCACCGACCAGTGATGATTCACCGTGCGCCTTTCGGTTCGATGGAACGTTTCGTGGGCATTCTGATCGAACACTTCGCCGGCGATTTCCCGACCTGGCTTTCCCCTGAGCAGGTCCGTCTGATTCCTTTGAACGACGACATGAATGCCGATTGTGAAGCCATGGCTGAACAGCTTAAAGCTGCGAAGATCCGTTGTTCCGTCGACAGCTCTTCGGATAAGCTCGGAGCCAAGATCCGGCGAGCCGAGATGTCCAAGGTTCCGCACATGCTCGTCGTCGGTGCGAAGGAGAAGGAAGCCGGCGTGGTGAATGTCCGCTCCCGGGCTGACAAATCTTTCGAGGGTAACCGTACGCTCGCGGATTTTATCTCGCTGATCACGGCCGAAGTCGCAGAACGCCGCCTCAAGGCGTACGTTCCGGTCGCACCGGCCGCTGGTTCGCCCGCCGCTCCTGGAGCCTGATAGCGACGACAGGGTGCCTATGCGGCAACGATATGCATAGTCGAACGATTGGGTGGGGAACGGCTCTTGCCCTCATCGTTTAGGGGTGGTAATTACCGTTATGTCTTCGTCTCGCGATTCCTCTCGTCGTAATTTTCTTAAGATGGCTGGCTTGGGCGGCTTGGCTCTTGGGGCCGCGGCCACGCCTGCGCTCGGGGCTGCTCCGCGAGAGGCTGCGGCGAATGCCGCCCAATCTCCCGCCAAGAACGTAATCTTCATGGTCGCCGACGGCATGAATATCGCGGCGCTTTCGCTTGCGCATACGTATCTCCAGCGGACGGTGAACCAGACGAGTCAATGGATGAAGCTTTACCGTGAGCTACCTGTCGTCCGCGCGCTTTGTGAAACCCAATCAGCCAGCAGTCTGGTGACGGATTCCGCCGCTGCCGCTTCTTGCTGGGGCATCGGCGAACGTATCACCAATGGGGTGATCAACATCACGCCCGACGGCCGGAAGCCCGTCACGATGATGCAGAAGATGCGCAAAGCCAAAAAGCGCACCGGGCTTGTTACTACCGCCACGGCGACGCATGCCACCCCAGCTGGCTTCGTGGCGACCGTCGCCTCTCGTGCCAAGCAGGCGGAAATCGCTCCGCAGTACCTTGAGCGCGGCGTCGACGTCGTTCTCGGCGGCGGGACGCAGTATTTCAGCGAGACGCTGATGGGGGATTACCGTAAGGCGGGTTACGCCATCGCTCTTAATCGTACCGAATTGCTGGCCTATAAGGGGGGGGCGCCTTTGCTCGGGCTTTTTGATAAGAGTCATCTTCCTTTTGAAATCGATCGTCTGAATGATCCAGCGGTCGCCGCCCATACGCCGACGGTCTCCGAGATGACCGAAGCGGCCCTGCGTTGTCTGCAGGATTCGCCCGACGGTTTCTTCCTCTTAGTGGAAGGCGGTCGCGTCGACCATGCCGCTCACGCAAATGACGCAGCGGCCACGATCCATGATCAGATCGCCTTTGACGCGGCGATCACCACCGTCCTGCGCTTCATCGAGAAACATCCTGACACTTTGCTGGTGATCACGACCGACCACGGCACCGGCGGGTTGCAGCTGAACGGCATGGGCTCCGAAGATCTCGTGGGCAAGGGGTCTGCTTACAGTGAAAGCACGCCCGCGTTTATGCGTCTCACTAAGTTTACGATGTCACAGGAAGCCATGGTGCATCGGCTGAAGGAATTCGGGCCCAAGGGGCTGGCCGCGCAGGTCGTGGAAAAGACCGGTCTGGAATTTAAGGCCGACGACCTGAGCTCGATCAAGGACATGAAATCGCTGCAGGACGTTCTCCCTAAGTATATCGGGATCAGCTGGACGAGCCATCATCACACCAGCGAAATGGTCGAGTTCTGTGCCTATGGCCCTGGCTCCGGGCTCTTTACGCCTTACCTCCGCAACGATGAAGTCCATGCAATCTTGCTCAAGGCCATGGGGCTCTCGGCTTAAGGTCGCATCTGCCTCCAATAAAAAAGGGCGTCCGATCGGACGCCCTTTTTGTTTAGTCAAAAGGACGGCTTAGTTTTTGTCGTACTTCACGCCACAGCCGTAAGGCTTGGTGTTGGTGACTTCAGGGGCGTTGCCGGCCTTGATGGCCTTGATCGCGGCGAGGACGTAGTTGGTCGATTTGTCGAGGTCGGCGACCTTGGTGGAGACGCTTCCGCTGTCGATGGCTCCCTTGTATGCTAGGTTACCTTTGGCATCGATGACGTAGCAATGAGGGGTGACTTTGGCTTCATACGCGCGAGCGACGGCGCCGTCGGCGTCATCGATCAAGGCGGTGGCAGGGTAATAGACATTCTTGCCGAGATCAGGCACTTTGCCGCCCGTATTGATTGCTAGCCAGACACCGCCGTCGGCGACGACTTGTTTTTGGAATTCCTGCATCTTGCCGGCATCGTAAAATTTACGGACGACTGGGCAGCCTGGGTTATACCATTCAAGGACGACAATCTTACCTTTGTAGTCCGAGAGGCTGACGGTTTTGCCGTCGGCGGTCTTGGCGGTGAAGGCAGGAGCTGGCTGGCCGATTTCAGCCGCGGCAAAAACGGCGATAGCGGCGAAGCAGGCGAGGAGGGTGGAGGCGATACGCATGTGGGTGGTGTTTAGGGTAGGAGGGTATTTATAGGGCAGGGTTACGTACTTTCAACACCGACGGTTGGTTGGAGTTACTTAAGGGCAGATTTTAGGTCATTTTTAACCCTATTTTGACTCATGGGTTGCCAAAATGTATTAAAAGGGGGAATTAACTGATCTGATTATGGCCGATGCACGCTCTATCGCTTTGGTTTGCGCCACAGAGGTTTCTCTATGGGAGGAGCTTGGCGTACGCGCGCTTGCCGTGGCGAAGGCCGAACCGGCTTTGGCTCCTTTGCTTAAGCGCTACGTATTTGAGCCGAAGAACTTCGGTGAAGGGATCGTCCGTCGATTGGCGGAAAGATTGTCGCCCTCCGGTCACGATGTGCCGTTGATTGTCCAGGTGTTGTCGGAAGCCGTGGCCGCCGATCCGGAAGTGCTGGCTCAGATGCGCGCCGACATTCGGGCGACTTTAGAACGCGACCCAGCCACCGAACATGCGCTGATTCCTTTTCTCTGGTATAAGGGCTTTCATGCCATCTCCGCACATCGCTTAGCCCATGTACTCTGGAAGGCTGGACGTCGCGATGTGGCAATGTATCTGCAATCTTTATCCTCGGAGAACCTCGCGGTCGATATCCACCCCGCCGCACGTTTTGGCGTAGGTATCTTGCTCGACCACGCCACGGGCTTCGTCGCCGGCGAGACGACGGTGGTCGATGACAACGTTTCTTTCCTGCACGAGGTTACCTTAGGCGGCACGGGCAAAGCTCGGGGCGACCGCCACCCTAAGATTCGTTCCGGCGTCTTGGTCGGCGCCGGCGCTAAGATTCTTGGTAATATCACTATCGGCGAAGGCGCCAAGATCGGCGCCGGTTCCGTGGTGCTCAAGGACGTTGCGGCGCACACGAGCGTCGCCGGCGTGCCGGCGGTGATGATCGGTCGGACTAATGTCGACGCCCCTGCGCTCGATATGGATCATTCGCTCTAAGCCATGCCGCATTCTTTTAAGTCGCAAGAACGTCCGGGCGACGCTCGCGTCTTAGACTGTCTTTATCGTGTCGGGGCGTTCGTCAATGCGACCGAAGATCCGCGGGAAGCGCTCGATTTCATCTTAGCCGAAATCGTCCAGACTTTGGCGGCTTCCAGCGCTTCCATCGCGCTGGTGGAGCCGGCCACGGGCTCGTTGCGGATCGAGGTGAGCAATGGCCTCGATGCCGAGTCCGCCAAGCAGATTATCCATCAGGGGCAGGGGATCACGGGTTGGGTCGCCCTTTATGCGAAGCCGCAACGTATCCCTGATGTCTCAAAGGATCAGCGTTACGTCGAAATTCGCCAAGGCATCCGTTCCGAACTCGCCGTGCCGATGGAGTTGATGGGAAATGTGATCGGGGTCGTGAATTGCGATTCTGACCGGCTCGATGCGTTCACGGAGCAAGACGTCGCATTCTTATCTTTATTAACTAACGAGGCCTCCAAGGCCGTGGGCCGCATCTGGCTGCTCCGGCAGTTGCGCTCGAAAGCCGCGCAGCTCGAGGCCCTGGTGGGTGCCGCGCAAGGTCTAGCTCGCGAACGTGACGAGCCGGGTATCTCCTTGGACCTGGCCCGTCACACCCGTGCGCTCCTGGGTGCCCGGGCCTGTGCTTACTTTAAATTAGAAGGCCGGGACCTGATCCTGACCAGTCTCGATGGCGACTGCGCCGGCAGCATCTTCATTCCGAAGTTGTCGGTGGACGTCACTTCGCTGGGGACGGTTGCCACGCGTCGTCGCACATTGGTGGTGCCGATTGCGGGCAAGACGGAAGAGAACCTTTTTTCCAAACTGATTGATCCAGTCGCAAGTTCTTCGCTTCTGGCCGTGCCGGTCCGCTACGAGGACGACACCTTTGGCGTCCTGGTCTGTGTGGCGATGGGTGCTTACCGCTTTTCCGATGACGACAAGCATCTCGTCACGGCCCTGTCTTCCTTCGGCGCGTCTTCGATTCAGAATGCCCGGCTTTACGCTAAAGTTTTTGCCGTGGAAGAAGGATTACGTCGCAGCGAACGATTAACTGCCCTTGGCATGCTTTCGGCTGAAGTCGCCCATGAGATCCGTAATCCTCTTACGGTGATGAAACTTCTCTCGGATACCCTCGCGCAAGGCATGGATGCTAACGATCCGCGACTTGAAGACCTCGGCGTGATGCGCGAGAAAATCTCCCATATGGAAGGCGTCGTCTCCCGTGTCTTGGGTATGAGCAAGGCGCAATCAGGTGCCTTTAAGCCGATCAATCTGCGTGAGTCGGCGGATAAGGCAATGGTCCTCCTGCGCCTTAAATTGCAACAGCTCGGCGTAAAGTTCGCCGTCGAAGGCGAACTGATGATCCCGTTGGTCGAAGGCAATCCCGGTCAGATCCAGCAAGTTTTCCTCAATCTCATGCTGAATGCGGTGCAAGCGATGCCCGCCGGTGGAAACTTGGTCGTCAAGGTCGACGTTGAGCCTGGACCGCAAGGGGAGGTCGTGGTCATTCGCATCGCTGATACGGGTACTGGTATCGCTCCAGAGATTTTACCGAAGATTTTCGAATCTTTCTTCACGTCACGCGAAGATGGCACCGGTCTGGGTCTCGCCATCGTCAAACGGATCATGCGCGATCACCGAGGTGATATCATCGTTGAATCGACCGGTCCGGCCGGCACGGTATTCAAGCTTTGGATGCCCGCCGCGAAGTAAGCCAATTCTGGAAGACCTTCCATAATACGGGTAGGAACGAAACGGCGATGACGGTGCCGGTCACGACTCCGAGATTTTTGGCTAATTTAGTCCCGCCGATGATATGGCCAAGGCCGACTAAAGAAATAATCCAGAGAATCGCTCCGAAGATGTTCCAGTAAAGAAAGCGTGCGGCGGGCATACGTCCCATTCCGGCGACGAAAGGTACAAAGGTTCGAATGATCGGGATGAAGCGCGCCATGACCAATGATGCCGCGCCTTTCTCGGCATAATATTCACGCGCGATCTCAAGGTAGCGCTTCTTGTATAGCCAACCATCCGACCATTTTTCGACTCGCTTACCGAATTTCAACCCAAGCCATCTCCCCAGCTGGTTACCAATGATCGCGGCTGCTATCAGCCAAAAGCAGAGAGACCACGGATTTAAAAGGGCAGGACGCTCGCCGTTCGCGGTCGTGAGTACGCCGGCTACGACGATCATGGAGTCGCCGGGAAGGAAGAAGCCAAAGAGCAATCCGGTCTCGGCGAAGACGATCAAGGTCATGACGGCAATGCCACCCAGTTTGATCATCGCCTCGACGTCCGACATCGAACGTAGGGCTTCCATGAGTGCGGCGAACCAGGTGTCCATGGGGCATTAGAGTCCCGAAGGACGAGATTGGCAATGACCTTGAATATGGGCCGAATTATCTGCAGGGTAGGGCCGTCGCATGTCGCCTGAATCTGAATCCGCCGCCATCAATCTCCGCCGCTCCGCGTTACAGCACGGATTGGCGGGGGAGGCCTCTCTGGCTGATGGATTCCTGCCTCGCGCCAAAGCCTTCTTGGCGGAGTCTCGCGAAATTCAATTGGCCGCCCATCGGGCAGGCGCACCAGGGGGCGAAGTCGCTCGATTACGCTCAGATGCGATCGATATCATTTTTGACGCGCTCTTCCTGCGGGCCGGTCCAGCGGCGTCTCAGATTTCTCTGGTGGCCACCGGTGGCTATGGGCGGGCCGAGCTTTGTCCCTTAAGCGACATAGATCTATTGGTCCTAGTGCCGGCACATTCGGCCGAAATCAAAACTCTGGTCGAAGCGATTTTGTACCCGTTATGGGATTTGGGCCTTAAGGTTGGTCAATCCGTCCGGACGGTGACGGAGGCGACAAGTTTTGCGCTCGACGACCTGCATATGCGGGTCGCTCTTCTGGAGACGCGTCTGCTGTGCGGTAACCCGAAGCTCTTCGATGAATTGGAAGCTAAGTTGTCATTGATGCTGAGCGGACAATCTTGGCAGCCGTTCGCGAAATTGATTGTCGAATCCCAGCGTCGTCGTCGGGAAAAGACGGGTGGGAGCGCATATCTTCAGGAGCCAGATTTAAAAGTAGGCGTCGGGGCCCTTCGCGATGTTCAAGGCTGCGTTTGGTTGGCCCGCATCGCTCGTGGTGTCTCTGGTCCAGCCGGTCTCGCCTCCACGGGCTTTTTACCCGTTGGTGATTTCCAGAAATTTCTCGAAGCACGTGCCTGCCTGCTCCGCCTGCGCTGTGAACTCCATTTCCAAGTCACCCGTCCCACGGAACACTTATCCCTTGAACGCCAAGATACCATATCCGCCGCTCTGGGCTATCAGGGAAGCCTGACGGAGCGCATCGGTTCCATGATGCGCGAATACTTTGACGCCGCTGATCATGTCCGTCGTTGCGTTGAAATCATCGAAGGTACGGTGATGGGCGAACCTGAGCCGGTGGGCTGGGGCGAGCCTTTGACTTTGGATGGTTTTATTATCGTTCCGGGCGGAACGGCATCGGCGCAACACCGGCTGGTTTTCGAAGAGGATCCCGGCCGATTGGTAAGGTTGTTCCGCCTTTGCCAAATCCACGAAGCTCGCCCTGGTCGGGCCTTGTCTCTTTTGGTTCGCGAACGTGCGCATTTGCTTACGTCCCAGATCGCGCTTTCTGAAGCCTCCGCCAGTTCTTTTCGTGCCATGCTTACCGCCGGCGGACATGTCCATGCCACGATCAATGCCTTGCGGGAACATGATCTGTTGTACCGTATCGTCCCCGAATTCGCCGGTCTGCACTGCCTCGTTCAATTCGAATTTTATCACCGTTGGACGGCCGATGTTCACACGCTGCGCTGTCTTTGGGAGCTTGATCAGATTTACGCGGGCAAATCTGAGATCGACCAAAAATACCGTGAAGTTGTCTTGGGTTCCGAATCTCCTTCGCTGCTTTATGCGATTCTGTTCCTGCACGATATCGCGAAGTCAGGCGGCATCGAAGGCCACGCCCAAAGAGGCGTGCCCATTGCCGATGTCATCTTAGAGCGTTTGGGTTTTGATGCCCGTGAACGTCATATCGCTAGCGGCGTCATCCGGCACCACTTGGTGATGGGGCTTTACTGGCAACGGCATGACGTCGATGACCCCGTCAATATTGAGCGTTTCGCCCGACTGATGGGCGATGAACAGGTTTTGCGAAGCCTCCATGTGCATACGCGTTGTGATGCCCGGGCGACTTCGACGGACCTATGGACTGATTTCAAAGACGGCCAACATTGGACTCTCTATCGCCGCACCTTAGCTAAGTTGGCGGGCGAAGACGAACTGAGCGCCGCAGCCATTACTGCCGAACTCCGCGCGGCTACCGCTAAGATTGTAGGCGATCGATTGCCCATCGATGAAATTGAGGCTCATTTCACTGAAATGCCCAAGGGCTATTTCCTCCATGCCTCGCCCGAAGATGCTGCGCACCACTTGTTGATGATTCATCAGCTGATCGCATCGGTGTCCGAGGCGGACGGTGAGATTTCACTTCGTCCGATCGTCGATTGGTTTGATGATGTGGGATCATCCCAATCCTCGGTGACGGTCGTGACTTGGGATCGCGCCGGTCTGTTCAGTCGTATGGCCGGTGCTTTCGCGGTGGCCGGTATTAATATTATTTCATGCCGAGCGTTTTCCAGGACGGACGACGTGGCCATCGACTTCTTCAAGGTCGTTTTGCCTCCCGGTAAGGAGCTGGCGGCGCAGCAGCGTTTCACCAAAGCCCTGGCCAAATCACTGGTCGAAGGTTCCGATTTACTGGACGAGGTCGCCCAAGAAGAAGCCCATGTGCTGCTGACTGCGCCACGTCGTAAGGCTTACGTGCCTTTGGCGGCTAAGGTGGAAGTCTATTTCGAGGAAGATCTCGACCGCACCGTGATCGAGTTGCAGTGCAACGACCGTTTAGGGCTGCTTTTCCGGGTTGGGCGCACCATCCGCGAGGCCGGTTACGCGATTACTTTCGCCAATGTCGCGACCGAACAGGGCTTTGCCATCGATACTTTCTACCTTACCCCCGAGCGTGGCCTGGCCACCGTCCCGCATGCGGTCGAGGCCTTGGCCGGGGCGTTGCGGGAAGTGGTGTCATGACGTCTTCTGTCCCTTGCATCTCCGGGGAAAGTGGCTTAACTTTGTTATGTTTCCCATGCATACCCTGCTTACCCCTCTTAAGGCCCTCGCCGTCCTGGGTCTATTGATCGCTCAACTCTTCGCTGCTGATTCCAAACCTATGCCCACACCCCCTAAACTTGAAAAGGCCATGTTCGGCGCCGGTTGCTTCTGGGGGGTCGAATATCAATATGCGAAGATTCCGGGCGTCTTGGAGGCTTTTAGCGGTTACGCTGGTGGCACCGTCGAAAATCCGACCTACGAAGACGTCTGCAGTCATACTTCCGGGCATGCCGAGGTGATTCAGGTCACGTTTGATCCTGCTAAGATCAGTTACCGTAAGCTCGTTGAATATTTCTTCATCATGCATGACCCTACGCAGGTCAATCGCCAGGGGCCTGATGTCGGCGACCAATACCGCTCCGTGATTTTCACCTATTCGCCGGAGCAGAAAAAAGTCGCCGACGAAATCAAAGCCCGCCTCACAGCGGCCAAGACTTTTGCCAAACCGATCGCGACCAAGATTGAAGAGGCTCCTACTTTCTGGAAAGCCGAGGCCTACCATCAGAAGCATTACGCGTTGCGAGGTACTCGGCCCTATTGCCATCTCGTGCCTTTCGCCGAGGAGAAGTAAATTTCGTGGCCGAACGGCGATCAGGTCCCAAGGGTTCGCTTCCTGGTTTTGAGCCGGAGGCCGAGGGGTCGTTGCCTCCGCGTCGCCGACCATTGGCTGCCCGCATGCGCCCGACCTGCCTCGCCGAAGTCGTAGGGCATAAGGGCTTGCTCGGGAGCGAGGCTTTGCTGCCTCGTCTGATCAAGGCCGATAATTTCGGTTCGCTCATATTTTACGGTCCTCCTGGCTGTGGTAAGACCACGCTGGCTGAAGTCATCGCCGCCGAGACGCAATCGCAGGTGGTCAGGGTGAACGCGGTTCTTTCCGGTGCCGCGGAGTTACGCGAGGTTCTTTCCGACGCCCGTCGGCATCCTGAGCGCAAGACTGTCTTGGTGGTCGACGAGATTCACCGCTTCAACAAAGCCCAACAGGACCTTCTCTTGCCTGATGTCGAATCCGGGGTGGTTCGTCTCATCGGTTGCACCACGCATAATCCTGGGCTCTATGTCGTTCCGGCACTGTTGAGTCGTAGCCATCTTTTTCGCCTCGATCCGCTGACGGTGCCTGAAATTGCGGCCTTCCTTGGGCGTGCTTTGACGGAGAAGGAAAACGGCTTAGGCGCTTTGGGTATCAAGGCCTCCGATAAGGTACTCCAGTTAGTGGCTGAAATGGCTTCGGGCGACCTTCGGCGGGCGCTTAACTGTCTGGAGACGTTGGTGTTGTCCGCTCCCGCCTTAGGCACGGTGACGGATGAAGCGGTCGCTTCGTTCGCCCGGGAGCGTCGCATCCGTTATGACGACGGTGGCGATGATCATTACGATACGGCCTCGGCTTTCATAAAA
>Ga0214919_10000919_pt1 | contig 49797 bp, 40 predicted proteins | sample LL1503_MetaG_FD_177994 | JGI IMG/M metagenome (GOLD analysis project Ga0214919, IMG submission 177994) | Freshwater microbial communities from Lake Lanier, Atlanta, Georgia, United States - LL-1503 | ecosystem: Environmental > Aquatic > Freshwater > Lake | place: USA: Georgia | collected...
AAGAAGAGGATCTTGGTGACGAGGAAGACCTCGTGGTCGCCCAGCCCGCCGCCGACGAGGAATCCAGCTTCGACGATTTCGACGACGAATTCGATGATGACTTCGAAGAGGAGGAGAACGATCCCGACTGGGATCACCCCGACGACTCCGCACCGGAGGCGCCGCCACCCGGCAAGGGTGGTGGTCGCAAGAAGTGAGCACTGACCTGCGGCAGATGTTTTCCATCGAGACCGATCACGAGCATTCACGATGTCCGGCCGCGAGATCCCTGCCGACGATCCCGACTCTGGCGGCACCGTGCGCGGTGACACCCGTGGCCGCCAGCCATCGCACACCCACGAGGATTGGTTCGGCGACCTGAGCCAACTCGACTTCGACATCGACTTTTTCGAGGGGTTGCTTGCCCGCAACGGAGAGTCGGTGGAGGTCCTCCGCGTGTTGGCGGAGCTTGTCTCGCAGAAAGGGCTCGTGAGGCGGGCGCTCGAACTCGATCTCCGGCTGGTGGAAGTGCTGCCCAACGACTTCCTCGCCCGCTACAATCTCGCCTGCTCGCTGGCACGTGCCGGGAGACCAGACGAGGCGATCGACGCGCTCTCCCGGGCAATCCTGCTCGGGTATGACGACCTCGCCCACCTGGAGGTCGATCCAGACCTCGATTCGCTCCGCGAGCACCCGGAGTTCCGGGAGCTGCTCGGTCACGAGTAGGGCGGTCCTTCTCGCGTCGGTTGTCCACTTCGGTCACCTGTTTTCCGCGTCTGCCATTCGGAGCATGCATGCTCGACCAATTCGACAAGATCACGGAGGCCTGCGCGACGATCTCCGCGCGGTGGCCCCACAAGCCAGCTGTCGGCCTCATTCTCGGCAGCGGACTCGGCGCCGCGGCGGCCGCGCTCACCGACACGGTGACGATCCCCTACGAATCGATCCCCCACTTTGCGAAATCGACGGCGCATGGCCACACCGGTCAGTTGGTCTGCGGTCTCCTGGCTGGTGTGCCGGTCGTGGTGATGGAGGGGCGGATGCATGCCTACGAGGGCTATCCGGCTGCCCAGATCACGTTTCCCGTGCGGGTGCTCGCGCGGCTGGGGGCCGGGCTGCTCATCGTCACCAATGCCTGCGGCGGCCTGAATCCACAGTGTCGCACCGGTGACATCATGGTGATCGACGACCACATCAACCTGATGAACGACAACCCGCTCGTCGGCATCAACGACGATCGGCTCGGGCCCAGGTTCCCTGACATGTCGGCCCCCTACACCCCGGACCTCATCGACCGGGCGCTCGAGGTGGCACGTCGGGAAAACTTCGCGGCCCATCGCGGCGTCTACGTGGCGGTGACGGGCCCGAACCTCGAGACCCGTGCGGAATACCGGTTCCTGCGGACCATCGGCGCCGATGTGGTCGGCATGTCGACGGTGCCCGAAGTGATCGTGGCGGTGCATTCGGGACTACGGGTGCTCGGCCTCTCGGTGATCACCGACATGTGCCTGCCAGATCATCTGGAGGTTGCCACGGTCGAAAACATCCTCGCCGTTGCGCGATCGGCCGAGCCGAAGCTCCGTGCGATCATCACCGCAGCGGTACGCGACGCCGGCTGAGCCGCGGCCACACCCGATCCGCACCTCCACCCGACACGTTTTCGCAGGCTATCCATGTTTGACCCCGTCCGCGGCAAGCCCGACTTTCCAGCCATCGAGGCCGCGATCTCGCAGCTCTGGCGTGAGCGTGGCGTCTACAAGAAGTCGCTGGAGCAGCGCCGCGGCAGCAAGCGTTTTGTCTTCTTCGAGGGCCCGCCGACCGCCAATGGCATGCCCCATCCCGGCCACTGCCTGACGCGGACGATCAAAGATCTCTATCCGCGCTACCGGACGATGCGGGGCGAATACTGCGAGCGGAAGGCGGGCTGGGACACCCACGGCCTGCCGGTCGAGGTGGAGGTCTGCAAGGAGCTGGGCATCCACTCGAAGGCGGAGATCGAGGCCTTCGGCGTCGAACCCTTCATCCATCGCTGCCAGGAATCGGTCTGGCGGTACATGAAAGAGTGGGAGACGCTCACCGAGCGGATCGGCTTCTGGATCGACCTCTCCGACGCCTACGTCACCTACCACCAGAGCTACGTGGAAAGCGTCTGGTGGGCGCTGGCCGAACTCTTCAACCGGGGACTTCTCTACCAGGGGCACAAGATCGTCTGGTGGTGGGCGCAGGGTGGCACGGCGCTCTCGAGCGGCGAGGTGGGCCAGGGCTACCGCGAGGTGGCTGATCCGAGTGTCTACGTCGCCTTTCCGCTACTCGACGATGCAGGGAATCCGACTGCTCGCAGCCTCGTGGCCTGGACGACCACGCCGTGGACGCTCCCCTCCAACCAATTCGCGGCGGTGAAGGCCGATCTCGACTATGTCGTTCTCCAAGAAGCCCCGAGCGAAGGCGACGGGACCGGATCAGACATTCCAGCACAGGAATTCATCGTCGCCGAGCCACTGGCAGCGCCGCTCGGCGAGAAGATGAAGAAGCAGTTCGAGGTGGTCGACCGCTTCCCAGGCTCCGCGCTCGTGGGCCGCTCCTACCTGCCGCCGTTCGACACCTTTCGACCGGCGGGGCCTCCGCAGTCGGCAGCGCTCACCGCCGGAGGCACACAGCCTGCGGCCTGGCGGGTCGTGGCCGCCGACTTCGTCACGACTGACTCAGGCACCGGCATCGTCCACATCGCGCCCGCCTTCGGCGAGGTCGACTACACGGTGCTGGCCTCCGAACAGGCACGGTTCGCCGAACGGCGAGGGCCGACGCTCATCAATTGCGTCGCCCCTGACGGCAGCTTCACCGACGCCTTCCCGATGGGGAGCGGCCGGTTCGTGAAGGAGTGCGACCGCGACATCACCCGCGACCTGCGGGCGCGTCATCTGCTCGTCCACCAGGAGCAGTATGTCCACGACTATCCGTTCTGCTGGCGGGCCGACAATGATCCGCTGATCCAGTATCCCCGACAGAGCTGGTTCATCCGCACGAGTCAGTTCCGCGAGCAGATGCTCGCCAACAACGCCCGGATCGACTGGCTGCCCGAGCACATCAAGGACGGACGGTTCGGCAACTTCCTCGAAACCAACGTCGATTGGGCTCTTTCGCGCGAGCGGTATTGGGGCACGCCGCTGCCGATCTGGAAGTGTGAGACGACCGGCAAGGCCGAGGCGGTGCCGTCGTATGCGACGCTCACGGCGAAGCCGGGCGTGCAGGGCACCGACGTCTTCGACAGGGCGAAGGCCGCGAATCCGAAACTTTCGGACGATCTCCGCGTGCACAAGCCCTACATCGACGCGGTCACCTACGACTCTCCGTTCGCACCGGGAGCCCGGATGCGACGGGTGCCGGAAGTCATCGACTGCTGGTTCGACTCCGGTGCCATGCCGTTTGCCCAGTGGGGCTGGCCGCACCGCGGTGAACAGGACTTCAAAACGCAATTTCCCGCCGACTTCATCTCCGAGGCGATCGACCAGACCCGCGGCTGGTTCTACAGCCAGCTGGCGATCAGCACGCTGCTGTTTGGCGACAAAGAGACGCCCTACCCGCATCCCTTCCGCACCTGCATCGTGCTCGGGCACATGCTCGGCGAAGACGGCCAGAAGATGAGCAAGAGCAAGCGGAACTACCGCGAGCCGGCCGAAATCTTCGACAAGTATGGGGCCGACGCGCTGCGGTGGTTTTTCCTCGCCGGCCAGCCGCCGTGGACGAGCATCCGCTACAGTGAGCGGGCGATCCGGGAGAGTGTGCCCGAGTTCCTGCTGCGGCTCTGGAACGTCTACAGCTTCTTCGTGATCTACGCGCGGATCGACGGCTTCGACCCGGCGTCGCTCCTCGATGCTCCCGGCTCCCTCGAGCATGCCGATCTGGCGAAGGCCCGCGGCTACCGGCCCGTCGCCGACCGCGGTGAACTGGATCGCTGGATGCTGTCGGAGCTCAACGCGACTGCCGCTGCCGTGGTCGACCGCATGGATCGCTACGACCACTTCGGCGCCGCCGGGGAGCTTTCGGCGCTCGTCGATGCCGTCAGCAACTGGTTCGTCCGCCGTAGCCGCGACCGCTTCTGGGCCGCGGGCCGGGCCGACACCGGGCCGGATGGCAACGCCGCCAAGCTCGATGCCTATTGGACGCTCTACGAGACGCTGCTGACGATCGCGCGGCTTGCCGCACCCTTCATTCCGTTCGTCAGCGAGGCGATCTGGCGGAATCTGGCGGTCGCTCCCTTCGGCGAGGCCGTGCCGGAGAGCGTGCACCTTGCCGACTATCCAACCGGCAGCGAGGCCCTCGTCGATCGGGATCTGGTCCGCCGCATGGCGCTCGTCCGCGACGTGTCGTCGCTGGGCCGGGCCGCCCGCGCCGTCGAGAAGCTCAAGGTCCGCCAGCCGCTCTCGAAGGTGGAGGTGATCCTCGCCGAGGGACACGGCGACGCCGCCGACGCTGCCTGGCTCGAGGCCCACGCCGATCTCGTCTGCGACGAACTCAACGTCAAGCAGTTCGAGATCTGCCGTGAGCCCGACCGCTACATCACGCGGGCCGTGCTGCCGGATCTCAAGAAGTTGGGCCCGCGGCTCGGGAAGGATCTGCCAAAGGCCCGCGACGCCATCATGAAGGCCGATGCCGCGGCCCTGCTGGCGGCCCTCGGCCGCGATGGTCGGGCGACGATCCCGCTTGCTGGCGGCGGCGAGGCGGTCATCGAGAAGGACGACGGGATGATCCGCACGACCGCCAAGGAGGGCTGGGCCGCGGCGGAAGGGCCGCGGGCCGTCGTGGTCGTGGCCAGTCAGCTCACGCCGGAGCTCGTCGCCGAGGGCCTCGTCCGCGAGGTCGTGCACGCCGTGCAGTCGCAGCGGAAAACGCTCGATCTCGAGTTCACCGACCGGATTGAACTGGTCTTCGAGACCTCGTCGCCCGAACTGAAGGCCGCCATCGGGCGGCACCTTGACTACGTCGCCTCCGAAACGCTCGCCAGTTCGGCAACGTTTGGCGAGCTGGCCGGTGGAACGACCGAGTCGCTCGACATCGACGGCCACCCGCTCACGATCGCGATCAAGCGGACAGGCACAGCTCGCGGGGCGACCGGGGGTGTGGCGTGACCGCTGCCGCTGCCACGCCGACCGATGGGAAGACGCTCCGCCTGACGGTGTTGCTGTCGGGATCCGGGCGAACGCTCGAAAACCTGCTCGACTGGATCGCCGCGGGCCGGCTGGCCGCGAGCGTCGAGCGGGTGGTATCGAGCCGGGGTGACGTCCGCGGCGTGCGGCTTGCCGAGCGGGCCGGCATCCCCGTCACCGTCCTGCCGCCGGCCGGACGACCGCTGGCCGACTGGAGCGACGCGATTTTCGCCGCCTGTCGGGAGGCAAGGCCCGATCTGGTGGTGATGGCTGGCTTTCTGCACCTCGTGGAGATTCCCGCCGACTTCGCCGGCCGCGTGATCAACATCCACCCCGCACTCCTGCCCGCCTTCGGCGGCAAGGGTTTTCACGGCATGCACGTCCACCGCGCGGTGGTCGCACGCGGCTGCACCGTCTCAGGCTGCACGGTGCATCTGGTCGACAACGAATACGACCATGGACGGATTCTGCTGCAGCACGCGGTGCCCGTGCTCCGCGACGACAGCCCGGAGTCGCTTGCCGCACGGGTGTTTGCCGCCGAGTGCGAGACGCTTCCGGAGGCGATCAACCGGATCGCCTCCGGCGACCTTGCCTGACCGATCATCGCGAGACGATAGAATCCATTTCTGACATCCATCCCCGGAGGATCTTTGCCATGTCGCGGTCGCTTGGAAACATCATCGCCGACACGCTGCAACTGTCGGTTGGCTACGCGGAGCGTCTGCTGAAGGAGGTGCCAGCGGACCGTTTCGGCTCCTTCGCCCGGATCGGCGGCACGGTCGTCGAGTCGAACCACCCGGCGTTTATCTACGGTCATTTGAGCCTCTATGCACCGAAGGTGCTCCAGCAAATTGGCCACCCCGCCCCGACGGTTCCCGACCACTTCGAGCACCTCTTCTCGAAGGATGCCAGCTGCAAGGACGACGAAGACGGCGACCTCTACCCGCCGATGGACGAGATCACGGCCTTCTTTTTCGAAGGGCATCGCATGCTCGCCGGCGCGCTCCGCGGCACCCCCGACGCGACGTTCGAGCAGCCGAATCCGGCGGAGGGCCGGATGAAGCAGCTCTTCCCGACACTCGGCTCGGTGCAGACCTTTTACTGCGGCGGCCACATGATGATGCATCTGGGCCAGATGAGCGCCTGGCGGCGGATGCAGGGGCTCGGCTCCGCCTGACGGCGCACCACGTCCGCCTGCGCTCTTGCCGTCGTCCTCCGCAGCCGGCCGGGCTTGCTTACGATTCCTGCTCGCAGCCGACGGCTCGCCAGAAGCCAAGTGCCGCCGGCCAGGAGGGCAGCGTCTCGGCGAAAACCCGTGTCGCGCCGAGCGACTCGGCGTGGGCCACGGCATGGGCGACGAGCGCCGTGGCGATGCCACGTCGGCGTGCATCAGGATGCACGAGGAGCCAGGCGATCGAGAACCGCGGCCGCGGCACCTCCCCGGCGACCACCAGGGCGACGAGCCCGATCGCGCCGTTGTGGACGCAGCCGCCCGCCGCTTCGCGGACGACCGTTTCCATCGGCCAGGCGAGCCAGGCGTGTACGGCCCGGCCCGGACGACCGCGGAGTTCCGTCAGCAGGCCAGCCGGAGCGAAGTGGCCGGCTGGATCGGCCGACCGACCCCCAGCCGCCAACGTCATCACCGCCTGACGATCAGCGTCGCGCTCTATCGATACAGGAGCGATATCCAAAACCAGACTCGGACTCTCGCCGCGGCCCGTCTGCAGCGACGTTGTCTTGTGAACAAGGGAAAAGCGAAGCGGTGGCACACGACGTCCTGATTGGATTCATCCTCCAGTAATGCACGGAATCTACCGTTCAGTGGTAATTTAGTCACGTATAATGCTTGAATTCTTCCGCTTTCTGTCGATAATCAGGTCTCAGGAAGTGAGATTCCGTGCAAAATCACGAACGACGTAGTCGTCTTCTCGACATCATTCGCATTCGCGGGTTTGCCGCGCTCGATGAACTCGTCCGGGAGCTGGGCGTGTCGGAATCGACCGTACGGCGGGACCTCGACGCCCTCGAGGACCAGGGCTCCGCCAAGCGGACGCACGGAGGCGTGCTCTATTCGGGCGGCATGCCCAGGCTCACTGAGTTTGACGACCGACAGCCGGCCAATTGGGCCGCCAAGCGGGCGATTGCAGCGGCTGCCGCCACCGTGATCGAAGACGGGGAAACGGTGCTCCTCGATGGCGGCACGACCACCTACGAGGTCGCGCGATTGCTCGTCGGCCGGTCGCTCCAGGTTGTCACCAACAGTCTCCCGGTTGCCAACCTTTTCGCCTCGGAGTCACGCACCGATCTGGTGCTCCTCGGCGGCTACGTGTCGCCCCGCACGGGCGTGTGCCTCGGCCCGTATGCCAACGAGCTCCTCGGCCGGCTCCACGTCACCACGACGGTGCTCTCCGCCGCCGGCATCTCCGAGGAAGGGCTCTTCAACGCCCACCTTCTGCTGGCCGAAACCGAGCAGGCGATGCTCAAAGCCGCCAGCCGTGTGATGGTCGTGGCCGACAGTTCAAAATTTGGCCGCAAGAGCCTCACGCTGGTCTCGGGGCTCGACTCCATCGATATATTCGTCAGCGACGATGGTCTGCCGCAGCGCTGGCGTGATATCGTCACCGCGAATACCGCCACCCTGTTGATCGCCACGGTTCCCGAGCCGATCGAGATGCCGACGGCGGGCCGCCTGACGGCCTCGCCGGAAAAAACCCGGCCGGCCTAAGATGCCGGGACAGTACCCAACGCCAGTTCCACCAGAGACTCGTTTCTTTTTTCATCGGAAAGCCCCAGGAGCCACCATGGCCAACAAGAAGCACAAGAACAAGACTGCGACCAAAGCCAAGTCACTCGCCGCGCTGAAGGACGAGATCTGTGACATTGGCCGGCGCATCTACAACAAGGGCTTTGCGGCCGGCAACGACGGCAACATCTCCTATCGCCTGGGGCCGAACAAGGTGCTCTGCACCCCGACGATGATGTCGAAGGGCTTCTTGACTCCCTCCGACCTCTGCATCGTCGACATGGACGGCAATCAGGTCGCCGGCAAGCGCAAGCGTTCGAGCGAGATTCTGCTGCATCTGACGATCATGAAGGAACGGCCCGACGTGAACAGCGTCGTGCATTGCCACCCGCCGCACGCGACGGCCTTCGCCGTGGCCCGCGAACCGATCCCGCAGGCGGTGCTCCCGGAGGTGGAGGTGTTTCTGGGCGACGTTCCGATCTCCCGCTATGAAACGCCCGGCAGCCAGACGTTTGCCGACACGATCAAGCCTGTGGTGAAGCGATCGAACGTGATCCTGCTGGCCAACCACGGCACGGTCAGCTTCGGCGAGACGGTTGAAAAAGCCTACTGGTGGACCGAGATCGTCGACGCCTACTGCCGCATCCTGATGCTCGCGAAGGGGCTGGGCGGTGTCGTCTACCTCACGGGCAGTGAGACGCGGGCCCTGCTCGATCTCAAGCAGAAGTGGGGCTACACCGACGCGCGGCTCGACCTGAACATGAACGACCGCGACATCTGCGACAACGCGGTGTTCAAGTCGACATGGCAGGAGGTGGGTGTGACGCGCAAGGCGTTCGACACGCATCCGGAAGCCCATGCAGCCGGTCATGCCGCATCCGCCGGCCGCGGCCTGCCGCCGGGCATCGACTACGAAACGCTCGTGCGGACGATCACCGAAAACGTCTGCCGTGAGCTGGGCATAAATCTGGGCAAAAACCTGGGCAGCACGCCCGGCTCGTCGCCACGGTCCTGAAAGCGATCGGTTTGTGCAGTTCACTCATGAAGTTTCAGCTCAGCCAGCCTCAGGAGAAGTCTGGCTTGTTCGGCCGTCGCCTGGTCCTCAGAAGCCGAAGCCTTCAGCCAGCGGCTGGGGATCTCGTCGCCACGCCGCACGACGATCCCCTCAGCATCGAGTTGTCGCACGAATTGATAGGCTCCCAGAATCAAGTCATTGACTGGGATCGCCGCATTATCGAGAAACGCTGCTGCGATGCGGAATCGTGCGCCTGGGATCGCATCCAACTCAGCGAAGGTGAATCGCTTGTTTTTTCCACGCACGCGAAATGTCACTGATTTCTCGTCCTGCTCGATGAAGGCCCCTGTGCCCCACTTTGAACCGAGGTCAACGACGTTGTTGCCGTTGAGCGATTTTCTTGCATCCTCTGCCAGACCTGTGTACTGACGGACATAGGCAGCCGTCAGCCGCATGGCTTCGGCTTCATCCAATCCAGGAGAGGCGGCGAGGGCTTTTTGGGCGTCGAGGTCGGCCTCATCAAAAAACCCTTTGCGGAGATTGCTGAAGGCATTCTTGATATGCGACTGCGCATCGGCGATACGACCCGGTCGTGCTGGCGGAGCAGGCCTGGGTCGAGCCGGAGGAGCCTCCGGGGCTTGGCCAGGCACAGTCTCCCCCGCACCACCGCCTTGTGGCACAACGACAGGCGACGGTGGGCGTGGCGGGACACGACTTTTGGGAGACCCTAATAACTGGTCACGAAACAGAAAGCCCAAGAAGCCGGCAGCCGTCAGCATGGCAATGATTCCAAACACGCCAAGAGCGGTCTCGGCCCTAGATGCGCTGGCAGAGCGGCGCACTGTGGTACGGACGGCGATCGGTGGATTGGCAACTGGCGACTGGTATGCGGGCGACTGGTATTGATGACCCTGTGGCACCGGTGGTGGAACTGGTGGCATTGTTGGGGGCGACTGGACCTGCGATCCACATTGAACCAGCATGGCGTTGCGGGCGTTGATCACCTGTTGCGTCATCCACTGCAACTGTGGAGGCGGTATCGTGCCGGCAGCCGACTGAACCTGAGTCAGGAGTTGTGTGGCGACCTGATTGATCACATGCGCGTTGCGCTCGGATACGTTCAGTCTGAGGAGCTTGTGGGGCACCGCAACGTCAGCAGTGTCGATCCCGCAACACTGCTGAAACAGAGCGTGAATGTCGTGCATGGTTCTCTCTCGACCGTGTCGATTGTTGTTGGAATACTCGATGACAAAGCAGCGCCGGGAAGCCAGTTGTGGTGGGGATTATACCCCCCATGTCCCCTTGCATAGTTTGCGCGAACTGGGTGCAGCTCGCCCACGGACTCTCGTGAAAAAATCCGCAAACGCCCGCCTGTCCGCCCATCGAAGACCCCACACCGTCACCGCTGTCGGCCCAGCCGCGCCCGGTGCAGTTCCGCGGACGACATGCCCCACACGCGGGCGGTGCCGTCGTCGGAACCGGTGAGAATGCTGCGGCCATCTGGAGAAAAAGCGACGCCCCAGAGAGGGCCTTCGTGACCGTCGAGGGCCAGGAGGTGGCGGCCGCTTGCGGCATGCCAGAGGTGTAGGCTGCCATCGGCACCCACACCCGCGATGCGGGTGCCATCGGGTGAAATGGCCGTCTCCCACACCTGACCCACCGGCCCCGTCAGCTCGATGCTCGACCAGCCAGCGGATGGATTCCAGAGCCGTACCGTGCCGTCGGACGATGCTGACGCGACGCGGCTGCCGTCGCGCGACCATGCCACCCAGTTGACGTCGTCAGCATGCCCCTCGAAGGCACCGAGCAATCTGCCCGTGTCCGCATCCCACTCCCTCACCAGACGATCCGCACAGGCGGTCGCCAGCCGACTGCCATCCGGAGACCAGGCCGCACCGTGGGCCCGGGCGGGATGTGGCAGCGTCAACACGCCACGCTCGCCAAGCCTCGCGTCAGCTGTCACACGCCCGGCGTCAGGCGTCACACGTCTTGCGTCAGGCGTCAATGGTCGTATCCGCACGGCGCCCCGTTCGGGCGGCGATACGTGCGGCTCCGCACCCGCGGTCGCGATCCTCCGGCCATCGGGCGAAAATGCGACTGCAAACAAAGGGCCTCCATGCGTAGCAAGCCGGTCGAGTTCCACGGCGTCTTCGACGCGGTAGAGGCGGGCCGACCCGTCTCCGCAGGCAGTAGCCACGACGTCGCCTGCCGGAGAGAAGTCGACGGCGTTCACGCGGCCACGCACAGCAGGTAGATCAAGTTCCGCCGTGCAGGTCGCCATGTTCCAGAGCCGCACCTGGCCCTGCGCTGTCGCGGTGGCTGCCAGCCGACCATCAGGGGCACACGCCACCCCTCGCACGCCCACACCGTCGTCGCTGCCACACCGCAGGACCGGTTCGGTGCGGTCCCCGGCGTCCCAGACCCGTGCCGTTGCATCGGCCGAGGCTGTGACAAACCGGTCGCCCGGGAGACTCGCCACGGCCCAGATGGCGTCACGATGGCCCGCCAACTCGCGCGCACCGCCGTCGTCCAAGAGCCTCCACACCCGCAGAATGGCATCGGCCGAAACCGTTGCCAGCCCTGAGCCGTCGGCCGTCCAGGCCACGCCATTCACTCTCAACGGATGCCGCAACACGGCAAGACAACGGCCCTCGGCCACGTCCCAGACCCGCGCGGTTCCGTCTTCGGCCGCCGACGCGAGCCGCGCGGAATCGGGGGCGAAACAGACCGCGAAGACGCGGCGGGAATGTCCCCGCAGTTCGGCCATCAGCGTGGCTGTCTCGACATCCCAGAGGCGAATCGCACCGTCGCCACACGCGGCGGCGATCCTGTCGCCGCCCGCCGCAAAGGCGACGCCATACACGTTCCGATCGCGGGCCGTCGGCTGCCACGGTGGCGTGAAGACCGCGGTTCGCTCACACGTATTCGCATTCCAGAGGGCTACGGTGCCATCGGCCGACGCCGTGGCGATTGCTCGCCCATCGGGAGCAAACCCGCAGCCGTAGATTGCAGCAGAGTGGCCACGCAGGCTGCCGATCGCCTTTCCAACCGTGGCATCCCAGACGATCACCTCACCGTCCTCCGTCGCCGTCACGGCCCGCCGGCCGTCACCTGACACGGCCGCCGCCCAGACCTTCGCCCGATGACCGCCGAGGAGTGGCGATTCCCGATAGCCACCCGCCTCGTCGACGGCCCACAACCGGACAACGCCACGATCATCGCCAGTCACCAGACGATCACCGGCCGACGACGCAGCCACGGCACGCACGATCGCCTCATGCCCGCGCAACTCCGCCACCGAGTCATCGAGCCGAGCCGCCAGGCAGTCGATTTCAATCGGTCGTCCAACGATCACCGGGAGCGACCTCGCCCGCGCCAGCAGGCTGGCCGCGATGGGTGTGTTGCGCCGGTCCGCGGCGGCGGCCGATCGCTGCACGGTCGAGTAATAGGCTTCCTGCTGTTCGGCGGCACGGTGCCACTGCGCCAGCCGCTCCTGCTGCCGCGCCCGGCTCGAGAAAACGGCCGCCGCCAGCCCGGCGACGCAGACCAGCACCGCAGCGGCCACTGGCAGCCGGTGACGGCGAGCGAACCGCCACACCCGCTCGGCCACCGTTGCCGGACGGGCATGCACCGGCTCGCCCGCCAGCCACCGCGCAAGCTCGGCCTCCAGTTCCTCCGCCGTCGCATAGCGATCGGCGGGCTGCTTCTGCAGGCACTTCAGGGTGATCGCGGCGAGCCGCCGAACGTCAGTCGCATCGACGCCGGCTTCAGCACGCAATCCTCGGCAGAGAGCCGCGACGGATGGCGGCTCCTGCTCGCGGATGATCCGCGCTACCACCATGATCGGCTTGCCGCGTACGTCATAGGGGAGGTCGCCGGTGAGGAGTTGGTGCAACACCAGGCCGAGCGCATACACATCGGTCGGCGCGGCGATCCGTGAAGCGTCTGCATCGAACTGTTCGGGGCTCATGTAGCGGAGCGTGCCGACGAGCTGCCCAGCATCGGTCTGCAGGGTCGTGAGGGCGATGTCGGCGTCGGTCGACCGCGCCACACCGAAGTCGATCACTTTCGGCTCGCCATCCCCGCCCACAAGAATGTTGCCTGGTTTGAGATCACGATGCACGATTCCCATGCGATGGCCATAGGCCACCGCCGCCGCCACACGCCGCATGATCGCCACACGCTGCCGCACCGACAGCCCACGCTCCCGCGCGAAGCGGTCTATGGGCAGCGCATCCTCCACGAGTTCCATCACAAAAAACGGGACCGACACGCTGCCGTGGTGACAGGTGCCGAGCGTGTGGACCTGCGCGATGTGGGGATGCCGAAGCCTCGCCAGCAGATGCGCTTCCTGCTCGAAGCGTTTCATGATCGCGCGGCTGGCGAGGCCATTCCGCAAGACTTTGACCGCGACCGGCCGTGCGGGAGACTGCTGAAGCCCCTCGTAGACGCGGCCCATTCCCCCTTCAGCCAGCATGCGGACGATCGTGACCCCGCCAAGGTCGCTGCCGGCCGCTAGATCGACGATCTGCCGCCCCTCGAGGCCGAAGGAATCAGACTGTCCGGAAAGCTGGCCAGATACGTCATTCGACACTCCTCCCGTCGCGGGGGAGTCTGTGATGGAATCCGTTCCGGCAGAGCGTGCCATAGACCGGCGGTTATACCGTCCGGCTGAGGGGTTTTGCTGCAAGAGATCGCGTTTGCACCATCAAAAGCATATCCCTGGCCGCAGTGATCCGGCGGATTCGCTGCCGAATTCTGCTTGGGCTTTGCCCCGGTTCAGCCCGCCGCCAACGCCGTAACTGAATCTGGGCAGCGAGGATGATCATCACAGGATCATTTTCCTGCGGTGAAACCCGTAGTAAACGATGCAGTTCCGTCTTATGGGCCTTCTTATGGGCTTGGCGACGAGGACCAACGGTGTCACGCAGCCCCGGCGAGTCCAAAAAACCTGAATTGTTTGCTAGAATCATGGGAAATACCGTCGAAAATGAGTTTGGAAGTCCTTTCACTACCACCAGCCGTGAGAGCGCCCACGCTATAAGCTATGGCGAGCGCCGAGCCTCTAAGGGGCAAAAGCGAATAACCTCGCGGGATCCGGACACTCTGCACCGGATTTCCCCCATCGCCCTCAATCGCCCCGTCTTCGCATGGATACCGACGACACGATCTCGGCAGCCTTGGCCGAATGTCTGCAGCGGCTGGAGGCGGGTGACCTCTCCGCCCGAGATCGGATCGTCGAACTCTGCAGCAACCGCCTGCATGCCCTGGCCCACCGGATGCTCGGCCGCTACCCCGGCGTCCGCCGCTGGGAAGACACCGACGACGTCTTCCAGAATGCCGTGATGCGGCTACACCGTGCCCTGGGCGCCATGCAGTTCAACACGCCCCGCTCCGTCATGGCCCTGGCAGCCACGCAACTGCACCGCGAACTGATCGACCTCGCACGGCGGCATGCGGGGCCGGCCTCGTATGCCGCCAACCACGGCACCAACGCCATGCCCAAAGTGGCTGCCGACGATGGCCCCGAACACTACATCGACAATCAATCCGCCAGCGACTCCAGCCTCGACCGCTGGACGCTCTTCCACGAGGCGATCGGCAATCTGCCCGCGGAAGACCGCGAGGTGTTCCATCTCGTCTGGTATCTGGGTGCCGATCAGAAGACGATCGCTACGCTGTTGGACTGCTCCGAACGCACGGTGAAGTATCGGTGGCGGGCGGCCCGGGAGGCCGTCCGCGCGGCCCTCGGCGGTAAGGCGCCGTGACGCCGAATCACTCCGCAGCCTCGTCGTCGGCTTCGTTCTCGGCCGCCAGTCCGCGGAGGATTGCCACCGCCTCGTCGAGCGACGCCGCGTCGTAGCCGCGGATGCAGGCCTTGCGGTCACACTCGGCGAGCAGCAGCACGTCGAGAAAATCGGGATGCGACTCGAGCCGCTGCCGGGCCCGCGTGCCGAGCGTGTGGTTGCCGTGCGCCGTGGCGTCTGCCAGCGACTCGATAAGCCAACGGGTTCGCTCCGTGATCAGGTCGGCAAGCACCGACACGCCACTGGAAACCGGATCAGCGCGGTCGATCGCCCTGCCCACGTCGTGCACCAGTGCCGCCGTCAGCAGTTCCTCGTCGAACGGCCGCTCCTCATGCACCCGGTCGAAGACCTGCAGCGTGTGTTCGAGCACGTCCCCCTCCGGATGCTTGATCGGATCCTGCTTCACGTTCTCGAGCACTCGCACGAGCTCCGCGATCCGGTCGAAACGATCACCGGCGAGGTGCGCCAGGCCGCCAGCGGGATCGCTGCCTCGCGTCACCTCGCGCCGGATCTCATCGTGGCTGGGCAGTTGTTCCTCGGGCACCCAGCCGCGGGCCACTCGGCGGGCAGCGCGAAACCGCGACCGCGTCGAGTCGCTGCCCTTGGCCACCATGCGGGCCGCCTCCTCGGCGATCCGCTGCCGCAGTTTGTCGGCACCCGCTTTTCGTGGCTCGTCGCTCATGGTTCTCTTCCTTTGGCAGGCAGCGGCCGCCAGCGGATGTTTTTCACCAGCGCCGTCGTGGCATAGGTGGCGATCCCGAGCGGCTTCGAAGGGCTCACCTCGTCGCGGATCGACAGCTTCCTGTCGGCCAGAGGCTGATCGACGAGCTTCTCGTCGTCGATCAAGCAGACGATTCGGTCGGGCGTCACCCGCACGCGGATCGCATACCACCGGCCGGTCTTGAACTCCTTGAACGATGTCGTGGCGTTGTGTGCCGCATCCTCGCCATCGATGCTCGAGAGTCCCACCACGCCGCCGCCCCATCCGCCCACGATGAAGCTGCATGAATCCTCACCCACGGGAAAGGTCAGGCCACAGAAAAAATCGTTGCCGTCAGCTCGCTGCGCATCGAGGGAAATTTCATAGTCCTGCCGTGGCACGTCGCCCTTCCAGGTGATGCCGCTCAAGTCGGCGCCCATGCCGATCTTGATCGCGCCGTCCTCCACCACGACCTCCCCTTCGCCGCCGAAACCGGTCGGCTTCCATTGACCGAGTGTCTTGCCGTCGAAGAGCGGCTGCCAGGCTTCGTCCTTCGCGGCTGATGGGTTGCCAGAGCCGCCCGCACCGCCACCGAGCAGTTCAGCGACGAGCGTGTCGGCGGTATACACGGTGCGAAGCGCCGCCAGGATTCCCGCCGCGTCCACCGACACGGCGCGCGCCTGCGTGTCGTCGTACGCGATGTCGAGCACGAGCGACTGGATATTGCCGTCGAAGATCAGGCCGACGAGCTCACCGGCCGTGTTGACCACGGGGCTGCCCGAGTTGCCGCCGATGATGTCGGCCGTGGAGACGAAGTTGAACGGCGTCTTCAGGAACGCTTCATCGCGTTCCAGCTGCGGCCGCAGTTTTTCCCACCGCGGTGGCAGATCGAAGGGAGGCTGATCATCCTTCGACCGCGCCCGCTCGAAGAGGCCGGCGTAGGTCGTGATCGCCGGCACCGGCTTGCCCGCTTCCTCATATCCCTTCACCGTGCCGTAGGCGAGCCGCAGCGTGAAGGTGGCGTCGGGATAGACGCCCTCCCCTTCACTGGCAAACACCGCCTGCGTGATCTCCGCATGCGCCTGCCGCTTGATCTCCCCCGCCGCCTCGACGATTTTCCGCAGCGACCGCGACTCCTCGTCGATCATGCGTGCCAGGCCGAGCATCGGATCGGTTGACGCCGCGATCGCCGCCTGCCCGCCGTCGTAGAGGCTGCGACGCGTGTCGGGCTTTGCAGCGTCTGCCCCGCCCCGCTTGCCGAGGCCGGTACCGCGGACGAGTTCCGCCGCCCGTTCCCGGGGCGATTTTCCTGAGAGCACCTTCTGCACCAGCGGATCATCGGGGCCGAGTGCCGTCGCCAAAAACGTCAGCGAGTCGGCCAGCTTCACGATCTCGAAGGCGTCGTAGACAGGCTCGTCGGAGAAGAGCGCAAGTTCCAGAGATTCGCGATTGGAGTCGCGGTATTCCCGCAGCCGCTCGCCGCTCGGTTTTCCCGACTCGGCGGCAGCCCGCAGAAGCGTGCGGGCGTTGCCAAAATACTGGCTGTTGAAGCCGACCGCCCCTTCGACCAGGTTGTGCCGCAGGGCGACAGCAGCGATCTCTTTTTCCGCCTGCTCGATCCGGTCGAACGGCGAGGGCTGGGCCAATCCCAACTTCCCCGCAACCCGCTTCGCGACCAGTTCGCGAAGTTTTTCCTCTTTCGCCCGCTTCCTCGCGATGAACCGCGGGTCGAGCAGCCCCGCGAGAATGCCCTCTCGCGCCTTGCGGCTGTTTTGCACACCGAAGAGATCGCCCATCGCCTGCCGCTTCTCCTCGGGGCCCTCGTCGGCATAGGCGTCGAGCATCACCTCCAGCCGATTGAGCGTGGCCAGCGAGAAGGGCATCTGCCGGTCCCGCATGGAGAGCAGTTCGCGGAGCGTACTGCCGCGGTCGGTGTGCCCAGGGTGCCCCGAGACAAACACCAGATCCCCGGCGGCGACCGGCTGCCGGCTCCAGGTGAGGTGGTGCGGCACTCGGGCTGGCTGGCCGTTCTCGTAGGCCCGGAAGAAACAGACGTCGAGGTTGTACCGCGGAAACTCGAAGTTGTCGGCATCGCCGCCGAAGAACGCGATCTGCTGCTCCGGCGCGAAGACGAGCCGCACGTCGGTGTATTTCTTGGCCCGATAGAGATGGTAGAGGCCGCCCTGGTGGAGCGTGACCACGTCGCTCCTCAGGCCGGTGGCGGCGAGCGACTCTTTCTCGATCTCCGCCATCACCTTGCGGCGGGCGGCAAACGCCTCGGCCGCAGGCATGCCAGGCGTGACGGCCCCCTGCACGCGGGCGGTGACATCTTCGATCGAGACGAGCACGTTGAGTTCGAGGTCGTGGCACTTCAGCTCGTCGGCCTGCGTGGCCGCCATGAAACCATCGCGATAGTAGTTGTGCTGCTCCGTCCCCAGCTTCTGCAGGCTGTCGGCCCCGACATGATGGTTGGTGAGCACGAGGCCATCGGCGGACACAAACGAGCCCGACCCGCCGGAGTTAAACCGCACCGACGACTGCTGCAGGTGCGTCAGCCATTCCGGCGAGAGTTTCGACCCCTTGAGGTCAGCCGCATGGTCCTTCTCCAGTCGCTCGAGCGGCGGATGACTGAACAGCCACATCCCTTCGTCGGCGCGGGCCACGGCCGACAGCAACGTGCAGGCGGCCGCGAAGAACGCGAGCAACGAAAGAAAAAACGTTCGGCTCGGGCGGATGAACCTGGGCGTGGTTGTGTGCATGATCGTCTGCATGGTGAATGTCGTCCCTCGGCTGCCGGTGTCTTCGAACATCACCAAAGCCTATCGCAAACCAACGCCAGTCACCCCCCACCGGGAACCGAACACGATTTGGTCAGCCCCATTCGGTCACGGCTTGTTTTTTACGTGGTGGCAGAATATGTAGCATTTTCTACCACTCTGCAGTAGAATCAGCGGGCGAGGTTTATCCCTATGACGCTCGGTCGCCTCATCACCGCCCCCGCCAAGAGCTTTCTCCTTCTCGGCCCTCGCGGCACAGGAAAATCGACCTGGCTCGCCGAGGCGTTTCCGCGGGCTTTGACCATCGATCTGCTCGACTCGTCGCGGTTTCTGACGCTGAGCCGCGATCCGTCAATGCTTGAGCAACTCGTGTCGCCCCTCAAGCGAGGCGACTGGGTCGTCATCGATGAGATCCAGCGGATCCCAGCACTGCTCAACGAGGTGCATCGTCTTTACGAACAAAAACGCGGCATCCACTTTGCCCTGTCGGGGTCGAGTGCCCGGAAGCTCCGCCGCGCGGGGGCGAACCTGCTCGCCGGCCGAGCCCTTCAACTGCAGATGCATCCGTTCGTCTGGCCGGAGTACCGACATGAGTGGCGGATCGATCAGGCCTGCGAGTGGGGCACGCTGCCGCTGGTGGTAAGCGATCCGGCCCATCGAGCCGCCACTCTTGCCACCTACGTGGAGACCTACCTGAAGGAGGAGATAACCGCGGAGGCGCTCGTGCGCAGCCTCGATCCGTTCGTGCGGGTGCTGCAGGTAGCCGGGCTCTACAACGGCCAGATCCTCAACCTGGAAAATCTTTCACGGGAGTCGGCGGTGAAACGCAGCACGATCGAACGTTACTTCCAGATTCTCGAGGACACGCTTCTGGCGACTCAGGTGCCAGCGGTATCGTTGGGAATCCGCACCAAGGAAACGGCGCATCCGAAGTTTTTCCTGTTTGACACCGGCGTCGCCCGCGCGGCGGCCGGGCTTGCCCTCGATGCGGTCGATTCCGTCTGGAAGGGCTTCGCGTTCGAGGCGCTGCTGCACCACGAGATGCGTGCCTACGCCGCGACCGCCGGAAAGGAGCGGCCGATATTTCACTATTCCGTCAGCGGCGGATTCGACGTCGATTTGCTCGTCCAGACGAGGCCAAAGACGCTCTCCAAGCCACGGCAATTCGTGGCCATCGAAGCCAAGTTGGGCGCCAGATTCAAACCGCAATGGACGGCCGGCGTGAAAACGCTGCTGCGAGAATGCGGCGACCGCGTGCGCCGCGGAATCGTCGTCTATCAGGGCGCTGACCAACTGGCGGTGGACGGTGTCGAAATCCTGCCGGTGGCCACGTTTCTCGACGAGATGCACGCCGGCCGGGTGCTGTAAGCCGCGGCCGTTGCCCTTGTGCTGGCTCGACGGGCAGGCCGGCGGGCGAGTGGGTTGAGGCCGATTGCAAGCTGGCGTCGCTGCGGCTCAACCCCCGGTGGTATCCCCACGACATCTGCACACCCGCCGATGCCACCAGCGGCAGACCGTTTACGATCGGCAGGGTGATCCATTCGAGCCGCAGCGTCGGCTTCACCGGCTGGATCGGCGGCGGATAGACAAAGAGCTGCGTCCTCTTCACGCGTCTGCTGAGTCTTCTGCATGGTGAAAGTCATCCCTCGGCTGCCAGTGGCATTTCTTATCCCCAAAGACTATCGCAAACCCACGGGTGGGTGGCCACGGTCGCTACCCGGAGGCCGCCAGCATCCGTCCGGGATTTTCCACAATGGGCCGCGACCCTACAATGTTCCGTATGAGTCGGCCTGCCTATACGACCGATACATCCGCCGAGGCCCACGCAGCGCAACTCGCATGCATCAGGCGGCTCGCGCCGGCCGAGCGACTTCAGAAGGCGTGCCGGATGTCACACGAAGTCCGGCGGCTCGCGATCGAGGCGATCCGGCGTCGCCATCCATCGTTTGACGATGCTGCGGTGTGGTTGGCTTTCATCGCACTCGCGTACGGTTCGGATCTCGCCGTCGCCGTCGGCCGCTGGCAGGAGGCACGCCGGGCGTGATGGATACCGACGACCTCGTGACGGCGCTTGCACCCGTGGTCGCAACCTTTTACCGGCTCGGTGTGCGGTATTTCGTGGGCGGCAGTGTAGCCAGTTCGTTCCACGGGGCCATCCGTTCGACCATGGACGTTGACGTGGTGAGCGAACTGCCTGTCACGCTGGCAGAGGCCTTCGCCACGTCGTTCTCGACCGACTACTACCTCAGCGAGGAGGCGATTCGGCATGCGATCCAGCGGAAGTCGTGCTTCAATCTCATCCACCTGCCCACGGCCTACAAGGTCGATGTGTTCGTGAGTCGCGGCCGGCTGTTCGACGAACGAGCGATGGATAGGGCGGTCGTGCATGCGATCGGCTCGGGCCAAGGTGTCGCGGTTCCAATCGCCACGGCCGAGGACTCGATCGTGAGCAAACTGGAGTGGTTTCGGCTGACGGATGAAACCTCGGAGCGGCAGTGGGATGACGTCCGGCGACTCGTCGAACTGCTTGGCGACTCGCTTGATGAAGACTATATGCGGGCGATGGCTGATTCGATCGGCGTCCGGGATCTTGTCGAGACTCTGCTCTCCGGCCCTGGAACAATCTGATTGCCGCGGACCCGGTGCGGGCCCCATTTTCCTGCAATTAGAATCGATTTTCTGCTCAAAATGGGCACGGGATCGAATCTGCTGCCTTGAGAACACCCAGATGTGGGGGCGGTTGCCTTTCCCGCACGCTACCGATTATTTGACCTCCAGGCTGTCGGTTGATACCCTCCCAGAATTCGGTTGAACGGCGATCCGCCCTTGAACACGGATCACGCGGAAACGAGGCTACGCTCTGATGAAGGAAACGAAGATGAAAGCGACTCATACGAAAGCCACGAAGACCACAGCAAAGCCTTCGCACTCGTCTGGCAAAAGTCCGCTCGACCAGCGGCTGCTCGCCTACGCCCTCGGTGGCGGGGCACTCGCCCTCGCGGCCACGCCCGCCGAAGCAGCGGTGATCCGGAGCGGCTTGCAGAATATCCAGGTTGCCAGCCCAGGGCCGGGGGGCGTGAATACCTACACCCCCGTAAACCTTGTCCCGGGCGATGGAACCAGTCCGACATTCGAATTCGGGTGGTCTAACGGCAAAAATGCGCAGTTGAGATATTCACAGCAGGGACAATTCGACTTTGTCGAGAGCACAGCGTTTTACGCGAAAAACTTCTCCACAGGGGAGACGGTCGGTCCCCTCTCCACGCAGAGTTATCCGAAGTACGGAAGCTCAGTGTATGCTGCGACCTACGAGGGCGTTAACGGCGCCTGGACGTCGGGCAATTGGTCGGCCGGAGGATCCGGATACGTCGGATTCCGTTTCGGTGATGCGAACTCGCAACCCCACTACGGCTGGATGGAGTTGACCGTTCCCACGACGTCTGCGAACGGGCAAAAAGACACGCTCGTGCAGTGGGCGTGGGAGTCGGACGCGAACACGCCGATCACCATCAGCCCTGGGGCTGCGGCAGTTCCCGAGATCGATCCAGCCTCCGCAGGCAGTGCGGTGGCACTCCTTGTCGGTGGGCTCGCGCTCGTCGAGCAGCAACTCGGCTTCGCGGCCGGTGCCGCCGGCCTGCGGGCCTGGCGGAAGCGGCGTCAGAGCGTCTCGCAGCCGTGACCCGGCGACGCGTGCTCCTTGTCGGCTGGGATGCAGCTGACTGGAACGTCATCCACCCGCTTCTCGACGCGGGAAAGCTGCCGACACTCGCCCGCCTCGTGTCCGCTGGCGCGATGGGAGATTGCGTGAGTGTCGTCACGCCGTCAATCGCACCGCTCACATGGACGAGCGTCGCCACCGGCCTGCGGGCCGATCGACACGGCATCCTCTCCGACCGCGAGCCCGACCCGGTCAGCGGCGACTGGCGACGGACATCCTGCCGCGGCCGCACGGCCAAGGCCCTCTGGAATATCGCCACGCAGAGCGGCCTCCGCTCGGTCGTCGTCAACTGGGCCGCAAGCCACCCCGCCGAGCCGATCGCTGGCGTCTGCGTCGATGAACGGATCACGAGCGTGGCCGCGCCGCTCGGTGTGGAGTGGCCCATGCCCGAAGGCTGCGTCTATCCGGCCGACCGCGCAGCCAGTCTCGCCGAGCTGCGGCTTCACCCCCGCGAACTGCCCGCCAGCGAACTCCTCCCGTTCATTCCGGGCATCGCAGGCATCGATGCCTCAAAGGATTCACGGCCGGAGAACGTGGCCGACGGCCTCGCCGCCACGGTCACAGTCCACGCGATCGCCACGGAGCTGCTCGAACACGAAGCCTGGGACTTTGCCGCCATCCGCTACGAACTCCTCGAGCCGCTCTCGCAGGTGTTCATGCGGTATGGCGAACCATTGCTCGACGGCATCGCGGAGCAGGATGCGGCTGCATACGGCGGCGTGATCGATGCCGGCTATCGGCTCCTCGATGCCATGCTCGCGAGAGTCATCGAGCTCGCCGGCCCCGACGCCACCGTGATCCTCGTCTCCGACCACGGCTTTCAATCGGGAGCGGGGCGGCCGAAGCCCACTGCCGTCGGCACGAATCCGCTGACCTCGCACAGGCCGCTCGGCATCGTCGCCATCACAGGCCCCGGCGTCCGCCCCGATCAGCTCATCCACGGCGCGGGGCTCCTCGACATCACGCCGACCGTGCTCGCGCTGCTCGGCCTGCCGATCGGCGGCGACATGCCCGGGCGAATCCTCGCCGAGGCCTTTGTCGAACGACTCAAAGCGGAGCGAATTCCCTCCTGGGAGACGGTGGACGGGGAGTGCGGCCGCCATCCCGCCAATGCAGTCGAGGATCCCTGGCAGGCTCGCGACGCAATCCGCCAGCTCGTGGCCCTTGGCTACAGCGAAACGAGCCCGACCGAGGAGGCGCAGCTCGCCGCCGCTGCCGCCAGCCAGGACCTGCACCGCGCCTTTGCCCACTTCGAGGCCCGCAATCTCGACGAGGCGATTGCGGCGCTCCGCCGTGTGATCGCCGCCACGCCCGGTAACCTCCAGGCGATTCTGCTGTTGGCCTCGAGCCTGCTTGCCAAGGGGGAGTTGCAGGAGTGCCGAGCCCTCGCGGAACAGGTCGCCGCCGATCCACGTCTCGCTCCGTATGCCTCGCTTCTTCTCGGCATGCTGGAAACGAGCGAGGGAAACACCGACGAGGCGATTGCGCACTTTGCCGAGGCGGAGAAGCAGGGCGGCAGAAGCAGTTTTCTCCTTGGCAACGTCGCCTGGGCCCACCTTCTCACCAAGCGTTTCGACGAGGCCGCGCAACTCTTCCAGGTAGTCCGCGATCTCGAACCCGATTCTCCCCTCGCGTCGATCGGTCTGGCGGTCGTCCATGCCGAACAGGGAAAACCGGCCGAGTCGGTCGACGAGGCGCTCAATGCCATCGGCCAACGCTACTTCTGGCCGGAGGCCCACGCCCAGCTCGGAATCGCGCTCGTCCGCCTCGGCCAGATCGAGCGGGCGATCCAGGCGTTTGAAACGTCGCTCGCCCAGCGGCCCACGGCTCTGGCACATGGATGGCTTTCGATGATTCACGAACGGGTGACCGGCGACACCGCGAAGGCGACGACGCATCGGCGGATGGCACTTGCCATCCGCGGCGGCCTCGGCAGTGAGTGATTCCTGAGACAACGCTCCTCATGACAGCAGAGCCGCCAACTTCACAGTCGTCCATGCCGGCGATCCGCATCGTCGCTGCCGAGGGGATCGACCGGCGCGCCTGCCGGATGCTCCTGCCCGACAAGCCCGGCGTGGTCGGCTGGTCGCAGCTGGTCGTCGCCAAAGACGCGGCGACCGGTGCGATTCTCGGCGCCGCCAAAGGGATGCCGGTGCGGATGGAGTCGGGCCAGTTTCAACTTCGCATCGCCGTCCATGTGCCAAAGCCGTTTCGGCGACGCGGCGTGGCCACGGCGCTCATCGACCATCTCGCGGGCCATGCTCGGGAGCAACGATGCGGTTCGCTGGCAGTCCTGCTTGAGCCGGAGGACCGCGACGGGGCGTTGCCCTTTCTGAGTGCCCGTGGGTTTCAACCGGTCGACCGGATGACAACGTTCGAAGCCAGCGTCGAGCGGATGGCAGCATTGCTGTTCAAACAACGGCGCTGGCTGATCGACCGCGGGCGTATTCCGGCCGCGGCACGCATCGTGCCACTTTCCGAAGCCCCGATCGAAGCAGTCGCCGAACTCCACGCCCGCAGTATCGGCGGCGTCGCGCCGCGCATCGCGGCATCCCTCACGGAGCTGGCCCGTAGCCCCGACGGCCGCGACACGGTGGTGCTCCTGATCGACGGCGTCGTCGGCGGCTATCACCACTGCGATTCCAAGGGGGATCTCTCCATGACGCATGCCCTCGCCGTCACCGAGGATCTGCGAGGCGGCGGGGCCGGCTCTGGCTGGGCTGGGCTCTTGCTCCTGGCCGATCGGGTCGAGGAAGGCATAAGAAGGGGCACCGTCCGCTCGCGGTTTAGCTGCCTCTCGACGGTTCGCCCCACGCTGCGGCTCGCGAAGATCTTCCAAGCCGACATCGTCAGCATCAGCGAATACCTCTGCCGCGATCTCGTCCGGTGAGAAAAAAGGGGAAAGGTGACAGCCAACCTTTTCCCGGCGAATGCTCGACGACCGGCTGACGAGGCATGTGGGTGCTGCCATGATCAGCGTAGGAACGTCGTCACTTTTCCGGTATACCTATGAGCATGGTCGGCAGGGCGTTTCCGCTCCGCCCCCGCGAGAGGTTCCAACGTGGCCGTCGAGCTTCAGCCCTTTTCCTGGCAGAGGATGATCGAAGCCGTGCAAGCCGTTCGTGACCGGGCGCTGCGGGCGACCGCGGCCCTTGAAAAAGCCGGGATCCCTTACGCCGTGGCCGGCGGCAACGCCGTCGCCGCGTGGGTGGCCCGCGTCGATCGGGCCGCGGTCCGCAACACGCAGGATGTCGATATCCTCGTCCGCCGCAGCGATCTGCCAGCCGTGCAGACGGCGCTCGAGGCCGTTGGATTCCTGCGGGCGAGCGTGATGGACGTGGAATGCTTTATCGACGGCCCTCAGGGGAGCCCGCGCGACGCCATCCATCTTCTCTTTGCCAATGAAAAGGTCCGGGAGTCGTATCCGCTCCCCACGGCCGACGTCACCGAGCGGGTGGCGGCGGATGACTACTCGATCGTGTCGCTCGAGGCGTTGGTGCGGATGAAGCTCAACTCAAACCGCGACAAGGACCGCACTCACCTTCGCGACATGCTGTCGCTGGGCCTGATCGACGCCTCCTGGCTGCCGCGGCTCATTCCAGAGCATGCCGCGAGGCTCCAGCAACTCATCGACGATCCCGAAGGTTAACTAGCCAGAAAGCCAGCCGGCCGGCGGGGCTCCGCAGGCACTGAGCACAACGTGCATATTGTGCACATTCCGTGCCAAACAAGATTGAAGTCTGCCCCTTGCTTTACGCCGTTTCTGTGGAAAAACCCGATTCGAGGCTACAATAGGTGTCGATGAATATGCGTCGATGAAATCTTGAGACATTCCGATGTCGCCGAAGCGATCGTGACCGCATGAGCCACACCATGAGCTGCATCGCTTCGACCATTCTTCGCTCGGTCTGCCTGCTGGCCGTCTGGGCCGCGGTAGTGGCCGTGCCCCAGCGGATCGCTCAAGCCTCGCCGTCGCCGCAAGACATCGCCTTCTTCGAGGCGAAGATTCGGCCCGTGCTCGTGGAGCACTGCTACCAGTGCCACTCAGCCGAGGCCCTCCGGACCGGCAAGCTCAAGGCCAACCTGCTCGTCGATTCCCGTGACGGCATGGCCAAGGGGGGCGAGAGCGGCGCGGCCGTCGTGCCCGGCAAGAAAGAGGAAAGCCTGCTGCTCGCGGCCCTCAAGTATGACGGCTTCGAAATGCCGCCGGCAGGAAAACTGCCCGACGAGGTGATCGCCGACTTTGAAAAGTGGATCGACATGGGCGCTCCCGATCCCCGCGACGAACCGACAGCCATCGTCGACGAGCGGACGATCGACGTCGAGGCGGGGCGACAGCACTGGTCGTATCGCCGGCTGGGGCCGGTGGCGGTGCCCGACGTGAAGAACCCCGCCTGGGCCAAGAACGACATCGACCGGTTCGTCCTCGCCAGGCAGGAGGCGGCCTCCGTCAGCCCCAGCGGCGAGGCCGCCAGGGAAACACTCGCACGGCGGGTGTTCTTCGACCTCATCGGCCTGCCTCCGACGCCAGAGGAACTGCAGCAGTTCCTCGCCGACACGTCGGCCGACGCCTACGAACGACTGGTCGACCGGCTGCTCGCCAGCCCGCGGTTCGGCGAACGCTGGGCCCGCCACTGGCTCGACACGGTGCGGTTCGGCGAGAGCGGCGGCTACGAGTTCGACTCGGACCGCGGCGGCGCCTTTCATTACCGCGACTGGGTAATCAAGGCGGTCAACGCCGACATGCCCTACGACGAATTTCTGCGGATGCAGGTGGCGGGCGATCTGATCAAGCCGGGTGACTACGAGTCGACGAGTGCCACCGGCTTCCTCGTGGCGGGCCCCTATCCCAATCAGGTCACCGCCAAGACCGTCGAACCGATCCGCTACGACCAGCTCGACGACATGGTGGCCACGCTCGGTTCGAGCGTGCTCGGCATGACGATCGGCTGCGCCCGCTGCCACGACCATAAGTATGACCCGATCGCCCATCGCGACTACTACGCGATGATCGCCTGCCTCGGAAAGGCTGTGCAGCAGGAGCGGGGCATCGACCCCGACCCGGCCGCGACGAAGGTGAAACACGACGCCTGGCTAGCGACCAAGGCCCCGGTCATCGCCGAGGCGGACCGTTTTCAGCGTGAGCAGCTTGCAGCAAAGCTCGCGAAATGGCTCGCCGGCGACGCCGCGAAGCAGCAGGCCGCCCCCTGGCAGGTGCTCGATCCGCAGTCGCTCAAGGCCGCGAAGGCCACGCTGCTCGAGGAGGCCGGTGATACGGTCGCAGCCTCGGGAAAACTCGAAGGTGACGACAGCTACACGCTCACGTTTCGCACCCATCAGAAAGGGCTGACTGCCCTGCGGCTCGAGCCGCTTGCGAGCCCGTCAGCGCCCGGTGGCGGCCCCGGCACCGGCAAGGATGGCGGGTTTCGGCTGAGTGCGATCAAGGTCACGGCCACTCCGCTCGTCGCAGCGCCGGATCGAAAACCTGTCACGCCAAAGTTGCAGGCGGTGGCGGCGAGCTTTCAAGAGCCGGGCTTCGAACTCGTTAATGCGGTCGATGGCGACGGGAATACGGGCTGGTCGATCGGCGGCCAGACCGGCAAGGACCATGCCGCCGTCTTCGCCTTCGACCAGCCGGTCGGCTTCGAGGGTGGCACGCAGCTCACCGTCGAGCTCCGGTTTCAGGCCAATCAACACGGCCTCGCGAAGTTCCGCCTGGCGGCCGCATCGACGCCCGAGCAGCTCGGACTCGCCGACCCGGCCGCGCCGCAGGCGGTCCGCGAAGTTGCCACACTCTTCGACGCCGCGAAGACGGCCGCGGGCGATCTGACGAACGAAGGAATCGGCCGCGACGTGCTCCGCTGGTTCCGCCGGTTCGATGCCGATACCGAGCGGGCGATGGCCGCCCTCGACGCGATCGACGCGAAGGAACCGAAGCCCGACCTGCACCAGGTCTACGCCGCCACGAACGGCGCCTGGGTGATCACCGGCAACTCGCAGGCAGTGCGGAGCGGCGAACAGGATGTGTTCGTGCTCGCGCGGGGGGAGGTGGGCCGCAAGAAGGGCAAGGCGGCGCCGGGGTTCGTGCTCGCCGCGGTCGCCTCCGACAATGCCGAAACAGGCTTGCTCTCGGATCCCGAAAGCAAACCGCTGCCTGACTCCCGCCTCGGGCTCGCGGCATTTCTCACCGACGTGAACCGGGGTGCCGGCCCGCTCTCCGCCCGCGTGATCGTCAACCGGCTCTGGCATCACCACTTCGGCCGCGGCATCGTCGCCACACCCAACGATCTCGGCACGCAGGGCGACAAGCCCACGCATCCGGAACTCCTCGAATGGCTGGCCAACCGGCTCGTGGACGAGCGTTGGAGCCTGAAGGCCATCCATCGGCTGATCGTGACGAGCGCCACCTACCGGCAGTCGGGCGCCGTCGATGACGATCGACGGACGAAGGATCCCGACAACCAGCTCCTCTGGCATCGCCGGCCCACGCGGCTCGAAGGCGAGGTGATCCGCGACGCGCTCCTTGCGGCATCCGGCCGGCTCGACGCTCAGATGTATGGCAGGAGCCTGGTCGGTGCGGACTCCCCGCGACGCAGCATCTATATCCGGGTGAAGCGGAGCGAGCCGGAGCCGTTCCTGCGGGTCTTCGACCAGCCGGAGCCGATCCAGTCGGTGGGATCGCGTGGCATCGCGACCGTGCCGACGCAGGCGCTCACGATGATGAACTCCCCGCTCGTCCGTACGGCTGCCGAAGGGCTGGCGGGGCGGGCCCGCAAGGCCGCCGGCGACACGGGGCCGTCTGTGATCGAATACTGTGTCACCGTCGCCTTGTCGCGAAAGCCATCGGCCGACGAGGTCGCACGATTCACCAGCTTCCTCGCGGCCCGCGAACAGGCCGCCGGCGGCGACGAGGCCCGGCGGAAGGCCGCCCTCGCCGACGCCTGCCACCTCATGCTCTGCCTCAACGAGTTCATCTATGTCGACTGATCAAATGCGGTCGACTGATCAAATGCGGTTGACTGATCAAATGCGGTTGACTAATCAAATGCGGTCAACTGATCAAATGCGGTCGACTGACCATACACCGTCGATCGGTGAACTGCTGCTGCCCGCCCGGCGGCGGTTTCTGTGGGAGTCCGGGCTCGGCTTCGGGTCGCTGGCGCTGGCATCGCTGCTCGGCCAGGATGCCATCGGTAACACGTCCGGTGGTGAGACCACCGGTGCCGCGGGAAGCATGCTGCCGCACCATGCCCCAAAGGCAAAACGGGTGATCTGGCTCTTCATGACGGGCGCCCCGTCGCAGGTCGACACGTGGGACTACAAGCCGGAGCTGCAGGCCCGAAACGGCGAACAGCTGCCCGGGGCCGACAGCCAGGTCGGCTTCTTCCAGACCAGCGGCAAGTGCCTCGCGAGCCCTTTCAAGTGGGCGCAGCACGGCCAGTCGGGCACATGGGTGAGCGATCTTTTCCCTCAACTCTCGCAGCACGTGGACGACATCTGTTTCATCCACTCGATGCACCTGCGGGCCAACAACCACGCCCCGGCGGCGATGGAGCTGATGGGCGGGTTCAGCCGGCCCGGCATGCCGAGCATGGGGGCCTGGCTCGACTATGGGCTCGGCTCGATGAACGAGAATCTCCCCAGCTTCGTCGTCATGCACGAGCGGAAGCCTCGCGGCGACGACCAAATCTGGTCGGCCGGCTTCCTGCCGAAGAACCATCAGGCCCTCGCGATCGATGCCCGCCGTCCGGTGGCGATCGACAACCTCTCGCTGCGGCGGGGGCACAGCCTCGAATCGCAGCGGGCAGAACTCGACCTACTCGCCGCGGTCAACGCGGCCCATGCGGCCGGCCGTCCCACGCAGGCCGATCTGGCGGCGCGGATCACGAGCTTCGAGCTGGCCTACCGGATGCAGACGGCCGCGCCGGAGGCGATCGACCTGTCGCAGGAATCGAAGTCCACGCACGACCTCTACGGCACCGAAGACCCCAAGTGCAAGGTGTTCGCGAAGCAGTGCCTCACGGCCCGCCGGCTGCTCGAACGGGGCGTGCGGTTCGTGCAGATCTTCGCGGGGAAGAACGCCGCGGGTGACGGCGCGGTCGACGACGTGCCGTGGGACGGCCACAACAACATCGAGACCAACCACCGCGAATGCGGCCTGGCCACCGACCGGCCCGCCGCCGCGCTCCTGGCGGATCTGAAAGCACGCGGCCTGCTCGAAGACACGCTCGTGATCTGGGGCGGCGAGTTTGGCCGCACGAGCGATTCGCAGGGAGGCAAGGGCCGCGACCACAACCCCGGCGGCTTCACGCTCTGGATGGCCGGCGGCGGTGTGAAGGGCGGATTCCATTACGGCTCGACCGATCCCTTCGGCTACAAGGCGATCGAGAACAAGGTGCACGTCAACGACCTGCACGCGACGCTGCTGCATCTGCTCGGCATCGACCACGAAAAGCTCACCTACCGACACAACGGCCGGAATTTCCGGCTGACGGACGTCGGCGGCCACGTCATCTCCGACGTCATCGCCTGAGACGACTCAGAATAAAATGGGGACGCGAGCGACTTTCCCCAGAACTGCTCTCGATTCGCGTTGCATTCCGCTGACCGGAAAATCGCTCCCGTCCCCATCTAAGCCATGCCGTCATATTTCCGGCATAAATGACGGCATCGTGCAGAACCACTCATACGACCGTATTCTCTCGGACCCGCGGGGCAACGGTCGTCGTGGATGAGATTCAGCGGCTGCCATCGCTCCTCAACGAGGTGCACCGCTTTATTGAAGACCAGCGGATGCGGTTCGTTCTCTTGGGGTCGAGCGCCCGCAAACTGAAACAGGCGGGCACCAACCTGCTGGCGGGGAGGGCGTTGCATAGGCAGATGTTTCCGCTCGTCCCGCAGGAGTTGGGGCGAGACTTCAATCTGGCCGAGGTGGCTCCGCCACGGAAGCCTGCCGGTGATCTGGGCTGCCCCCGATAGGCGGGAGGCGCTCGAGTCGTATGTGCAGATGTATCTCAAGGAGGAGATTCAGGCCGAGTCGCTCGCTTCTAAAGAATTTGCCGGACTGCGGGCCATCCACGGCCTCGCCGGGCTCGACCGCCGGCTGATCGTCTATCTCGGTGATCGACCCCAGCGTACCGAAGACGGCATCGACGTGCTGCCACTGGGCGGATTCCTCGCCGCGCTCGAGAAGCGCAGCCTCTGGTGACGAGCGTGAATATCGCGAAACAACTGCCGGACTATTTTTCCCCCGCCAGCAGTTGACGCGTTATGTATACGGCTGTATAGTCCTCGCGAAACAAGTATCCGCATGCCCCCGAGGACCTTCGCCATGCTCGCACGACTGCAGACCTTTTCACTGCTGGGAATCGACGCGGTGCCCGTGGACGTGGAGGTCGACGTCTCGACCGGTGCCCTGCCCTCGACCGTGCTCGTCGGCCTTCCCGACACGGCCATCCGCGAGAGCACCCACCGCGTCGCGCGGGCGATGGTCAACTCGGGCTTTAATCGGCCTAACGACCGGATCGTGATCAACTTGGCCCCGGCAGAGATGCCCAAGCAGGCGGCCACGTTCGACCTGCCGATCACCCTCGGCATCCTCGCCGGCAGTGGACAGTTTTCCTCGGAGCGTTTCCAAGACTACGCGGTGGTGGGCGAACTCTCACTGGAGGGTTCCACGCGGCCAACGCGGGGCGCCCTCTCGGTGGCCATCTCCGCGGCGCGACAGAAAAAATTGAGGGGGCTGGTCGTGCCCACGGCGAGTGCGACAGAGGCCGCAGTCGTGGAGGACATTGAGATCATTCCCGTCTCCTCGCTCACCGAGGCGGTGCAGTTTTTCGCAGGCGACCTCAACATTCCCCGGTGCCCGCCCCGCGTCACCGAATGGTTCGACCGCTTCGCCGCCTACGACGTCGACTTTGCCGACGTCCGTGGCCAAGAGGCCGCCAAACGGGCGGTCTGCGTGGCGGCGGCTGGTGGGCACAACTGCTTGATGGTCGGGCCACCTGGCGGCGGTAAGACGATGCTCGCCAAGCGGATCCCAACGATCCTGCCGCAGCTCTCGGCCGCCGAGTCGATTGAGACAACTCGCATCTATAGTGCGCTGGGGCTCTTGTCCGCCGGCCAGCCGCTCCTCGCCACGCGTCCCTTCCGCGCACCGCATCACACGATCTCGGAGGCCGGCCTGATCGGTGGCCGATCGATACCGATGCCTGGGGAGATCAGCCTCGCGCATAACGGCATCCTTTTTTTAGACGAACTTCCAGAGTTCAACCGTCGCACGCTCGAGGTGCTCAGGCAGCCGCTCGAGGATGGCTTCGTGTCGATCAGCCGGGCCAAGGGGAGCACGCGTTTTCCGGCCGACTTCATGATGGTGGCGGCGTTCAACCCCTGCCCGTGCGGCTATCGCGGCGATCCGCGGCGGGAGTGCCAGTGCACGGCGCCACAGGTGGAGCGATATATGAGCAAGATCTCGGGGCCGCTACTCGATCGGATCGATATCCACCTGGAAGTGCCAGCCGTGCCCTTCCGCGAACTCTCAGCCAGTCGCGCCGGCACGTCGAGCAGCCAGATGCGGGAGGCGGTGATGGCGGCCCGGATCCGACAGGCGGAGCGGTTCGCTGGCCTGCCGGTCCGCGCTAATGCGCGGATGACGAGCCGGCAGGTTAGGGAATTCTGTCCGCTCGATCCGGCGGCGGCGGAACTGGTGAAGGCGGCGGTGAGCGATCTGGGCCTCTCCGCACGCGCCCACGACAAGGTTCTCCGGGTCGCCCGCACGATCGCCGATCTCGATGCCGCGGAAAAGATCGGCTGTGCCCATGTGAGCGAGGCGATCAATTACCGTGTGCTCGATCGCGGGCTCTGGACCTGACGACGCTCTCAACCACACCGCATCCGAGCGGAAGCAGACCCAACTCTCGACACCCTGGACGCCGGTCTGCGACAATCCTTCTATGATTCCATCCACGTCGCCGTCTGGCAGCACCAGCTTCGATCGCACTCATTCCGCCCTTCCTCAGGGCAGCCTGCGGCGACGACTCATCGCCGCAGCTATCGCACTTGTTTGCCTGGGCGGGCTCGCGTTCTCTGTTGATCTGGATGTTGCCCGCTGGTGCAAGGTGGGCCACACTCCCAAGGAGATCATGCGGTTCCTCAACTTTTCCGAGGTCTGTGGCCACGGTATCGGTGTGGCCACCATCCTGCTGGCAGCCGCCGTGCTCGATCCCACGCTCGCCGGCCGCCGTGCCGCGGCACGTCTGGGCAGCCTGCCGATCAGCCGCGACCTCGTACGGATGCTTGCAGCGACCTTCGCCGGCGGGCTCATGGCCAACATCATCAAGCTCACGCCTCTCGACAGAGTCCGGCCGAGGGCCGCTGATCTCTCGGCCGTGGCCTCGTCGCTTGCCACCTTTGGCGACTCCGTTGCCACAACCATCGCCAGCCACAGCGACATCAACAGCTTCCCCTCCGGTCACTCCGCCACTGCCGCCGGGCTCGCGGCGGCGCTGTCCTGGAAATATCCGCACGGCACCTGGCTGTTTTTCCTGCTGGCTGCCTCAGCCGCAGCGCAGCGGGTCGTCACCTCGGCACACTACCCCAGCGATGTGTTCATGGGCGCGGCGTTGGGGCTCGCCTCCGCAGCGGTGATTCTCGGCCAGCACCGGCCCCACGCGAACGCTCCTGGTACGCACCTGATTTGAGAAAGTGGTTTCTCCGCAGTCGTCGTGCTAGACTACCTGCCGTCTGCCACACCCTTGCTCACACAACTCTGTTCACCGGCGGGCACTGTTCCGGGACTCATCCATGCCAGTACCAAGAAAAGCCCGCAAGACCCCCGTCGAAAAATCAACGGACGCCTCGTCGGCCGATCTGGTAACAGCGACGTCCACCAAGCCTGCAAAAGCCGCAGGCAAGAGGGTGTTGCTCGTCGATGACGACACCGAGATCGTTGAATCGATGCGGACGGTGCTCGAATCCCGCGGGTACGAGATCCTGGTGGCCCGCGACGGTAATCAGGGCCTCATGATGGCGGAAAAGGAAGAGCCCGATCTCGTCGTGCTCGACATGATGATGCCCAAGCGGAGCGGCTTTCTGGTTTTGGAAAAGCTGCGCCGCAGCCGGCCTGTGCCGATGCGGGTGATCATGATCACCGCCAACGAGGGCAGCCGCCACAAGGCCTATGCGGAGATGCTGGGTGTCGACGACTACATCCGCAAGCCCTTCGCCATGGACAGGCTGCTGGCGAGTATCGACAAGTTGCTGTCGTAAGCGACACAGCCCAGCCCTCCCCTGCCCCCAGGCCATCAGTCAGCCCAGGCCTCCAGTGGCAAAAAGGGAGGTATGGGCAGGCGATTCTTGAGATTGACCCGTTTTCTCGGGGGGCCTACATTCCGGCGGTATCCCCCACGTCAGCCATGGAATGCAAATCTCTCGTGCCCCATCCATCAGCACCATCGAGTTCGCACGACGATCTCAAGGAACGTGTGCGTGATGCGATCGACATCGTCGATCTGATAGGCACATACCTTTCGCTGCGGCGTGCGGGCAAGGCCATGGTGGGGCTCTGTCCCTGGCACGAAGACTCCCGCCCGAGCTTCCAGGTCAACCCAGAACGCCAGACCTTCCGCTGCTGGGTCTGCAACATCGGCGGCGACGTCTTCAGCTTCTTGATGAAGATGGAACGGCTCGAGTTCCGCGAGGCGCTTGAGCAACTGGCCCAGCGGGCTGGCATCGACCTGCCCCGCGGCCGTGGCGGCCTGCCGACCGACGAAAAAGCCTCGATCCTCGCCTCGCTGACCTGGGCTGCAGACCGCTACCGCGACTGTCTGCGCGGCGCCCCCGAGGCGAAGCCGGCACGCGACTATCTCGCCTCGCGTGGCCTGACGCAGCAGACGATCGACACGTTCCGCCTCGGCTACGCCCCACCAGCCTGGGACTGGCTTCTGAGGCAGGCCTCGGCGGCTGGCATCGCCACGCCCCACCTGGCCAAGGCGGGCCTCGTGGTCGAGCGGCAGGATCGTTCGGGCCACTACGACCGGTTTCGAGACCGGGCGATGTTTCCGATCTGCGACCATCTCTCGCGGTGCGTCGCCTTCGGTGGCCGCGTGCTGCCGGGCGCCCCGCCCGACTCCGCAAAATACATCAACTCCCCCGAAACGCCGCTCTTCTCCAAGAGTTCGATGCTCTACGGCCTCGACACGGCCCGCGATGCCATGAGCAAGTCGCGACGGGCGATCGTCGTCGAGGGCTACACCGACTGCCTGGCGGCACGGCAGGCAGGGATTCACGACGTGGTCGCCGTGCTCGGCACGGCCCTCGGCGAACGACATGCCAAACTGCTCAGGCGGTACGCCGACCGCATCGTGCTCGTGCTCGACGGCGACGATGCCGGCCGCCGCCGCGCCAATGAGATTCTCGACGTCCTCCTCGCCGAGCCGATCGACGTGCGAATTGCCCGGCTGCCGTCGGGCGTGGATCCGTGCGAGTTCGTGCTGGATCAGGGCCGAGATGCATTCGAGGCGCTCGTGGCATCGGCAGGCGACCCACTCGATTACCGGCTCGACGAGGCCCTCGCCAGCCTCGCCCCCGACGCCGGTGACGACGCGGCGCTGACCGCCGTCGAGAGCGTGCTTGCAGCGCTCGCGAAGGTGTCGCCGCAAACATCGCTCGCGCCGTCGCAGTCTCGGCTCCGTGAGGACCAGGTGGTGGGACGGCTCTCCCGTCGCTTCGGCCTTTCCCGCGAGGTGCTGCGATCCCGAATGCTCGCCCTGCGAAATACCTCCCCCCGGCGTTCTGCAGCGTCGGCCACCCGGTCTGAAACCGGTGACGAGGGAGAGGCCATGGGCCGTTCCGCCGAACCGATGCGGCGGCTGCCGGCATGGGATCGCGAGGTGATCGAAGTGCTCGTCGGCGTGCCGGATGGCGCGGGACTGATCGTCCGCGAGGTACAATCGGCGGAACTCGAAACCCAGGAGGGCCGGGCCGTGCTGGAGGCCGCCCGCCGACTGCACGCCGAGGGCCGCGAAATCGCTCTGGCTGGGCTCCTGCTTGAGATCCATGACCCAGCCGTGCAGAGCCTGCTGGTCGCCGTCGACGAAACGTCGGCCGCGCGAACGCCGCTCGACTCACAGGAACGCATCCATCATCTCGAAGACGCTCTGCGACGCCGCTCGGCCCAGCGGCAGGCGCACCGCAGCGCTCGTACACTGAAAACCTCCCGGCTGGATCCCGGCTCGGAGGCGGCTCTTTTGGAACAGCTCGTCGCCCAACGGCGTGCTGTTCAGGGTATGACTGATGTCGATGAGGGCATGACCGAACCCAAGGATGGGTGAAGGTGCCCGTCTCGTCGCTGCAATCGGCCTTGCCGGGAACATCGCTTCCCGACAGGTCGGGGGGCGGTGCGCGAGGTGACGGTACGATGGTGAAGGAGAACCTACTGATGCGCCGATCTGCGAGCACCCTGTCGATGTCCCAACCTGAAAACGACTCCCGCCCGGCCCACGCCGGCACTGACCCCGCTGCCCGGCCAGACGTACTAGCCGAGCCTGCCGCGCCGCTGTCTGGTTCAAGCGCGCACGCCGATGCCGATCTGACGGCGTTGATCGTCGCCGGCAAGGCACAGGGCTATCTCACTTTTGATCAAGTCAACTCCTACCTCCCCGACGAAGCCGTCGACCCTGAAAAAATCGACTGCCTCCTGGTGGCGCTCGAGGAGCAGGGGATCGAACTGGTCGACACGCCGCCCGAACCGGGCGAACAGATCGCCGCGACGACAGCGCCGGCCGCCAAGCCACGGCCTGCACAGCCGCGCCGTGACGAGGCGATCACGACGGCACCGTCGAACGCCGGCAACGATCCGATTCGGATGTACCTGGCCCAGATGGCTGAGATCCCGCTGCTCACCCGGGCCGAGGAGATCTCGCTGGCCAAGAGGATCGAGGTCACACGCAAGCGGTTCCGCCGCGCCATCCTGGGCTGCTCGTATTCGCTGCAGGCCACCGTCGAGACGCTCCGTGGCGTCCACGAGGGAAAGCTGCCCTTTGATCGCACGATCAAGGTCTCGCTCACCGAACGACTGACGAAGGAGCAGATCCAGTCGCGGATGCCCCACAACCTGCAGACGCTCGAACACCTGATCGAGCAGGACAAGACCGACTTCCGCCTGCTGATCAGCCGCAAGACGTCGCCCGAGGCGGCCCGCGACGCCCGGATGCGGTTTCGCCGCAGCCGTGGCAAGTCGCTGATGCTCGTCGAGGAGCTGAGCCTGCGGACGCGGCGGGTGCAGCCGCTGGTGAAACTGCTCCGCGGCATGTCGGGCCGCATGGACGATCTCCAGAGGGGCCTGCGGCTGATGGAGACCGGAGACATGTCCCGCGACGACCGCGCCGACATGCGCAAGGAACTCCGCGATCTGATGCTTACGACGCTCGAAAGCCCGCGGTCGCTCCGCCGGCGGGTCGACATGTTCGCCCGGCTCAAGGCGGAATACGAGGCCGCCAAGCGGAACCTCTCCGCGGCGAATTTGCGGCTCGTCGTGTCGATCGCCAAGAAATACCGCAACCGCGGCCTGAGCTTCCTGGATCTGATCCAGGAGGGCAACACGGGACTGATGCGGGCGGTGGACAAGTACGAGTATCGTCGGGGCTTCAAGTTCTCGACCTACGCGACATGGTGGATCCGACAGGCGATTACGCGGGCCATCGCCGATCAGGCCCGCACGATCCGCATCCCGGTGCACATGATCGACGTGCTCTCGAAGCTGCGGACCACCTCGAAGAAACTGCTCCACGAGCTCGGCCGCGAGCCGACATCGGAGGAAATCGCGCAGGCAGCGGGCGTGGCGTTCGAGGAGGCACGCCGGGTGCTCGACATGGGACGGCAGCCAATGAGCCTCGACCGGCCCGTGGGCGAGAGCGAAGACGCCAGCTTCAGCGAATTCGTCGAGGACTCGAGCACCGTGAGCCCCACGCATTCCGCCACGCATGGGCTGCTTAAGGACCGGCTCGAGTCGCTGTTGAAAACCCTCACTTACCGCGAGCGGGAGATCATCCGGCTTCGATACGGCCTCACCGACGGCTACACCTACACGCTCGAAGAGGTGGGCCGGATCTTCCGGGTGACACGCGAGCGTGTCCGGCAGATCGAGGCGAAGGCGGTCAAGAAGCTGCAGCATCCGGTCCGCTCGAAGCAACTCGAGACCTTCCTGGAAGCGATGCCCGGATAAACCCGTCGGTCGCCCGTGGCGGCAAGTTTTCAACTTGCCGAATGTGGGCCCGAGTCCAACAAGATGCAATCTTGTTGCCACATTTGAAGGAACAGCACATCACGGGCCGGCTGCGCGGGCAGCCGGCCCGGTGTTTTTCGGCCTTTGATCTGGTAAACTTCTCTGGCGGGGACTCTTCCCCGACCGAACCGAAAGTGACTCCATGCCCACCGTCGTCGCCAGTGAAATCATGCGGACGCTGCACCGCATCCACACGCAGTTGTCCGATCTGCGGACACGGATCGCCGCCGGTCCTCGGCAGATTGCTGCCTACACCGCGCAGGTCGAGGCGGCGGAGGCGGGGCGGACGGGCGTGCAGGAAGACGTCAAGAAGGCCAAGATGACCACTGACCAGAAGCAACTGCAGCTGAAGACGGCCGAGACGAAGATCCGCGACCTCGACGCCAAACTCAACGCCTGCAAGACGAACCGCGAGTACCAGACGCTCACAGAGCAGATCGCGGCCGACAAGATGGCCACGAAGGTGCTGGAGGACGAGATCCTCGAGTCGCTCGACCGGGTCGACTCGATCAAGAAGACGCTCCCCACCGCGGAGACGGCCGTGGAGGCCGCCCGCAAGGTGCTGGGGGAGACCAAGGCCCGCGTGGCCGCCGAGGGAACTCACCTCGAGACTGAAGTTCAGCGGCTCCGGAGCGAACTGGAGGCGACGGAGCGGGAACTGCCCGCCGACATCCGCGATCTCTACGACCGCGCCATCAAACAAAAAGGCGGGGAGGGCATGGCGCCGCTCGATGGCGACAGCTGCGGTGGCTGCTACCACCAGATCACGGGCAACATGCATTCGGAACTGCTGGTGGGCAAGGTGGTGATGTGCCGCAGCTGCGGCCGCCTGCTCTATCTGCCCGAGAGGACGTCGTCAGGCTGATCCGGCCAGGCGTCCTGATCTTCGTCCCGTCACGCGTCCGGCGAGGCCGGACCCACGCATCGCGATTCTTGACATCTATTCAGGGAGTACCACATGTCGTCCGACCGCATTCCGATGACCCGTGCCGGCTATGAGAAGCTCAAAGCCGAGGCCGATCAACTCGAGACCGAGGAGATGCCGAAGCTTGCCCAGCGGGTGGCGGCCGCCCGCAGCGAGGGGGATCTCAGCGAAAACGCCGAGTATCACGGGGCGCGGGAGAGTCAGGGGATGATGCAGGCGAAGATCAACGTCCTCCGCGACAAGCTGGCCAGGGCGGTGATCGTGGAACGGGCGAAGGAAGCCGGCGACGAGGTGGTCTTTGGCGCAACGGTGGTTGTGAAGGACCTGAAGTTCGGCGACGAGGAGGTGTTCGTGCTCGTGGGTGCCGGCGAAGAGGACTACGACGCCGGCCGGATCAACGTGGCCAGCCCGCTCGCACAGGGGCTTCTGGGCCGCAAGGTGGGTGAGAAGGTCTCGATCGACGTGCCAGCCGGGACGATGAAGTTCGAAATCCGTGAGGTCCGGTTCGACGACTGATTGCACACGAAACTGACTTCACACGAAACTGGCGCAGCCAGTCTGCCGCGGAGGCACGTTGATGCCCAGCCTCGAGTCGCTGCGATTCACGAACCGGTTCACGCAAGAACTGCCCGGCGATCCTGAACCGGTCAACAGCCGCCGGCAGGTGCGGCAGGCCTGTTGGTCGCGGGTGAGCCCCACGCCCGTCGCGGCCCCCACGGTCGTGGCCTATGCCCACGAGGTGGCCGATCTCCTCGACATCGAGATGACGCCTGACAACGAGCGGGCGTTCGCGGAGGTCTTCAGCGGCAATCGGCTGCTGACCGGCATGGAGCCGTTTGCGATGTGCTATGGCGGACACCAGTTCGGCCACTGGGCGGGCCAGCTGGGCGACGGTCGCGCCATCAATCTGGGTGAGGTCGTCAACGGCCGCGGCGAGCACTGGACCCTGCAGCTCAAGGGTGCCGGTCCCACTCCCTATTCCCGTACGGCCGACGGCCTGGCGGTGCTGCGGTCGTCGATCCGCGAGTTTCTCTGCAGCGAGGCGATGCACCATCTCGGCGTGCCCACCACCCGCGCCTTGAGCATCGTCGCCACCGGCGAGCGCGTGGTCCGCGATATGTTCTACGACGGCCACCCCAGGGCTGAGCCCGGCGCGGTTGTCTGCCGCGTGGCGCCGTCGTTCACGCGGTTTGGCAACTTCCAGATCTTCACGGCGCGGCAGGAGATCGACGAACTGCGACGCCTCGTCGATTTCACCGTGCGAAGCGACTTTCCCCATCTGGTCCCGCAGTCGGGCCCGCCGTCGGCCGAGACGGTTGCCGCGATGTTCGACGAGATCTGCCAGCGGACCGCCTCGATGATCGTCCACTGGATGCGGGTGGGGTTTGTCCATGGCGTGATGAACACCGACAACATGTCGATCCTGGGACTGACGATCGACTACGGCCCGTATGGGTGGCTCGAAAACGTCGATCCGGACTGGACCCCCAACACCACCGACGCCCAGGGCCGCCGCTACCGGTTCGTCGCCCAGCCTCAGATCGGCCACTGGAACCTGCTGCAACTTGCCAACGCGCTCGTACCCGTTGTCGGTGATTCCAAACCGCTCGAGACGGGGCTCGATGCCTACGTCAATCGCTTCCAGTCGGGCTACCGCCGGATGATGGCCGACAAACTGGGCATTGGGCTGGCGTCAGGAACCTCTGACGATCCACTCGTCGCCGATCTCTGGCCGCTGCTGGCCGAGGCCGATATCGACATGACGCTCTTTTTTCGCGGGCTGGCGACGATTCGTGGCGGTGCCGACACGCCCGACAACCATGCCAGCCTGCTGGCGGCGGTATCCTCCGGCTTCTATGAATCCGAAGCCGGGGGGGCGGTCGACCGGAATCCCCTCGGCGAATGGCTGGCCCGCTATCAGGCTCGCATTCGCGAGGAGGCCATCCCCGACAGCGTCCGCTGCGGCCGCATGAACGCGGTCAACCCGCTCTACGTGCCGCGGAACTTCCTGGCGCAGTTGGCGATCGACAAGGCGGAGACGGGTGATTACGCGCTGGTACGGGAGATGCTCGAGGTCTCGAGGCACCCCTACACCGAGCAGCCCGGCAGCGAGGCCTTCGCGGCCAAGCGGCCCGAATGGGCCCGCCACCGCGCCGGCTGTTCGATGCTGTCATGCAGTTCGTAAGCGTCGCAGGACCGTGAGGAGACACCCGTGCAAGCCAGTACCGATATCGCCATCCACACGGTCGCCATCCTCGACCGAGGCGAGGTCTATCGCGGGCAGGTGTTTCACGACGGCCACCTCTGGGAGGGGCACAGCACCGGCGGCGTGGCCTCCTACCGGATCGACGTCCATACCGCTGACGGCGTGCAGGTGCTGGCCTCGGCCCGCGTGCCGCACACGTTGGAGTTCCTCTACCCCTTCGGGCCCCACACCATCCTCGCCGTAGGCAAGCACTTCACCGACCACTGCGGCTGGCTCACCTATTACTCCATCATGCGGTTTCGCCACGGACGGCTGCGTGTGAGAACGAGGGCCCTGCCGATGGCGCTCCAGATCGAGCAGTTTGGTGGCCGCGTGGGTCGCATGTATTTCAACGAAACCGGCTCCCGCAAGGTGTTTCGCTGGACCCGCTGGGGCGCCCGTCCCTTGGCCCCCGATATTCATCTGCCAGGCGTCATCCTGCCCTTCGAGAAGTTCGTCTTCGTCCTCGAACGCAATCGGATCAGCCCGGGCGCTGAAAACATCGTCAAAATCGATCTGGCAACCCAGCGGATCGATCGCACGTTCACGCAGACCCGTAACAAGCTCTCCACGATGATCGATCTGCAGGGCTTCCCCTGGATCGCCGCGGTCGAGACCTGGGCCGATCAGATCCTGCTGATCGACAAGGAAACCAACACGCTCGTGAGGACGCTGCCCGCGGCCGGCATGCCCGTCGACGTGGTCCAGGTCGGCGGTCACCTCCTGGTGGTCAGCCGGGAGCCGAAGCGGCTGCGATTCTTCGATCTTGCTGCGCCGGGCACGCCTCAGATCGCAGAGTGGGACCTGTCAGTTCTGGGCGACGACTTCGCCAATCTGACGACGATGCACGTCGATCCACACGCTGGAGCTGTGTTTCTGCGATCGCCATTCCATCCGCGGGTCGCCGGCAACACGCCCGCCGTCAAGATGGTGATGCCGCTCGGCTGACCAGCCCTCAGTCGACAACGCACGCGCGAGTCAAGGGGACTCACGCCCTGCTCCAGCCCGGCTTCGGCTGTGAATGCACCTTCGGTGCCGCGACCGCGGAGACCGCGGCCAGTCGGGAGCGAGTCGACTCGACGGCAGCTCCCGTGAGGTGCTCGACGGCCAGATCGAATCGTACGCTCGCGTTGGGCGCAAGCGGCACCACGCGGCTCTGCGATTCCTCGTACGAACGCGGGTTGGGAAAGTTGGTGCCCGGCTCCAGCCCGGTCACGTAGCCGTCGGCGAGGCCCGTCTGGTTCTTCCAGAGCGTGAAGCACGGGAGCGTGTCGGTCCGCCACGACAGGCAGGCGGCATGCCGGCCCTCCGGGGCCACGAGCATCGCGGTGGCCATCCCCTTCTCGTCGGGCCGGTGCCGCATGAAGTGGCACTCCTCGCTGCGGCCGGCCCGCGGTGAATCGAAGCGATGCCATGTGCCCACATCGCCGGCGGCCGTCTGGTCGCGCGGCGCCAGTTCCTCGACCGCGGCCACCAGTTCCGCGCCAGGCCCGAGAAGCGGCGGGCCGAAGTTGACATGGTAGAGCATCTGCATCGTCGCGGGACGGTCGGAGATGTTTTTCACCGTGTCGGTCCACGAGACACGCTGCCGGTCAGCGTGCAGCGTGAGCGAGGTCGTCATCCGCAGGGCATGAAAGTGGAACCGCGTCTCGTCGACGGCGCCGGTGAGCGTGATCGTGCCGGCGGCATCGTCGAGCGTGACATCAAGATGGTGCGCCGGCAGGTTGGCGATCCGGCCGTGCAGCGGGTGGAGGAGCCGTCCCGCCTCGTCGAAGTCGGGGGCTCCGTTGCTCACCAGACCGCAACGGGCCACGAGTTCATCGAAGCCGTCGAGCCAGCCGAGCCCCGACGGCTCGGCGAGCGGCACGAATCGCGGATGCACCGGTCCGTGCACGGGCGACTGCCAGCCGAGTTCGAACTCACCGGCCATGATCTTCCAGATGCCGAGGCCGCGATCGGGAAGCACGTAGACCTTCGTCGAACCCGCCACGAGTTCCACCAGGAGCACGCCGTCGCGACGGCCGCCAGCGAGCCGTCGCGTGCGGACGGCGAGCGGACCGATCGAAACGTCGACCTTGTCGACACCGAAAAACGACGCGCCTCGGTGGGACGTGATCAGCTGCAGTGTCTGCGACGACATACAAGGCCTCCTGGCATGAAAATGGAATACTCACGCGGTTATCCTGCCATGCAGTCCATCGGTGCGCCGAGTCCCGTCGCTTCCGCAACGGGCTTTTATTCGCGGGTTCGAGTTGCATAGAAGCCCCCGGCGGAAGCCGGGGGACACCGGTTTAAATACAAGCCCCCGGCGGAAGCCGGGGGACACCGGGTTGCATCAGCGAACGGGTTCCATGCTGATGCTCACCCCTCGATCCCCTCCCAGAGGGCCGAGCCGATCCGCACGAGCGTCGATCCCTCCAGGATCGCCTCCACGAAATCGCCGCTCATCCCCATCGACAGTTCGTGGAGCCCTGTCGGCACGCGGCCCGCGAGTTCGTCCCGCAGTTCGCGCAGCCGGGCAAATTGCCGCCGCGCCGCCGCGCTGCTCTCTTCTCCGTCCGGCACGGCCGCCATGCCCATCAGCCCCAGCACCCGCACACGCTGGGCGCGGGTGGCGGCTTCAAGTACCGCGGCCAGATCTGCCTCCATGACTCCGGTGCGGCCCGGATCGCCGGCAAGATTCACCTCAACGAGCGCCTCGCAGACAAGCCCCGCGGCCGCCGCCTCGGTCTCGATCGCCTCGAGGAGCCGCAGGCTGTCGAGTGAGTGCAACAGTGACACGAGGGGCAACGTGCGGCGGATCTTGTTCCGCTGCAGGTGGCCGATGAGGTGCCACCGCGGCGCGGGGTCATGATCGGCCAACGCCTCTGCCTTGGCCCAGAGCGACTGCGGACGGCTCTCCGCCAGATCGAGACAGCCGGCTCCGAGCAGCATCCGCGTCGACTCAGCCGACACGTATTTCGTGACGCCGATCAGCCGCACGGCGCCGGGCTCGCGACCGGCCACTCGACAGGCCTCGGCCACGCGGTCGCGCACCCGCGCGAGGTTCTGTCGGCAGCGGTCGGCGGGATTGTCCGCAGCAGCCATGACACCTCCCAAGCCAGCGTCCCTCACACATCTTCATCAAGTGGATCGCGACCTAGTGTATCTCGATGTCCCGATCGACAGCGCCCGTCCGACCGATGCGGCCCATGAGAAATCCGCACGAGATATTGCAGCCGAGCACGGTGCGGTTCCGCGGCTCGTCGAGCGTTCGGTAGACGAGCCACTGCTCGAGACCTTCCTGAACACGGAAACCAATGGCCTGGTGCGGCGGAAGGTTCTGCCGGGTGTCGGCCACCGTCAGCTGCCGCCAGGTGAGCGGGCGTCCCTGCCGTGCCGGCTCGAGATCGAGCCAGAGCGGGGAGTAGCACCGGCTGCCGGCAGCATGGTGATCGAGTGTGAGCCCGTCGGGCGTGACCGCGAAGCCGCCACGGCCGGCGGTCTTCCACTCGGGCAGGGCCAGCGGCAGCACCATCATCCGCTGCTTCGTGTCGTAAACGAGGACCTCCCGGGTATCGTCCGCCTGCTCGCCCTCGAGCGTGGCGGCCAGCGGCACGACCGATTCCATGCGCAGCCCGCTGTCGGCATGGCTTTGCAGCGGTTCCGGCAGAGCATCTCTGGCCTGGGCGTCTCTGGTCTGGACCTCGGACCGTTCGCCTGTCTGGTGCGTGATGGTGTCGGCCAGCAAGAGGACGCGATCCCGCGGCAGGAGGACGATCTGTCGATCGATCTGCAGGCCCCCGGCCAGCGGCGCGATGATCTCCAGGTAGGTCGCTTTCTTGTCCGATTCCCAGCAGGAAACGCTCCACGGCCCCTCCATCTCGAGCGGCCGTCCGCCCTTCGAGGCCCGCCATTGCCAGGGCCCATCCACCAAAAGCCGATCCCCCACCGCAATCTCCAGATGAGGCACGGAGTCGCGGTATTCCAGCAGCACTCGGATCGCGTTCCGCTCCCAGCCGGAGCGGATGATCGCGATAGCCGCTGGCGCATCGTGCAGATCCCGAGGGAGCAGCCGTTCGTGCTTGTCTTCCTTCTTTTTCTGGCCGCCGGCCGCACGTGGCCGAGCCACACCTTGCTCCGCCTCGGCGGTGCGCCGCACCCGCTTGCGGTCGGATTCCGCCGCGACGGCCAGCACTGGATCGGAAAACGCCGCCGGCATCCGGCCCGCACCCACCAGCAATCGGCCCTGGCCGCCGAGCAGACGAAGCGCCGTAGCCGCCGCCTTTGCAAACAGCTTCTCGGTGGGCCCGTCCCACGGCATGGAGCCTGTCGCCAGCCCAACGTCCCGCGCCGCACTCCACCGCACCACCCGCTCGACCATCGCCGCCGAACCCCGCAGGCTGACGGTTCCCTCGGCCGACACAAGACGGCGGATCTCATCTCCCAGGGCCGAGACGGCATCGCGGTCGAGGCACCGGCAGGCTTCGATGTCGCAAAACAATCGTGACACCGTCAGCACGAACCGCGCCGACTGCGTGTCGCCGGCAGCGAGCGGAGGTTGGGCCGACCGCGCCGACTTGACGAGCCGCTCGAGCAGGCCCCCGGCCGAGCCACCTGCCCGACGCGTCCGCGCCATCCAGGCCAATCCCCAGGTGGCAGCCTCGCATAAGAGCCACCGTTCTCGGTCGACGGTCATCGACGCCGCATCGTCGAGGCAATCGCTGATCGCCCCTTCGATGAGCGTCATGTGTTGCATGTCCTGCGACCGGCGTTCGATCTGCCGGGCGAGACGCCGCAGGCGGCGACGCACATCGAGCGACTCACTGACGTCCGCGATCGCCCGGATACGCCGGCCGGCAGGCCCGGCGCCCACCTTCACCGGCGCGCGGCTGGCGTCTGACCGCGACGTCGCCTCTCCGGCTGACGAGGCCTCGCTGTCGCCTGACTGCCCGATGGACTCCGCCGCGACGGCCTCCGGCAGCGTGTCGGCGGCTCCCTTTTCTCGCTTGCCAGATTTCTTCCCAGATTGCTTGGGCTTGCCGTTTCGCGTCTCAGTCGTGTTCGTGATCATAGGGTTCATCCGTGCCGGGGAATCGCGTGGGCTTGGCTCGGATTCGCACCGGCCGTGAGGGTTCGGTATGGTACCTGACGGTAGCCCCGGCATCCACGACCACTCCACCCCGTTGCGTCATTTCCCATGCGGCTGACAGCTTCCCCGGCCCCGTCCTCGAATCGGGGGTTTTTGCGACGCGGCAGCGTCATATCCATGCCCGCGTTCGCGGTCCTCGCAATGCTCGTGCTGGCAACCGCCGCTCTTGGTGCTGATCCCACTGCGAAGCCATTGGCCCCTGATCTGGTCCCTGATCGCCATCCGGAACTCAAGCGGCTGTCGCCCACCGACGAGGTCTGGATCGACGCCAAGGAAAAGCGGGTCGTCGTGGGGGGCGAGATCGCCATCAGCAAGGGAGCGATCGAGTTTTTCGCCTGTCCACACGGCACCAAGGAGCACGAGTCGATCGTGTCCGCCCGATCGAGTGCCCGACTCGTGCATGCGGCGCTGCTGGCCATCGGCCTCGTGCCGGGCAAGCCGGTGTCGTTCGACCCCGACTACGTGGCCGCCACCGGGCCGGCGGTCCGCGTCGCGATGCGCTGGACCGACGAGACCGGCACGGTCCGCGAACTCCCCGCACAGGAGTGGATCCGCGACACCCGCACCGGGAAGCCGATGCAGGAACAGTGGGTGTTTGCCGGCAGCGCGTTCTGGACCGATCCCTCCGACGGCAAGGAGTATTACCAGGCCGATGGCGGCGATCTGATCTGCCTGTCGAATTTCCCAACCGCCATGCTCGACCTACCGATCGAGAGTTCGCAGTCAAACGAGGCGCTCCTCTTCGACGCTTTCGACGGTCGCGTGCCACCCCGCGGAACCGCCGTCGAAATGATCCTCTCGGCAACACCGCCGCTAGGAAAGTAGACTCTCGCTACGCAATATGGCAGTGGCTACGCGATATGGCAGTGGCTACGCGATATGGCAGTGGGTAAGGACCTCGGCAGGCGTGCTGATGTAGCCGGTGTAGAACGGGCCAAACTCCGCGTACCGCGCGCTCGCCTCGTCGAACCGCATCGTGTAGACGATCTCTTTGAGGAACTCCGGCCGCCGGGCCCAGAGCGTCACGCCCCACTCCCAGTCGTCGAGCCCGACGCTTACCGTGATCAGCTGCGAAACGCGGCCGCCGAACGTCATCCCCGTCCGGCCATGCTCGGCCATCAGCCGGCTGCGTTCGGCCCACGGCAGCGAGAACCAGTTCTCCCCCACCTTGCGTTTCTTGTTCATCGGATAGAAGCAGGCATTCGGCCACGGCGGTAGTTCCGGCTCAAGCCTCGCCTTCCGCATGTGGTCTTCGCGGCCGGCATAGCCCTGCACCTTCGCCTTCCAGGTCGGACTGTCGCGGGTCTCCCCTTCCACGATCAAACGCTCGCCGAACTGCTCCACGGTGGGCACGTATTCGCTCACCTCCGTGAGGCCCACGAACGAATAGGTCGGCTCGATCGCCTGCCCGAGCGGCCCGGCCAGCAGCCGCTGATGCACGTCGTCGACCTTGAGCGGCGACGGATCCATCGCCATCACGCCGAAGTCGGCCTTGTGGCCAGGGACGAGCCAGGTCTGCAGCCGCAGCGGAGCCTGCGGGCCGGCCGGATCGAGCGCCTCGATGAAGAGCCTGATGCCCTCGGTGCGTGCTTCCGGCGAAAGTGCCGCGAGCCGCGGCCGGTCAAACCGGTAGAAGAGGTGGCTCACATGCCAGCCCTGAGCCGGCGACGTCGACACCTCGTTCGAGGCCTGTTGCCCAGGCTGTTGCCCAGGCTGGTGGCCAGCAGGATGAGTGCCGGGATGAGGGCCTGCGGGGCCAGGTCCTTGGGGGGCGGTCGGCTGCATCGGTGCACATCTCCAACGGAAAGGAACAGCGTCCGGGAACACGGCCCCACGCCGAAAACGACGGTGGACGAAACGCCTGCTTGCAGTGTACGTCGCCCCCATCCGCTCGCACAGCTACCCCGCTGGGCACGCCCCCGCCGCCCCTGGTGCCGCAGCCCACTGGAGACCGGTGCGTTTTCGGCATGAAATCGATACGATGAACGGAGGGTCGTGGGTGCAGCGTCCTGCCACCCCACCTCCACGTTCACCACCGGCGGCGGCCACCGCCCGCCCACGAGAAAGGGCCGACACCATGGGACAGGTCATCGTCGATCCGGAGGAGCTGCGGCGGTTCGCCGCCCGGCTGCGATTCTTCAGCACCGAGGTCATGGCACAGATGCACGGTGTGCAGCGGCAACTCGCGGCATTGAGCTCCACCTGGCGGGATCAGGAACAGCAGAAGTTCACGGAAGAGTTCGAGCAGCAGCTCAGCACCTTCGGCCGTTTCGTCGAAGCGACCGAAGATTATGTCCCCTATCTCATCCGCAAGGCCGAGCGGGTCGAGCAGTACCAGCAGCAACGCTGATCCATGTCAACTCAAGCAGAAGTCAAGTCGATCGAAACGCTCGCCTTTGTGAAGGCGGCGCTGGCGGCGTTTGGGCACGAAACCGGCCAGTCGCTCGCCGAGGTCGAAATGCAGGCACAACGCGTCGTCGACTGGATCTGCATCGAGCAGGCCGCGTACTGGAAAATGGAGGTCCGGCGGGCAGCCGATGGGGTCAATCAAGCGGTGAAAGACCTGCACAGCTGCCGCACCTACAAGAAGGTGGGCGACAACGAGCCATCCTGTATCGAGGAGAAGAAGGCTCTCGAAAAGGCCAAGAAGAAGCTGGCCTTTGCCGAGGAAAAGGCGGAGGCAGTGCGGCGATGGACGCCCGTCGTGCGGCAGCAGTTCCAGGAGACGGGCGTGCGCATGACCCGCTTCCGCGAGGTGCTCGACGTCGACTGTCCAAGGGCCTTGGGACGACTGGAACAGATGCTTCGTTCACTCGACCACTACGCCCACACGGTGGCCCCGCGTGCAGCAACCGGCGGACCGCAGGCCGCCAGCGAGCCATCGGTGGCACGCCCCGTCGATGAGACGGTTGCAGCCAACGCACCGCCCGCATCACCCACACCGTCAGGCGACAGGCCACCGCCAGCAGCGGCCGCTGGCGAGCATGGAGGCGACACATGAATGCGGATTTATCGAGTGGAGCGGGGAAGATGGCACTGGCCGTCAAGCAACTGCACCTGAAGTGGGAAATGGCCCGGGAAACCTGGGACGATGGCACGAGCAGGGCTTTCCACAAGGAGCACATCGAGCCACTCGCCCCGCGGGTCAAGGAAACGCTCGAAGCCATCGGCAGGCTGGCCGAGGTGCTCGCCCGTGCCACCCGAGACGTGAGTCCCGGCGATCAATTCTGACTCGATGCATCCCCATTCCACACCCTTGTAGCTGGACCTGCCGCTGTGAGCCATAACTCCTACGATCGTGATGTGCTGCGACAACAGATCAGCCGCCTCC
>Ga0214919_10000920_pt1 | contig 49766 bp, 54 predicted proteins | sample LL1503_MetaG_FD_177994 | JGI IMG/M metagenome (GOLD analysis project Ga0214919, IMG submission 177994) | Freshwater microbial communities from Lake Lanier, Atlanta, Georgia, United States - LL-1503 | ecosystem: Environmental > Aquatic > Freshwater > Lake | place: USA: Georgia | collected...
GAAAGTGTTGTTGGGTTGAGGCGGGAATTTTATCCTTGTTTTCTTTGAATTTGTCATCAAGAATATTATAACTGTTGTTAACCATGGTATCGATTGCGTCTTTACGGTCTACTGTTTTCCATTTCTGGTTATTTCCCATCACGGAAGCATAGGGCAGTTTCCGGTTGGTGATTTTAATGTTGTGATTCTCGGGATGTTTCGGGTCGAAATGGATTTTCTCCAGGAGAGAAGGAATGGATTTATACACTCGTCCGATACATGCGAGAATCGCCTTGTCGTCGAGGTACTCTGTGTTTTCATTGCCGAATGCGTTTATGTTGATGTTAATATTTTGGGTTTCGATGTTTGTATTACTAGTACTCGTATTGTTGCTATTGGTGGTTGTGTTAGTTGTTCCTGCGTGTTTGTCAAGGAGCATGGCGATTTGGGCTTTCATTTCTTGTCGTTCTCTCTCGAATGCCTGTTTCATCTCATCCATTTTCTGTTCTAGATTTTCCTGAATGGATGTTAATGTTACTGGAACTACTTGCACAGGAACTTCGGTACATGACATTTTATGATTTCGTAAGCTTTGGCGGTGGCAATACTTTTTCCCGCAACCATCGCACGCAAATGTAGGATGATGAGGTGGGTGTTTTTTTATATGTCGTTGGCATTTCAAATGTTGCTGAAAACATTTGTCGTTTTTAAAAGTCATATTGCAAGGAATACATTGTTTTTCCATTCTATAATATATCCAAATAATTTATTCTTATATCAATTTTCTTATTTTAATACTCCCAATATAAGTTTTAATGTGTCTTGTTAAGCGACATTAATACTCCGTTTTTAATTTGGAAACCTCTTGCTGTATTATAATGCGTTTATAACGTTAACCAAATTATTTGCTAAATGTCCGTTTCAAATTGTGATTTTTTTGGGAGTAATAATGATTTCTCGGTTGTATTGTAAAATATTATTCAAGCTATTTGTTGCTATTTCAGTTTCGGTTTTAGAACTTATTTTGGGGAGTATTAAAGATGTTTCTAAACGAGGGGGGGAAGAAAAAAAACAAGATTCTATAAAAAAAATCACCCAAAAAAAATAATAATGTTAGTTTCCTCCATTTTCCAGAAAACCTTTCTATAATTGATCGCGACTATCCTCTACATTCTTCTCTAAGATTTCTCAAAAAAATAAACTTGAATACAAAACCATAACCTAATACAAACAAATGAATTGTTCTTTGGTTATATCATGCTCGATCGAAAACCTGCACGAATTTAGATTAAAGATTTCTCTTCGTTTACAATAATAACCAAAAAAAGAAACTTGAATATAAATAAACAACACAACCAAACAAAAGATGAGCAACTGTTACTTGATCATAACATGCTCGATTGAAAACCACTATGGGTTTAACGACGTTTCTCTCAGAACCAACTTGTACAAAAAGGCGATCCAAAACACCTTGGCCATTTTACCGGAAAACATTACGCCTATTATCGTCGAAAACAATGGGAAAAGAACCACGTTTTTAGACGATTTCCCCTGTAAAGTCGTGTATACCGATAACAATTCGCACAAACATCCTCATAAAGGGTTCAATGAAATGGAAGATATCAGGCAAGTGATCAAGGAATGCGAAATACAAGACGAGGACATGATTATCAAACTCACCGGAAGATATTTCCCAACCGAAGACCATTTATTCAAACACGTGAAAAATATGATGCATGAAACCGATGCGTTTATCAAGTTTTTCAATGTAGCCACGCGCGTTTTCGAGAAATTCGACTGTGTCCTTGGATTTTTCGCCATGCGCTGTAAATATTTAAAGCAATTCGTGTATCAAGGCAAAAAAGGAGCGGAAATCGAGTTTGCCACATTTATTCATGAAACCATCCGCGAAGAAAAAATAGAGGCCATTCGAAAACTGCATGCCGAATGTTGTTATGCCAACTCGAATGAAGTATTACTAGTGTAGATAAGTTTGTTTGCGTATATTTTTATGCGATTTAAAAATATAATGGATATTCGTGATTTCAAAGGTGTCCGCATCGATACAAACCGGATTGAAAAACACGAGCAAGATTTAGCGAATGAATATATATTAGAAAATGATGTCGTTTTAGAACTTGGAGCACGGTATGGTTCTGTTTCATGTATCATCAATTCAAAACTAAACAATAAAACCAATCAAGTTGTCGTGGAACCGGACGAACGAGTATGGAACGCACTAGAAGAGAACCGGAAAAGAAATTTTTGCGAGTTTCATATCGTCAAAGGATTCATCAGCGAGAAAAAACTAGATTTGACCGCACTGGATTGTTGTTTGGGGGGATATGGCTCGACGTTTATTGAAAATAAAGATACCAACATTCCGTCCTTTACATTAGACCAAGTGAGAGAAAAGTACAAGTTGAATTTTAATGTTCTTGTGGCTGATTGCGAAGGGTTCTTGGAGGTTTTCTTCGACGAAAATCCCGGGTTTTATGACAATCTAAGATTCATCATGTTTGAAGCCGATTACAAAGAGAAATGTAATTACGACAAAATCAAAAACACGCTACGAGAGAAAGGGTTTGTAAAATTACTCGAAGGTCATCAAAATGTCTGGATAAATTTGGCCTATCATGCACCGGAAAATATAGACTTGCGATCCGTAAAAATAGAAGTAAACCAGGGGAAAAAACAATTTCTGCATATCTCGCAGCTCAGGATACTCGATACTCGACAACAGGTCATTGTACCGTTGCTTATCAATGCATCGAACCCCATAAGTGATAAAAGTAATAAACATGTCGCGAATGATGGTACAACAGCAGTAAGACCATTTCCATTTATATATCATAGTCAGAGTGATTCTAATGCATTTTATGAATACATTATTCCAAATACCGAGATAGGAAGCATCGAGGTGTATAATCGCCTGGATTGTTGTACGGAAAGATTGGCGGATTTTACAATTACGATTACAAAGAAAGACAAAGTACTTGCACAAATACCGTTAACCAGTCGGCTTGAGCAGAAATTCAAGGCATTCATAACCCAAACTCAATATTTCGAAGAAGAATGATAAAGAAAGAAAGAATAAATCCCGGTACAATATATGACAACGACATCTTCAAGTGATTACCTAGACTATAAAAAAAGAAAGGCCTTAGATACTGATTTTTTCCCAGATAGAAATTCCAGTACGTATCTAGCGAATAAACAATACACTTCCGTGGTGTCTACACCGTATCGAAACGAAGACCTTATTTGCGAAAACCCGAAAAGATTCGGTGTTCATATCACGCACGACGACGCTTTAGCTACTCATGATACTTCTCTCGAAAGGAAACAATTACATATTGTATCGAGAAAACCGATTTCGAAATACCAGAAACAAAAGGACCCGAATTACATGAAATATGAGAAAAAATAACATGACATAGTATAGAATGTCTTTATCGACATCAACATCATATTCTCCTACTGTTTTGGGAGTTGGTGGACGCGGTATAGTACTTACAAAACCATTCGAATGTATAAATCCCTCAAGTAGTAGAACGCAAAGGAAATCTTCTTCTTCAAACACCAAAACAAAGAATAGAAGAAATTCCCCAACCCCAAAAGACAAGGAAATTGTCATTAAATTATCTTTTGGAGATCATGCTGTACGCGAATATGGATTCATGAAAGAACTTCCTCAAGGAAAAAAGTATCCTTATGCACAGATAAGAGATATAGATCTATGTCAAGTAAAAATGTGCGATTCCACAATGAAAAAATTAAAGAAACTCAAAGAAAAAGGAGCGGTATCACAAGAGTGGATTGATGATTTTATAGAAAGCCAAGACAATATATGGCAACTTTTTATGCCCAGACTAGGAAATAGAAGCGTGCTAGAGATTTTTACCAGCAAACAGATGCCTTCATTTTATCGAGGCGTATTTTTAAAGAATTCACGAAGTAAACTTAACGCTAATTATTTATCAGTAAAGCAACTTTGTCATTTATTCCATCATTTTTCATCACTGCTTAAAATCATTTTTGAATTAAACGAAAGGAATCTTTTCCATCATGATTTAAAACCCAATAATATCATGTGTGATGTCGATAAAAAAGGTCACATTTCAAAAATGTGGTTAATCGATTTTGACAATTCAAAGGGAGTGGTTACGAATAGACCGTCTTGGGTATTCGAAGCCAAAAATCAAGACACGATTGACTTTTTTAATAACGTGGTTCTCCTCAGTTTATATGTTGCATGTTCAAATAAAGAGATTCACGACAACTTGTATTTCTTGATCGAAAAAGTAAATGTGTTTTGTCATGAAATTCGAAACGAAGAAAACTGGTTAAACCTTAAAACGAAAGCATCGAGTTTAATGGATCAAATCATAGACACTGCAGAAAATATGGAAGAACCAACTAGAAATGAATATATCGATGTCGCCTTATATGCCGCAAAAATACCCATCGCAAAGCAAAGAGAAAATGGCCGTATTTTCAGGGAAAAAAACGAAATGGGATTACACGACAAATCGCTCTTTCAGACGAGAATATTCTAGAAGACTCTTAAACAAATATAAATATTTTTTATATAATCAGACAAACATGCAAACCACGATTGTGACTGCGTTCATGACGAAAATTAACAACATTGATTTCCGAAGTTACAATACCTATATCGAATATGGAAACAAGCTTTTACATCTAGGGTTTCCTGTCGTCATGTTTATTGAACAGTACATGTATGATGTGCATTATAAAGAGAATTTATCAAAATATCCTTCCTGTCGCTTTGTCATTTTCGAGAGATACGAAAACTACTTGTACGAATATTTATCCCAAGTCACAAAATACGAAGTCGCGACTAATAATCCGAGCAAAGATACTATCGGATACATGTTTGTACAGTGTCATAAAACAGAATGGCTCAGAAAGGCAATCGAGTTGAACCCATTTCAGACGGAGAATTATACCTGGATCGATTTCGGCATCTATCACATGATCAAAAACGACCAACTCTTGAAAGAAAGTATCGAGACATTAGTCACAACGAAACAATATCCCTTGGTACGAATTGCGAGTTGCATCGATCCGAGAGAACCGTGTTATTCCGATATATATCATCAAGTCGTTTGGTTTTTTGCAGGATCCGTAGTAGGCGGGAATTCGGAGACTCTAATTAAATTTGCCGATATCATGAAGGAATTTTGTATTAAAATCATTCAAGAAAAAAAACACATCATGTGGGAAGTGAATATTTGGTACTTGATTTACAGAGAATTTCCTGAAATATTCGATTTCTATCTCTGCGACCACAATATATCTATCCTTAAAAATTATTAAGGTACATCAACTCGTCCAAGTAATCGGGAGTATCCATCAGGAAATTGTCGTCTTCAAGTACATTGATTGCCAAATTTTTTGTCTCAATGTGACCCTGCTTGTAAACCGGGACATAGGTCTCTCGAAAAACATTTTTGCGATGAAACGGAGAGAGTGGGTGGCATTTCGAGACGTGGTAATAAACTGCACTCTTCTTGAAAACCTTCTCGCAAGTCACGCATTGCACGAAATTTTTGTCCTCGAGTTTGTTGAATGTCGTCACGTGTTGCATGTGTTTTTTCGCATAGTGAACGTTCTCGGCCGTGTTGTTCTTGAACGTTTGGAAACAGTTGGGATGTTGGCATTGGATGATGGATTCCGTATGGATGTTAACGATGTGATGTTGAAGTTGCGTTTTTACAGCAAATGATTTCAAGCAATAATCGCAACTGTGGGGCTTTCCCTCCCGATGTTTCATGATGATGTGCATCGAATAGGTGGACTGTTTGTCCGTAGAAAAATTGGGGCAGATCGGACAATATCTAGTTTCAGACATTTTTTTATGAAAATAATAAAAAAAATGAAAAAAAATGAAAAAAATGAAAAAAATGAAAAATAAAACTTGCTTAAAATAGAGTGTTTCTTTTTTTCTTCTTGTCTGTGTCTGGAAACGACGGATATGAATGTTTTTCGAACGAAGGGAGAGGATCCGAATAATTCAACGAAGTGTATTGAAGTCTATACGAAGACTCGCGTTTTAATACTTGGCGGTACTTATAACCCATGTACCCGGTGTATGGGCACTCGCAAAACATCAGTTGACTTCCGTTTGGAAGTTGTACGAAAGAAATGGTATTGAAGGCTACGATGTACCGCTCAATATAGCACTTTTCAATACGAGGCATATCCCGAATCAGTTGATACTTTTCGTCGTCTAAGACAATCTTTTTTATCAATTGTCCTTTGCGTACAACGTGCGACCCTACAAATACTGTGAGGATCTCCCACTGTAGGTCTCTAGGCAAAGCCTTGAATAATTTGTCCATGTTGTTTTAATTATTAAATTAACGTTACAACAATAATTCAATTTTTTACAGTTAACGAACGCACAGACCAACCATCATCGGTATAATCTTCTACTTTTCCATCCATCCAAATACGGGTATTGGTCTGTCCATTTGTTCTTGGGTAACTATCACAAAAAACATATTCTACAAACATTCCAGGACAATAATGGATAGAGAAATAGATACGAAAATCATAGAAATAATGATAACGAAACATACCGTCACGATAAAAACCCTCGCGGCTACTCTGATTTCGTCTATTTAAAAATGGATTCAACATGATCATTCGTCTATCTGATTTCGGTATTTTCAAAATAAAATAAGACGCAATTTCCCGAATCATATCATCAGGCAAGACATGTAATATTTTGTTTAGAATCAGGAAAAAATCCATGTCTGGAATCAGTCAGAATATTGTGTTTATTTCGTTTTTACGTAATTACCTTTTTGTCAGCGACATTATATAGGAGAAAGGGGGATCAATCACCCTTTTCATAAGCATAATAAGTACCACCGAAAATATTGCAACATATTGGTTTACGATCGCAAGTATCAATTATTTCTGTCGGAATTATTTTTCCGACAGATTTCACAAGATCAGATTGTCCCTTTTTTAAGTCTTCCAAACAATAATCAAAATACCGGTTCATTTGAATCCATTTTTTCTCATTTATCCCATCTTCATCTATTAAAGAAACTTCTGTTTCCAAATGTAAATCTTTAATCATATTATTAATATATTTTATTTCACGATCTACGAGTTGATGCACGAGTTGACTCCAGTTATCCATACTAATATAATTTTTTTTATTGATTGCCAGCCCGAACTTTTTTATCCAATAATCATCCAATTGTATAAAAGTGTAACAATAAATACACATTCTTTATTATTACAAAAATACATGTTCATGCTATTTTCTCTTGAATTCCTCTTTTGGGAGGATCAGGAGGAATAATCCCATTTTTTTGCATGCTAACAGAAGGTATCGATTTTTGTGCTTTCCGAAACGGATATAAACATAAAATAGGTATATAATCGAAACAATGAATCAACCCAGTGAGGAACAACAAACGGTTATAAATCATATTTTAAATGGCTCGAATGTCATTGTCGATGCCTGTGCTGGTTCAGGAAAATCAACCACTATTATTAGCGCGGCTATTCAGTGTAAGCATATGCACATTCTCCAATGTACATATAACAAACAATTGAGATTGGAAGTCGAGCAAAAAGTCACAGACATGAACATTACCAATTTGGATGTGCATAATTACCACTCGATTGCAAAGAAATTCTACAGTAAAGACGGACACACTGATACGGGAATCCGGGAAATCTTGGCCAAGAAGATACCACCTTTAAAAGACATTTCAGTGTACAATCTTATAGTCGTGGATGAAGCACAAGACATGACGATGCTTTATTTTGAACTGCTCATCAAATTTACTATGGATATGCCCTGTAAAACATTTCAACTACTTATTCTTGGTGATAAAATGCAGGGACTGTATGAATTCAAGGGATCCGATGTACGATTCTTGACTCTTGGAGAGTCTTGCTGGAAAACACATCCGAAACTTTTAAACCAGAGATTCGAATTTTGCACTCTGAGAATGTCGTATCGAATCACCAATGAAATGTCTTTTTTCGTGAATGAGGCCATGTTAGGACACGAACGTTTGCTTGCGTGCCGATCCGGACCGAAAGTGATGTATATTCGTAAAGATAGATATAATATGGAAACCAGTGTCGTTGCCATGATAACTCAACTCATTGCTCAAGACGGTGCGAGTTATTCCGATTTTTTTTGTCTGAATGCATCCATTAAAAATTCTAGGTTTTATAATCCGGTTCGCAAGATTGAAAACATGTTGGCAGAAAGAGGCATTCCATGTTTTATTCCTAATGACGAATCCAATGAACAGCTAGACAATCGTGTCATTGAGAGAAAAGTGGTCTTTACTACATTTCATTCGGTCAAAGGCCGACAACGGAAATACGTGATTGTGTTCGGGTTTGACGATTCTTATTTCAAGTTTTATGCGAGAAACATGAGCCCGGATATTTGTCCTAATGCATTATATGTGGCATGTACACGAGGAACCGAGCGGCTTATTGTAATGGAAGGAAAAGATTACCCCGATAGCCGACCGTTGCCTTTTCTCCGTATGAGTCATCATCAGATGAAAATGACGGACTATGTTAGTTTTCAAGGAGACCCTTTGACATTTGCGCCACTGAAAAAGGAAAAGACGAAAGAAAATGAAATAAAACGGGAGATTTCAGTTACTGAATTACTGCGATTTATTCCCGATCATATTTTGGATGTGATTACTGGTCTTGTTCAGGAACTATTTACTACCATTCGAGAACCAGAAGAGAGATTTCTCTCGCCCGAGAGTGAGATTCCTACGGTCATTGAAACGAAAAACCATTATTTTGAAGATGTGAGTGCCATGAATGGAATTGCCTTGCCCATTATGTTTTTCGACATGTTGCGAAAGACACAGGAACCGATTCTGCAAAATATCATTGAACATAACATGAAAAGTGCGGCCAACAATCACTCCTATCTGCAAAGAGAAGCAGCACACATGCCGAAAATCTGTAAAACGTCAGATGATTATCTGTACTTGGCAAATCTCTCGATTGCCACACAGGAAAAACTATACTCGAAACTAAAAATGATTGACCGGAATGAATATTCGTGGTTGAAAGAAAACGTGATCAATATGTGTTTCGAGAGATTAGAACAGACAGTAGGACCAGAATGTATAGGCCGTTGGACCCCGGAACGATTATTAATACGGTATAACGACGATTTAGATCACTTTTATATTGACGAGATTATTAAAAACGAAATGAAAGACAAGACTACCTTGTATCGCTTTGCAGCACGTGTCGATCTCATGACGAAACAGTCGATTTGGGAATTGAAATGTACGAGCGAATTATCCTTTGACCATAAACTACAACTTATTATTTATACGTGGCTTTATTATATGCGAATGGATCCGGAAAAACGAGAGAAAAAACAGAGAAAAAGTTATCTATTCAATATCAAAACCGGAGAATGGTTACAACTTCATGCGAATCTGGACCAACTCACCTTTATTGTTGTACAGTTATTACATGGCAAGTTTCATCGAGAAGAAGAAAAATCAGACGAGGTTTTTATAGCCGAAGCCATGGACTCGATAAATGAAATGACTGGAAATAAAATGACTGTATAAATAAAATGACTGTATAAATGAAATGACTGGATAAATGAAATGACTGTATAAATGAAATGACTCGATAAACTCATTAACGTAAATCATATAAACATATTTGCTTGTTCATAGGTAAGGAAATGGCTCAACAACAAATCACTATTCATAATAAAAGAGTATGTGCGTTTTATCAAACCAATCCGTTTATTTCGTTCGAGGATGTGAATATATTCATGGTAGATTTGCTTGAGAAGATGCTACAGAACAGCGAACCTTCTCTCGACCAATCATTAGCGGTCAAATTATTAGAACAAATGGCGAAAGGCCAAACCGAGACGACCCAGTCGCATCAAAACATACACACCTTATTTCTAGACAAAATGGCCGAGTTTAAAAAAGATTACAACAAAGAATTGACGCTTATCTTGTCAAGTAATAATACCGAAACCCTGGGCCCATTAATCCGTCAATACAATTTATCTCTCGAGGACAAAATCAAATTATGGATGCATGAAACGATTCCGAAAACAAATGATTCCTTGTATAAAGATATTTCGGCCTCGCTGAAAGAATTATACCAAAGTATTCAAAAAGACACGAAAACATTGCTCGATTCTTCTCTCGATAAGAAAATCCTGGAGGAATTCGTACATTCTATCGACAACAAATTCGCGAAATCGCTCGTCAGTTCACAGACGTTTCTGAATACGATGATAACGTCTACTGAACAACGCATTTCGAAATCCATTGTCGATTCTCTCAAGTCGGTGGAAAAAACCATCACCGTCACACAAATCGAACAAACCGCGCTACAGCAAAATGTCACGGAACTTTTACGGAAACTGGAAAACTCCTCATCCAAGGGGAAAATATCCGAAAATCTTTTACAGCATGTGCTACATAACGCATACCCTAGTGCACAAATCGACAGCGTAGGAACAACCAAGGAGACTGGCGATTTCATATTGTCGAGACAAGGAAAGAATACGATTTTGTTTGAAAATAAAAATTACGAGAGAAATGTTGGTCAAGAAGAAGTGAAAAAGTTTATACGGGATATTGAAGTTCAAGAATGTAGTGGGATTTTGTGTGCGCAGCACTATGGAATTTCAAACAAGGAGAATTATCAAATCGATATTCACAATGGTCATATCCTCGTGTATTTACACAAGGTCGAATATGATCCCGACAAAATCAAGGTTGCTGTAGATATAATCGACCATTTTCAATCTACCATGGATGATTTGGATTGCGGTAACGAAATCGTGCAAATGGAAAAGAAAACACTCGACGATATAAACAAGGAATACCAGCAATTTATTCAATCGAAACAAACGCAAATGAAACTGATTAAGGAATATAATCAAAAACTCATATCCCAATTAGATGACTGGAAATTACCACAACTTGAACATTTGTTGTTGAAATTCTTCAGTACTACTGCTGCCAAGGAAAATATCTGCGAGTTTTGTCAATATATAGCTAAAAACCCGAGGGCTTTGGTCGCACACAAACGTGGCTGTGTGGAAAAAAAGAAAATCGCCATTAATTCGATTCAAATAGAATCTTAACCGTACATTCAGAAAAAAAGGAAGATTTTTTCGTCATTCGACGGTGTTTTTTTTGCAATTCATTTATGTAGTTTTCGGCTTGAAAGGTTCCACTGCTGGTCCTCATCCTCCTCTCATTTTTCTAGTTTGTTTCCCTTTTCTTTTCCCTTTCTTTCCTCTCGTTCTACGTCCTCTCGTCGCAAGTCCAATCGCTTTCAGAATTCTAGAAAACATGTTTTATAATATAATATCCGAAAATAATCATTTGATTTTCAAAAGTGCTATAAGTTCGTCTAAGGTTTTATCAAGCGTTTCGTCGTCATAGGCAGGAAACCAATCATGATGTTCAATAAAATGTTTCAAAAAGGGTGTATTTTCAGGCGTATATGTTTTATCGGTCATGATATAAATGATTTTGGCATTGCTTTGTACGGCATTGTTTATTTCAATCGCTTGAAAATAGGACGCAGCTGATTCTTTTGTAATGTAAATGATGATGGCATTCGAATTAGACATGATGTTTTTGATCGTTGGAGACAATTGTTCTGAAGTCAAGCCAAACTCATGGACAATAGATTCAATCGGACCAAAGATATTAGTCAGGTTATTGACGATTAATTCTTCATGTAGAAGCACTGCCCAGCTATCTTTTAAAGAAAAGGATACATACGTGTTATTTAAGATTCGCGACGAAACACTAGTGGATGCGCCCATTGTTTTTTTTCTTTCCCTTATACAAGAATAGGGTTTAATTCAATTTTTTGGGGAAAGACTTGAAACAAACCATTTAAACATTTCGTTCCATATTAATAATATGTTTACTAGAAGTTTCGTGTTTTTTATGGTCATGCAATTGCTAAACGCAACGCGCAGAATAAACGAACCACTCTTGAAAAAAACCATCGGACCATACATTCCGAAAAGCTTGAACCAACAGCGATATGTCGATGTCTTGGATAATTTCGATAGGAAAATCATTGTAGCAACTGGACCAGCGGGTACTGGGAAAACTCTCTTTGCTTGCAAGAAGGGTATCGAGACACTCCATACTGGAAAACTACAAAAAATCGTCTTGACAAGACCGTTGGTAACTGTAGAAGAAGATTTGGGTTTTCTACCGGGCAATATTGATGATAAAATGTCACCTTGGACAAGACCTATATTCGACATATTTTTGGAAAGATATACTAAAAGTGAATTGGATCGGATGATTCAAGAAAATATCATCGAGGTGTCGCCTCTTGCGTTTATGCGCGGAAGAACCTTTAAAGATACTTTTATTATCGCAGACGAAATGCAAAACAGCTCGCCAAGTCAGATGAAAATGCTGACGACGAGAATCGGTAAAGGAAGTCGACTGATTATTACTGGTGATATGAAGCAGTCGGATAGAATGGGTGAAAATGGACTCGAATATCTCGTCAGAAAAATGTCTGAATTTTACAAAAGTAATCCTTCCGTTCCAAAAATGGTGGATTTTATTTCTCTCGATTCCGACGATGTACAGCGAAGCAAAATAGTGAAACATATGATTGACGTGTACTCATTTACAACGCCTGACTATTATCCCTTTCCGCCCTTTGACGATTTTATATCTTCTTAGAATCCTCAATAGCACGGGACACAAAACGATTGTTTGAATCGTCGTTATCGATGGGGGTGGAGTTTTTCAAGGGCCGGCTATAAAAGGAGTACATCTCTCGACTAATCGAGTAAATTAAAGCCAATAAAGAGCAAAGATATAATCCAAAAATAGGTAATAGGTCAAATAGTTGGCTAACAATAAACTTGATGATGGTGTACTGTGAAGGTATATCCAGATCAATATATTCTTTGATGGCTAAAAACGTCATGGTAATTCTATTCATGCTTTCAAACGCGTCATCGACAATTGCCTGAATCGGTTCGAGTACAAATGCATTAAACGTTTCGATCCCCAAATTCACATAATGTTTTGCTATTAACATGTTCATTTCTACAGTATTGAATAAAACCGAATCCTGGAAAATATAATGCGTTAAATCAGTCACAGTACTTATATCTTCCCATCTTTTCGCAACTTCAGTTCCTCGGGCTTCGAAGACTCGTTTTTCCAGATACTTCTTGGAATTCTGAAGATGGAAAACGGCAGAGGAAAACTCGTCTATCAAAATACCCAAATCTATATTTGTATTTGCGCTCTTTTTTTTATCTTGTAATATCTTTCGAATGTCCGCTTCAAAATTATCGACTTCTCGAAGAGCTTGTTCGAAACTAGACATGGACCTATCCGAGTATTTCTTTTTACTGTCAGGCTGGATACTTTCGTCGAAAATGAGTTGTCTCGCCGAAATGGTGCTTTCCCGTACATTGGCAATGGTTTTCAGCGTTTCTTTTCGGAACTGTTTATCTTCGTACCCCTGAAATTCTTTTCTTTGCGCATTATACGTTCCTCGGAAAACAAAAACATTCGTACTTAAGATAATGTACTCTAAAATCGCGTTTTTGTTTTCTTGGAAGAGTTCGGAATCGCGCACGGCTTTCGAATACATAGCCCAATGAATTCCGTCGGTAATCCATCCATATGCGGTATTGGAAGGATTCGCTTTTTCACCATATATTTCCTTGTAAAATTTATCAATATCCCATCCAGAAGTTTGTACTAAGCCGTGATTAAAAGTATCTTTGAGCGCACCAATCTGATAACCGACCATATCCAGTCTTACATAGTAAGATCTATGGTAAATGTAAAAACATAAAATATCACACAATACGAGACCTAATGTAAATAGAGAGAAACTCCGCACACCCGGAGCCCCGCCACTTACTCGGCGAACCTTGTCGTCGTTGTTTTTGAATATGTAATTCAATTCGGTTTTAATGTTTCCGAGATCAAACGTTTTTCCGTACATAATCTCCATGATGGCGACCCGATTTTCAAAATAATGTTTATTTGTGGCGGCTCTTTTAAGAAGCATGGCCGAATGTAAAATGCCGCCGATAGTAAAGTGCGCTTGTGTTTCTGGAGTAAGGCTGTCAAGTACCTTGGTTATTTCAGATTCGGAGAGTAAAAGCAACTGATTATCAATTTTCAGATCTGATTTAAAAACCAGTTCCGCTAGTTTTAATGCGCTTTTTGCGGTGGGTTTTTTAATAGACGATGTGGATACTCTGCTACGACTTGAAAGGTTTTTAAAAGATTTCTCTTTTGATGAGAGTTTTTGTTTGACGGTTTTTCCTTTTCCCATTTTATTTATATGCGTAAATTAATTTAATATCAATAAACAATAAAACATACCCCAATAAAAATGACTAAAGACCCAAACAACTGTAAGATCGTAATCTTGTCATTAAACAGTATAATGCCGAGCAAAAATAATAAAAATATTTCCAAACCCAGCATCAAAATGCGCAAAAGTCCAACCGGATGTTTTGTCGCAATCGAAAACAGCCAAAAACATAAACCGATAAAGAAAAAGACGCCGGCGAGGAATGGAAATCCACATTGGATTCCGTTTTGGAAAAAACCTTTTGTACTTAATGGGTCGAAAATCGATAAAAATAACAGCAAAAAAGCACCCATTACCCCTATCGTCATACTTAAACATGAAACTGCAAACAGATATGGAAAGGCGATGTGAACTTTCGTGTCAAATGATTTCCGCAAAATAATTTGACCTGCTGCAAACAGAAGAGGCGCGACTAGTGCTGTCCATTTCCAAGCATTATCCATATCCATATCCTAGGAATAGAAAAAATATATATGTTTGTTACACCTTAAAAATCTAATCTAATCAATCTCCATTTTATCATCATCATCATCATCATCATCATTGCCATCACTTAAATCGCTGACTTCGTCGTCGGATAATGTCTCGCTCGGCCAGGCGTTTTTTCCTGTTCTTTGGATAATCCTATGCATGGTGTAAGATTTTTCCCACCATTCTTTCAGAAAATGTAGTTTTATCAGCGTGTATTTGTGACTTGATGATAATCGCGGGTTATTTTCTCCTTCGATCGGTATTCTTTTACTGTTTACCACATACCCGACCTGACTATGAGACGAGTTTGTCCTGAAATAGTTGTCGATTGTCTTGGAGGAGAGTTCAAACTCATTATCTACTAGTTTTTTCACGACATATGCCGACATCCAGAAACTGCCTTCTTGACCTCCCAGATTTGCATCTCTCACTCCATAAATCTGAAATTTCCTCAACGCAAGTGGTAACTTGTCCATCGGGAAATCGCGTTTCACATATACAGACCCTTTCAAATCAGACACGAAAGAACTCCGTCTCTTCGATTTTGTTTCGTTTACTTCCTCTTCTTCCTCCTCTTTTTCTTTATCCAACCATATCTCTTTTTGTTTCTTGTGCCGTTCCTTTTCCTTGTCCAGTCGTTCCTTGTCCAGCCGTACCTTGTCCAGTCGTTCCTTGTCCAGCCGTTCCTTGTCCAGCCGCCGTTCCTTTTCCAGTCGTTCCTTTTCCAGTCGTTCCTTTTCCAGTCGTTCCTGTTCCTGCCGTAGCTCTAAATGCCGTTCCTTTTCAAGCTGTTTTCTTTGAAGTAGTTTTCTTGCAAACCGTTGTTCTTTTTCCAGCTGTTCCTTGTCTAGCCGTTCCTTTTCCAGCCGTTCTTTTTCCAGCCGCCGTTCCTTTATCAGCCGTTCCTTTTCCAGCTGTTCCTTTTCCAGCTGTTCCTTTTCCAGCCGTTCCATTTCATTAAGAGATTCATTTTCCTCCTCCATTTCCGTCTCTTCTTCGGGCTCTTTTTGTTTTTGTTTTCTTTCCTCTCTTTCAATGGCCATGTTAGCCACTTTTAGTCTTGCTTCGATCGCTTTACATATGCTGTAAAATTTAACCATATCGTCGTCATATTCGAAAGTAGAATCCATTTCTTCTTGTGATTCGTTTTAATGTATACAAACCGGTTCTGTAAAGAAAAACTTGTCAATAATTCCAGTCGGGGAAAAATTGACACTGGCATCGAGAGAAGTCTCAGCACCATTAAAAACAATGGACAAAATAAGAAGAATCATTGAGAACTACGGGCTATATGTCATTTTCGGAGGATTTGCGTTAATCGGTCTTGTTCCTGTCCCATTTCTCTCGAATGTATACACGAGTATATTCATTCGCGAATTGAGACCGACAGCAAAAAGATTTCTAGGATGTTTCCTAGTTCTTCAAGGATGTGTTCGCTATAATTATACCGCACATAAAAACGACCGCCTCGTCATGACGTCATTTCTAATCGACGCCCTGCTTTTCGCTAACGAATTCTTGATTATGAAAAATATTGAATTTTATACCGGCCTATTTCTGATTGGTACTTCTCTCTTTATGGCAACATGTTGTTACGTTTTCGGAGAAGAATTGCAATGAATAAATAAATGATGGAAAAAATTGACATGCTGAGCTTGTAACCCTAACCAAAATACATTCAACTTAATGTCTCTAACTCTACAACAACTCGCCATCTGTATCCATTTGGACAATATCCTCGTGGACAAACAAGACCGGCTCTCTGCTCTCGAGCAGAAATTCAAAGCGGAATTCAAATCCGTGGCAGATGCAGCACTCTTTCCAGGTTGCAGCAACTGCTTAAGCCCTTCGCACAACCAGTACAAGATTACATATTCAAAGAATTTCCGCAACTTTTACAAGACGTTCAAGCAGGTTCTCACCGAGTATTCGCTAATGGCCCCGGAATGCGAGAAAATCCAGTTCCAAGACGTACCTTCTATCATGAAGGTCATTTCTCATTTCGATACAAATTATCATCGTATGTGTAGACCACACACAAATCCCATTCCTACTTTGTAAGTTTTATTAAGCAAAAAATTGATTTTATTTTTTTTCCGATTATTCATGTTTTCATGAAAAATGAACACATTACCCAGAATGTACGTGACCGACTCTCAGGCGAGAGACTATATAAACGTGTTTTCCAAAAAAGATAAAATCAGAGAACGACTTTTGTCCAGACTTCACTACCACGAATCGTTCGAAGAAGACTTGAGTAGGGCTTATGCTGAACAAGAAAAACAAGACATGGTGCGAGGAGTTATTGAAAGCATTCGGAATATAGATCAGTTTCGAGAGAAAACCCATGTTATTTTCAAGCAAACGGAAATGGGAATCATGTGGAAGATTCTTCCAATCAAAATGAATTCTTTCGGCTCTGGTTTCGACGGTTCTTTTACCAAGAATTATCACGGAAGAGGCGAGCAGTTTTATCTTGACCGCAACACGATTTTCGATTGTATTATTAATGTGGTTTTGGGATGCGGCGTTTTCAGGGATTGATTAATGGAGAAAAAAAGGTGGTGTTTGATTAAGTAACGATTAATTTTCTATCTACAAATATTTCTAAAGTGATCGGCGGCTTCTGAGTGTGTATTCCCTAACGACTATCGGGGCTTTTGACCTTTTACTTTTTACAACAATGAATTCCTCTTCCGCTTTTTCTTGGATGGGTTCCTCGACAACTTGAACGGGTTCCTCGACGGCTTGGACGGGTTCCTCGACAAGTTCCTCTAAGACGACTTGAACGGGTTCCTCGACAACTTGAACGGGTTCCTCGACGACTTGGACGGGTTCCTCGACGACTTGGACGGGTTCCTCTTTTTCCTCGACAACTTGAACGGGTTCCTCGACAACTTGGACAAGTTCCTCTGTGACAAGTTCATCGACGACAAGTTTATCGACGACAACTTCAACCTCTTTTTCCTTCAGCTGAACAATTTCATCGTACGCTTGAACGATTTCATCGACGCATTCAACTCCCTCGAAAGCATGAACGATGTCCTGAACCATGACAGACAATCGCGGTGTGCTAGGAGCTGTCGTGAAATCGTTATCGAGGTCTTTAATGATGGTCTCAGGGTATACTTCATCCAACTCGACGAATTCTTGAAATTCTTGAAACGGCTGTACTCCGAAAACATTCTTAAAAGTAATCATCCGGTTGAGGGTTTTTTCGATACTCGTTCGGATTCGAAGCTTGTTCGCCTGAGCTTTGTTTTTATTTTTGGCGTTTTTTTCAGCGACCGAGAAAATTTTGGCCATGGCCAGAAGGCTTTTCTTTTCCGCCGCGTCTTTTTCTTTTTTTTCCTTTTTGTTTTTTCTTACCTTCTTTCGAAACTCGATCGCTGCGCGATCGGCATCTTTATCCGCCTGTCTGAACATGTCTGCTGCAAGTTTCATCGTTTGAGGTGAAGCCATGGTCATTTTGATTTGATTTGATTGATTGATTTTTAAATATGCAGTTGTGAACATTAAAAAATCCTGTTGTCAATAATTCCACTATATTACCGCGTGAAAATTAGGAGGAAAAATTGACATTGCAGCTTTTAAAGTCTTTCATCAGCATTTGCTCATCATCATGGCTGCTTACGTCACCACTATGAATTGGCCCCAGAGAGATTACGTCGTGAAATCAGTACAAACCGCGCTTAGCCAAATCTACTTGAACAAACTGTGCATCCCCGATGTTTTAATCGACATCATCAAAGACTATCTTTACATTAGCGCAGAAGAGGTTCTTCGGAGATTCCATAAAACTAATCTGAACAATTCCATTACCGATATGACATGTAACGTCACGTATTACGTAGACTTGTATGGCCGTAAAAGACAAGCACATTGGTCCACCGGACACGATTTCAACTACGCTGAAGAACCGGTTCAACTCCAACAAATCTTATGTTTAACGTGCGGAGAAGCTTGTACATATCACACAAACCTTGACCAATGTTGTCCTCTCGAATTTGACGGTGAAGATGGCACGCTTGTTCTAGAGGAAGTCTTCGATGACTTTGACGAAGACAATAATAAAGGCCCCGACTCACAAGAAGACGATTGGGGTAGATAGATAGATAATAATATTTTACGTTTAAAAAAAATCATTTTCCTTTTTTTATTTCTGTGAAAAAAACAATTTGCCATTGTAGTCGTGTGATAATTTATTTTCATTCGACATGTAACCGTATGTATCGTTGATATAATATTTTTTATTTGAAAATAAACACGCTAGCCAAAACGTTTCTTTATCTCCCCAAATAAATTTATATACGTAGTCATGGTCTTTATTCAATTCATATACACATTCCACGACATCGGGGAGTTTATGTTTATTCATGAAAACAACACCGGATTCCTGATATGCTTCATTTACAGGATATGTCGGATATTCGTCTTTATATAAATAGTCCCATTCTTTCGGGAAAAAACTACTCTTATTTGGTAGTAATGAGAGAACAAATTGTTTCCTCATGTTATAAAAATCGATGCTCTGGAATTTGTCGGAACATTTGCGCAAATCGTGAAACTTCCATTTATCCAAATCCCTGAAAAAATATGTACCGGTTTGGAGATAATTAATGTCGTCGTAAATAATCAATGGATTCGAATGAAATAATATGTCTGCATCACATAAAATAGGTTCTATAAGCTCGGTATGTTTCAAAATAAATGCTTTAATCTGGAACCCTTGCCAATGATAAGGGACGGTGCAATAATCGCACACGTTTTTGAAAGTCAAATTGGTTATTTGAGAGAACAAACTTTTATATTTTTCCGTGATTTCGTCTCCGATTTGCCATATTTCTATGGGCAAGTCGATTTTGAAATGGAACCGAATTTTCAAGATATTATGATAACATAATTGCTCGTATTTTTGCGGTACTGCAATAATAAAACCCTTTCCCATTATATTTTACTAAAGTGTTATATTTTGCTGACCTTAACCTGAAAAAAATAACATTTGATTAAGATTACTTTAAAAATTCATATTCATACTTCTGCGCCAATCAATGACAAGATGAGCTGACGACGCATTCCCATGAAAACAATGGTCTGCAAATGCTTTCGGAGTATTTTGGCTCTCCTTTTCTGGAATGGTGTTGGCTGGGTCAAGAACGCCGGATGTAAACGAGCGTTATTGACTAATGGTGCAATTTCTATCATTCTTTCATGAATCTGGCACTCGATAGTCAGGCATTCTGAAGTCCAGTCAATGCCTCGATTTGAAAGCACTTCTTGTGTCAACTCTTCCTTTTCGATCATCCAAGCGTCTCGAAGGTTGCATACTTCGGCTCGCATTTCTCTCGTTTCTTCTTCTTCTTCGTACATGTTTTTTTTAATATTGAACTATCTACTTGGAAAAACCCTCTGTCAATAATTCCACTATCTCGTTTTTTAATTTAGTGACTCTGAGGCCAAGTCCAAAATCAATTGGCGACGAATTTCCGTTATTTCTGTGCTGCTGCAGCTGATCATGCTCTTGACTTTCTTCTTTCTTTCTTCCGGTGGAGGCTCTCTTTTAATAGGAGTTGTTGCTGTGGCTTCTTTTAATTTCGTACTCATTGTATTTATGCATTAGTACACTATCCAAAAAATCCCCGTCAATAATTCCAGTACTAGTCAAATGAGAAGAAACAGATATAAATTTATAATGATATACTAAACAAGACCGAAAAATGTTGAACGAATCTGCCCTATACATGAAATACAAATCCTCTTATCAATCTGCATTTCAAGACCTAGGGACACATTTTATTTTCTTATCATGTGCTTATTATTGTTTATGGTTTTTTCAGAGCAGTTATGTAAGTATTGTCACGATCCCTTTACTATCGTTATTAAATGTCAAGACTTTTATTATTTTCCACGACTGTTGTCATGATTCATACACCCCGAACAAGACGCTGAATTTTGTCATTTCTCATATTACGGGCATTTTGACATTCACTTCTCCCAATTGGGCGATAGACCACAACATTCACCACTTGACAAATGGAAATAAAGACAACAAACATCGCTATAAACACAATGAACTGATTTCATATACAGAAAAAGAATACTTGGACATGAGTTTGACGGATAGATGGTTATGCGATTTATTTTATAATTATAAAGTCTTTTACACTGTTGTCCCGTTTGTCTATTTTGGCATCTCGCAACGTTTTCTTTACATACTTAAAAAGTTAAAATACAAGGAAAAAATACCGACTTTGATGAATACCATCATCTTCAATCATTTGGTCAATAACATTGGAATCGTTTCGGTTTTGTATTTCGTTTCGAAGCACACTTTTTTATTTCATTATTGTACGTTTAATTACATCTCATTTATCTTTGGTTTTGTTCTTTTTCATAACCAACATACTTTCAACCCTTCCTATGTCGTCGATAATAAAACCTGGAATACAAAAGATAGTGGTATCCTCGGAAGTTCGTTTATTCAAATTCCCCACTTTTTAAAGTATTTTTCCGGAGGCATCGAGTACCATCACATTCATCATATAAACTCGAAAATACCGGGATATAATTTGCAGAAATATCATGAAGAAGTTGTTTCTAAGACTCCATACTTTGATAATATTGTAAAGGTATCCATGCTCGAATGCTTTTCGAATTTGAAATTTCGGTTGTACAGTGAAACGAAAAATAGATATATACGATTGGATGAAATAAAAAAAGATAAAGTTTTTTAATTTTATTAATTCAAAACAATCACACCATTCTCAATTTTGCCCACGACACGTCCAGGACCGAAATCACCGTCTTCGTCTGTCGTGTTGTCAAACAATTCTCCATTTTTCTGATTTTCGTCAGTTGTCCAGTACCTTTCATTGTTATGAAAGATCATCCAGTAATCCTGAGGTTCTTCTACATTCTTTACTACCTCCTCTTCCTTCTTCTTAGGCTTCTTCTCCTTTGGTACCTTTTCCTTAGGTACCTTCTTTTCCTTTGGTACCTTTTCCTTAGGAACCTTTTCCTCCTTTTCCTCAGTTGGCTTTCGAATCTTGGGCTTCTTCTTCTTCTCCTCTTTCTCAGGCTCAGGCTCAGACGCAATAACAGGCTCATAACTCAGTTCCTGTACAAGTTCCTCAGTTGCCTTGTCGTATGACACTGGAGTTTGGATGACCGAAGGAGGCTCTGTCGCTGTCGCTGTCGCATCCGCCTTCTTTGCACGTGGCGCTCTTACCTTCTTTTCTTTTACGGGCTTCTTTGCGTCAGCAAGTTCCTTCTTGCGTGCCTTCTGTAGGGGCTTTACAACTTCCTTTTCAAGATAATTGACATCAATCATATTATCGAGGAATTTGATCTGCTCGCCGACATCGAGGTTGACGACATCCATAAAGTTCGACTCACATACGACTCCCTTTGCCTTGAGAGATTCCCAGAGAGCAATAGCTCCATACATGAGACACTTGTGCTTCATGGGGAGAGTCTTGGGAACGGAAGCGGGCTTTGCGATGATTTCAGACATGTTTTAATAGGGTTTGAACGATTATGCCTATCCACATATCAAAAGTACGCACAATCAATTTTTTCTCTCAATCTCTTTTTTCTTCATATTTTATAGAAGGAAATGATTTTTATGATTATAGGCCACGGCAAATTGAGTGTTCATGAAGACGATTACTATGTCAACACGTTTGAAGCACCCAACGTGAACGTCATAACGTTTGCCCCACCGACTGCAGGATGCATGTATCCGCCTGAAAACTTGGCAGCTCTACGAGAAGGACTTTCGAAAGAAATAAAAAGTGTGACAAACGCTCAATCTTTTTACGAATACGTGAAGCGTGTTGAAAAACAAACACAAGAATGGAGTTATTGCGACAAAGAATGGCTCGGTTATTTCTCCAAGGAGGCTGGATATGACCCTTCGAAAGGATGTGGCTTGCAAATAGATACGATACTTGATAAAACGATTTCATTTCATGATGCATCTGTAGAATCCAATCTGATGGGTGTGTGGGACCTCGAAAAAAATGAAAATATTATGTCTGAAGGGAACTCGACGTTTAGTAATATCGTGCAACTTCTCCGGACGAAACATCCCAAAGAACCCATTTATATTCTTGACTGTACTTGTAGTGTGTTAATGGATGAAACCAATCGTATAATAAGCCCAAGGCTTCTGCATAGGTTCAAACGCAGGGCACAACGACAGATAACCACGAGGACGAAAAAGACCAAGGCTAAGACCAGGTCCAGGTCCAGGTCCAAGACCGAGGCCAAGTCCAAGTCAAAGTCAAAGGCCAAGACCAAGACCAAGGCTAAGACCAAGGCTAAGACCAGGGCCAAGTCCAAGACCAGGTCTAAGACCAAGGCCAACAAGGCTACTAGAAAAAATAGAAAATAGTTTCACATCATGCTATACAGGATAAGAAGTTGTTCACACATCATTAAGAAATGAAAAGAAACGTGAAATGTTACCCAGTGTTCATTTTTCAAATTCCACAATACATTTGATAGATAATACATGAAACATAACAAACAGAGACCGGTATATCCACTGACCGCCAAAGGCAGAGTTCTCACATGAATTACACCGTTATAAACAAACACTGTAAAGGAAACTTTCGCAAAGACCAAATCTAGATTCCTTCGCCATGAATAAGTTGCTTTTCGCCAATAGTTTGCAGAAACGAGAGATGTTCCGAGTAAAAGCAAGGACAGATTATATTTTTCCTGGATAAAAGCGTATACCGAGGGTACTGTAAAGAAAAAGGAAGACATGACGATCCATTTTGATTCTTCCCACCCGGCAAGGTATATTTCTTCTCGCAACATTATTATTAGGAGGGTTAGGGCTAGGGTTTTATATTCTTGCAAACCATAATAAAGCGTTTTCACTTGAATAATCGATGTATTTTCTACAGTGTATCGATTATTTATTCAACACAAAATTGCACGGTAGCGATATCGTCAAGGCTGTACAGAATGCTCATGTATTTTGCGTGTCGATTTCTTGCGGGTTGGGACTCGTGTATTATGCGCATTATTCATTTGATGTGATTCCTTTTTTGACCAAAATGTGTCCTAACCTAACCCTAACCGAATGTGTCGAATGTTATTCTTTATTCTGGGTCAATTAACTCTGAATAAACCGGACAACTTTCTCCACGCTTTTCAACGCCCCTTCTGTCCAACCTTGCTGTAGACTTACCGCCTCACCCACAACCATAATATTTTTGTCGGGATGCTGGGCTTTTTCTATAAATTCTTCGCGCGTTTTAAATTTATTGAGGAGCGGTTTGTAATAATGTGTTCCGATGTCCCAGTAATAATGTTTCATGGTTGATAGTTTCAGACTATCTTTAGGAATACCAAGCGATTTTTCTAATAACTGGCAAAAGAACTTTCGGTTTAGTGCCGTGTTTTCTAGATGGGGCTTTAAAAATTCGGCTTGATTATTATCGCTATATGCTATCATGTATACGCCTTTTTCCGTGTCCATCGGGATTATTTTCTGCAAAGGACCGGGTACAATGGTCGTGCTTTGAACAAAACGATTTACAATATCCATCGATTGTCGATCGAACTTACCGTAAACACGCAGAAAAGGTTGTCCCTCTATTTCCTTGTAAATAGGATACTCCGGTAATAACATACGGATTCCAGATATAGTGGTTGCAATAATTACCTTTTTCGCGGAATAATCCTTCGACCCGGTGTACACTTGAAAAGTATTTGATTTGGTTTTTGAGAGAGCTACAACGTTGCTCGAAAATCGGAAATGTTCTGTTCCGATCATTTCCGCCATTTTCGAAACCAATTCTTTCCATGGTACATGAAACCCTTTGTACTTTGTCGAGTTGTCCTCCATCCCGTAGTAATATAGTACATCCTGCGCATCTTGGTTTTCATAATCAGTATACCCAGATGTGATTAGAAAATTGGTATATCCTTCTTGACCCAGAACCCTTTTCGCCAAGGCTTTAAACGTTTCAGGTTTTGTTCCTTTCGGCTGTTTTTTCAAGTCGTCCATGATTTTGGGTATATCGCTTATTTCTTGAATGGTTCGGGAATATTTCGGTTCGACTGTAAACTCGGATGTTTTTATGGAAAGTTCTTTCAATAGTCTGTAAAGCAAAACATCTTTTCTTTTTCTTCCTATACCTGCTCCCGTGACGATTTCTACACCGCAGAACATTTCATTTCCGGCTCTCCCTCCTAATTTTTGTTTTCTCTCTTTTTCTAATATGATAAATGTCGTGCTAGGTGAAAAGCGGGTAATATTATATGCAGCAAAAAGGCCTGCTATACCACCACCGATAATTACGACATCATACATTCTTTAATTATATAATAAGATTTTATTATATAAATATTATTATGGCCTCGTGTTTTGAATATTGGAGAGATTTATTATCGCCTGGAGACTTTGATTATTTGATTCGGTTTATTGAAAACGTGAAACACAACAAGCCTAATGACAAGATGATTGTCATTCATTCCGGACGAAACCTTGTGGGGAAACCAGGTACACTCAAATCGGAGATTATTTCTTATCTCGGTAAGGAATTGTGCGGGACTTATTTCATGTCGGGGGAAATCATTTACAACGAAAACATTAAACGATTGGCGTTTTTATCCGGATTAGACGATGTTCCTTATCGTGTTAATAATGCGATTGTTAATTTGATCAAGTATAAACAATCTTTGATTGCAGACACGGATTACGTCGACCGGATCGACGAGCGGCTTTTTCCATTTTCACGTGTTATTTTGATCGATTTTCGTTAACATTTCCCCAGTTCTGCACCTGAAAAACGTAAATAGTCATTGAAATTACATGGTTTTGTATTTTCAGTTTTACATTGTTTGCATTTTGACATTTGCTGCAGTAATTGGTTTTCCGTTTTCGTCGACATTTTGTACGTTTTATTATTTTTTTGCGCTGCTATTTGTTTTTTAGCTTCTTCTGAATTCATTTTTGAGCTTTTTAGACACGATTTACACTGTAAAGATTTAGTATGTACAGCGCATTTTTCCCTGTACAATTTATCCATTACATCCAAATATTGTTTTTTTGTATGATTGCCTGATTTCAGAGAACCAGTTCCTGTATAACAAATATTTTTGTTCCCACCTTTGAATGCCTTTTTCGTTCCTGTAAATGTATCGATTTCAAACTCCATGTCCGTCGGGAACTTTTTGAGAATCCGTTTCGATAATAGCGTTTTTTCGGTAGGCAATCCGAATTTCCAATAATTTACATCTAAATAGACTTCCCGGTTTCTATTGTTATAACTGTCGCAGTCTGTATTTGCCAGCAGCCCATCGGGGAATCGGATCAGCATTCTGCGACATGTTCCCTTTTTATAATGTTTGTTCATAATCACCACGTTATTAAATACCGCATAGGTTCTTTTTACCGTATCATCTTCTGTATGGTATTTCACAAAGGTTCCTTTTAATTTAGAAACTTGGCCTCTCGGTGCTATTAATTGCATGTAATAATTTTCAACCGGGACAAGACCCGTTTTTTTCACTCCTTTGAACGGAAAAGAAGTTGTAGGAGATGGAGATTTTGCTGATTTCATGTGTGTATATTGTATTCCATGAAAAAAAAAGGTTATCATATTATTTTTTAAACGATTTAAAAATCCATATACTTGTTTAGGTTCTCTTCCCACATGTAATGCTTGATACATCCACTGTACAATCCTATGGTGTCGTGCGTGGCACATGTACATTTCCTGCCCGAGTTTGGGTTGGGTTTCCCGCACATATAGACAAAAAGTCCATCGTCTTTCTTCAACTTGTTCTTCATCCATTCCTCGCTGGATAAAGGGTCGAGCACGAATTCGTCGTCGAGTTTCCTAGGGACAAAGACCGGAGGAGTTACCACTTTTCCCCACGTGAAAAGGCTTTTTACTATTGGTTCGATCGTGTCGGGATGTATTAGTCGCATTGGTTTTAATGGGGCTGAAGGAATCGACAAAGGCGTTGGCGGGGGAGTCGTTGATCTTTTCCTTGGTTTCTTGTTCGGTAGTTCGTAGAATATTGCGTCCGGTTGCGTTGTGGACCGGGTCGGCATTTTTTGGTTGTTCATGTTGTTTTTATTTGGGGGTTATGATGTTGGATTTAGGAGGGTTGTTTGAATCAATTTTTTCTGTCGGTTTTTTCGGGTGGGATTTTTTTAGGGGGGAATTGTATAGAATGCCCGATGAAAAAGAAGGAGAGATAAACAGAAATGAAGATGTTAATTTTGAACTCAGTAAAAACAGTGATGAGGATAAGAATATAATTGACGGATCCAGTGATGAGGATAAGAATAAGAATGACGGATCCAGTGATGAGGATAAGGTTATGAATGACGGATCCAGTGATGAGGATAAGGTTATGAATGACGGATCCAATGAGATCGCCGTTAAAAAAAAAAAATTGAAATTGCCTGAAAAAAAAAGGGTTCATGGTTCTTTACCAGATACCGCGAATTACATTCGGTATACTGTTAATCGCCCAGCGTTAGGGCGAAATGGATTCGTAGGTTTAACGCCGGGCGGTAAGCGCCGCAAGACTCGCCGCGCTAAACGTTCCCGTAAAACCAAGAAGCGCAAGCAGAAAAAGGCAAAACAGTCTCGACGTCGGCGGCGTTCAAAAAAAATAAACCTAAATTAATCTAAATGCAATTCTTTTGTCCCATTAAGAATTACATCTGATTTCACTCTTTTTATCGTTTCTTTTTCTTTTCTTTGGCGTTTCTAAAAATTCTCACTGGAGTTATATAAAAAGAATAGTTCATTTTAATAAAAATCATGGAAACCAAATACCACTGTGATTCGTGCAACTCTTATTTCACTAGAAAGTATTTCCTGACTGAACATTTAAAATCAAAAAAACATATAAATAGGAAAAATGAACCCGGAAACCGCAGTGCATCTTTTGAGTGTGGATGTGGGAAACGATATCTTCACAAGAAAAGTCTTGAATTTCATAAAAAAAATTGCACCAGTCCTCCATCCGTTAAACGTCTCGACGTCAACGAAGTCATTCAAAAAGAATCAAAGGAGGAACTCAAGAAAATAAAAGAGGAAATACAACAGGAACTCGAGAAAATAAAGGTGGAAATGCGGAAAATCAAAAAAGAGAAAGTAGAACCGGCAGTCCCAAAAAGCAGAGACATACGGAAACAAATAAAAAAAGAGACGAGAAAAGAAGTCGTGGACGACCAACAAAACAAGTGTGGAAGATGTGAAGAGGAGTTATCTTCATGTTTTCAAATAGACCATATCGTCGGGATACAATTTGGAGGTACCAACGAGAAATCAAACCTCATGGCTTTATGTTGCGAATGTCACGCGAGGAAGTCCATCGCAGAAAACAAATGCCGGCAACAAATAAAAGAAGCTATTCAGAATATTTTGAAAGAAAATATGGAAGAGACCGGTATTTTTGTTATCCGCGACAGATAGCCTAAAATTTATATCCCATTAAGAACCATCATATCGACTTCGAATTTAATTTCTTTCATGAGCTCTTTGTCTTCTGCGTCGAATTTGGATTGAAACCCTCGGAAGTGTTCTTGTTTCGAGGCGGGAATTTTATCCTTATTTTCTTTGAATTTGTCGTCTAGCATATTGTAGCTGTTGTTGACCATTGTATCGATTGCGTCTTTACGGTCTACCGTTTTCCATTTTTTGTTGTTTCCCATTACGGAAGCATAGGGCAGTTTCTTGTTGGTGATTTTGATGTTATGGTTCTCGGGATGTTTCGGGTCGAAATGGATTTTCTCCAGGAGAGAAGGAATGGATTTGTAAACGCGACCTATACATGCCAAGATTGCTTTGTCATCAATGTAGTCGGTATTTTCGTTTCCAAATGCGTTAATATTGATCGTGATGTTGTTGTTTGTCGAGTTATCTATTTGGTTGTTTGTGGTGTTGGTAGTGTTTCCAGCGTGTTTCTCAAGAAGCATTGCGATTTGGGCCTTCATTTCTTCTCGTTCTTTTTCGTACATTTCCATTTTTTGTTGCATTGTTTCAAGTAATATTTCGGTTGCATTAGAAGGAGGGGGTGTTGTTGTAACAGTTACCGGTACCGGTATATGGGTGCAAATACTTGGTTCAAATTTACAGGTTTTTTTATGATATTCCAAACTATTTTTATGGCTATAAGATTTGCCACATTCACATGTAAGAAGTGTAGTGGTATTTTCGGTTCTTTTTTTGTGCTTCATCGATTTCAAATGTTGTGAGAGAAGATATTTTCTTGCATATGAAGTTTTGCAATCATTGCAGTAGTATGTAGTTTCCATTAAAATATCAGGGCGTTTCTTTATATATCGTTATATAAAAAAATAATATGTGTTGTCGAAAATATTATATTCTGGACTAATTTATTAAAATGTGTCGAAAAACGGATATTTTGGATTATTTTTCAATAATATGTGTCAGAAATTAATCACAACTGAAATAAGTTTAAGCAAGGATTGAACTTCTGTATAAAATGTGTCGGAAATCGGATAATTTGGACTATTTTTTCATATGTCGTGTGCTTTTTTATATGTTTTTTTGATACAAAAATACTCTATTATATATATCGCCTAAACAATCGGAGGAAAATGTGCGGGGCAAACATAAACCAATCAGGCGAATATATGTTTTAGAATAAAATCTTTGCTTGAAAAACTCCAATAACATGTGTTACACAAATTATAAAACCGAGGGGGGGGGGAGAAAAAAATATAAGAGTTATATAAAAAAATTTATAAAAAAAAATAATATTTTCTTTTCCCTCCATTTTCTCGAAATACTTCTCCAGAAAAAATACAATCATCCCTCCACTCTTCTTTGAAAAACGGCATAAATAAAAACAGGAATTCTCTATATGGGGAGAGGCAAATGTTAAAAAAATTGATTAGAAATCTTGAACAAAAATTTATTTATACAATTCAAAATGATTTCTTGCGAGTTGTGTAAAAAGACATTCACTAGAATGCAATCCTTGGATCGTCATAATGCCTCCAAGATGCATGAAATCCGCTCTTCTCTCCTCAAAAAGTATACGTGTGAATGCGGGAAGTATTATATTCACCAGCAGAGCTTGCGCAATCATAAAATGAAGTGTGAATTCGAAGGACCGAAAATCACCCCAACCTTTTCTACGCCACTGCCCGAACAAACAGCATTTGAGAAAATGCAACAGGAACTCGAAAAAACAAAGGAGGAAATGCAACAGGAAATCAATGAAACAAAAGATGAACTAGAGAAAATGAAGGAGGTAATCAATGAAACAAAGGAGAAAATGCAACAAGAACTCGATAAAACTAAAGATGAAATCAAAAAAATGAAGGAGGATATCAAGAAAATCAAAGGGGAGCCAAAAAGCCGAGATATACGAAAACAAATAAATAAAGAGACGAGAACAGAAGTCGTGATTGAACAAGAAAATAAATGCGGAGAATGTAAAGAAGAGTTGTCTTTATATTTTCAAATCGACCATGTCGTCGGAATACAATTCGGAGGTACAAACGACAAATCGAACCTCATGGCCTTATGTTGCGAATGCCATACTAAAAAATCCATCGCAGAAAACAAATGTCGCCGACAAATAAAAGAAGCCATTCAGACTATTTTGAGAGAAAATTCTTAATCTGTCGAAAGCAGAACGTGACAAGGGCAAAGAGAATACCTCCCCACAAAGCGTCCATCATGGCGAACGACGCGGGATAATTCGCCAAGGTGGCATAATTCGTGGTATCATATACAGCATAAATAACAAACCCGAGTAGAAAAGCCTCTAAAGGACTTTTATTGTCTTTAATGATGAAATAATACAGTCCGGCAATGAGCGCAATATAGCAAAGCACCACAGATTCAAACCGCATCGTCATTTTCTTTCCTTGAATGTGAAACACCATATTTCCAAACGTTTTCGCATTCGCGTAAAGATAACATCCATCGATGGCGAGCAAAATAACCGTGAGAATCAAAATATCGACAACAACTTGATTTATCATGATATGATATATATTACCAACTCAAAATTTATATACGCATGATATATAATGAAACGTTGTGTGATATTCGACATTGACGAGACTCTGATTCACTTCATAGACGAGAGAAATTACCACGTCTGGGAAAACACATCAAAAAAGGATAAAAAACGGCTGAAATACAAGGAAGAAAATCGACAAGTATACATTTTTAGACCGTTCCTGAGAGAAATGTTTTCTTTTTTCATGAAAAATCGCAGTACAATATCGGTCGGTCTATGGACATTTGCCGATGCGAAATATGCGGCGAAAGTAGGAGAGGAAATTTGCAAGTTTTGTAATCTACCGAAAGATTTCTTCTTGTTCATATATTCCATCGAGGACATGTCAGGACCGTATCCGAAAGATCTCCGTAAAGTGTACAGTAATTTCCCTGAATTCAATAAATCCAACACACGTCTCGTGGACAATCTCGCTTCAAACATCATGCACGAGATAAACCAACATAACGGCTTTGTGATACCGGCATTCGCACCGTATGGTTTCGATCCGACTCCGGACCCTTCTCTCAATGGAGCGGACGAGATTCGAAATCCAGCTACATCTTCCGATATAATAAAAGCTCAACGAGATGATGGTCTACGGGATATTATACAGTTATGCAAAATAACAAGGAAAACACGACGGCGACGACATGTCTCTCGCTCCTCAAATACTATAAAAAAGATATATAAAGCATGCCCTTGATAATATTGTAACATGACTCGAGTTATTGGAATCGATTTGGGAACAACTTATTCTTGCGTAGGAGTATGGCAGAACGATCATGTCGAAATTATCGCGAATGACCAAGGCCACCGTACGACTCCGTCCTATGTTTCTTTCACGCACGAAGAACGCTTGGTAGGAGAAGCAGCAAAGTCGGTATCTTCTAGCAATTATGCAAATACGGTTTTCGATGCGAAACGTCTAATCGGTCAAAAATTCAACGACCCGCAAGTCCAACGCGACATGAAACATTTATCTTATACAGTGATTGATCAAGGGAATAAGCCATTTATTGAAGTAGAATTTAAACATGAAAAAAAGAAGTTTTCTCCGGAAGAAATTAGTTCCATGATTTTGGTCAAGATGAAGGAAATTGCAGAATCCTTTTTGGGAGAGGCAGTGACGGATGCAGTAGTCACCGTACCTGCTTATTTCAATGATTCTCAGAGACAGGCCACGAAAGACGCAGGGGTTATCGCAGGTCTGAATATTTTAAGGATTATTAATGAGCCCACGGCAGCAGCCATTGCATATGGACTGGATAAAAATAAAGATGGCGAAAAACACATTTTGATTTTTGATTGCGGAGGAGGAACATTCGATGTCTCTATTCTTTCTATTGACGATTCGATTTTCGAGGTGAAAGCAACCGCAGGGGATACTCACTTGGGAGGAGAAGATTTTGACACACTTATGGTCGAATATTTCGTGGATGAATTTAAGAAAAAGTCGAAAATGGATATGAGTAAGAATACCCGGGCAATGCGAAGACTGAGAACGGCATGCGAGGTTGCGAAACGAACTCTGTCGTCAAGTACGGTTGCCAATATCGAATTGGATACGCTACATGAAGGAGTTGACTTCAACACCTCGATTACCCGGGCCAAATTCGAGAATCTGTGTGATTCTCTTTTCAGGAAAACGATGAAACCCGTAGAACAGGTCCTGAAAGATGCAAAGTTGTCGAAAGAACGAATTAACGAAATCGTCCTGGTAGGAGGTAGCACCAGAATCCCGAAAATCCAGCAGCTCTTGAGCGAATTTTTTAATGGAAAAGAACTGAATAAATCCATCAATCCAGACGAATGTGTGGCATACGGTGCGGCTGTACAAGGCGCGATTCTCTCAGGATGCCGAGATGCAAAGATTTCGGACTTGCTGTTGTTGGATGTTTGTCCTTTAAGTCTTGGTCTAGAAACATCGGGAGGAGTCATGACGAGTTTAATTACACGCAATACGACCATTCCGGCAAAAAAGTCGCAGATATTTTCTACTTATGCAGACAACCAACCAGGAGTTCTGATTCAAGTATATGAGGGGGAACGGGTTCTTACCAAGGATAATACTCTGCTCGGAAAATTCCAACTGGAGGGAATCCCACCAATGCCCCGAGGCCAGCCGCAAATCGAAGTGTCTTTCGATCTAGATGCGAACGGAATCCTTAATGTTTCGGCGCTTGAAAAGTCTACTGGAAAAACCGATAAAATCACTATAACAAATGATAAAGGTCGGCTAAGTAAAGAAGATATTGAGAGAATGGTGGCGGAAGCGGAACAATTCAAACAAGATGATGCCAAAATCAAAGAACAAATCGATGCCTATAATGATTTGGAACGATATGTGTTTCAAGTAAAGAGCGAGACAAAAGGAGAAGAGTTGAAAGGAAAACTAGGCGAGGCGACTCTGGAGTCACTCATTAAAAAGATTGCGGAAGTGGAATCGTGGATGAATGATCATCCGAGAGAAAATAAAGAGGTTTTCGAAGAAAAACGCAAAGAGATTGAAGAACTTTATGTAAAGAAAGCTGAAACCGAAACCGAAATCGAGGAACCTGCTGAAGAAACACCGAAATTCGTGGATCTGGATTAAACTATTTTTTTTCATATATTGTCCCGTAAGCGTGAATCAGAATAGTCTGTTTATTTGTCTCGACATCTAATTTCACATCGCAAAGTTTTTGATTTGAAGAAGTAAGCAACGACATCAATTTTTCTAATGCCTTTTCTCTGCAATAATCGTGAACGCTGGATTGGAATCCCTTCTGACCCAATATATTAAACAACTCTGTTCCAATATCTCGCAGAACGTTCACACCAGCCGATTCGGTGACATGAGCTACACCAACCGACTTGTATTCGCTTTCGGTATTTGCTGAAAACGATATTATGTTGCTTAAAATGACATTTTTTGGAGGAGTTGTGGTTGCTGCTCCTCCTTTTCTTTTTCTTGTTTTTGATTTCATGTATACTATAATTCTCGTTCTTATTTTTCCCATCTTCATAGATGGAAAAAATGGCTAAACTAGCTGGTAAGGTCGTTCATTTTCCGTTCTAACGTCTCAAGTCGAGAGAGCAAAGATAAGTTTTCCCGTTTCAGCTTTTGAATTTCATTTATACACAAAGGGATCAGCTCAATATACGTAACTGACTGCATTTCGGTTCCGTCTTTTTCACCGTTGACTAATTCCGGGTAAATTTCCGCCAATTCGTGGGCAATGACACCGAAATGTTTTGTGTCGTCACTTGTTGAATTGTACTGCACTACTCTTATGTTATCAACTCCTTGATGTTCAGAGAGTGTTTCAATATTTTTTTTAATGCGGACATCACTATAGGAAATAAAATTATTACACGTTACGCTTGAAGTGGTCGTAAGTGCGCCCGATCTCGTACAATTAATTTCAAATCTTCCGGTTAAAAAATCTCCAAAAATGAATTTTTGGTTTAAATAGTCTATATTGGCGCTATGAGACTGAATAAATTGTGCTAATACTGAGTTATAAATAGGGTCTTGGCTTTTGTAAGTGTTATTTAAAGATATAGTAAAATTTTGAGTGGAGGTCACATTTGTTGATGGATCAAAATATTTATTATTAGCTCCAAAAATTGCTCCAACTGCAGATTTATAGAATGAATCGTTTGCAGATGATGACATTTACTTCGCTATGATAAATAGCAATATTTAAAAAAGTCAGCTAAACATTTTCTTTCTATTAATCTACATACACAAATCTTCTGTAGAATAGTACACCATTTTCAGGCCATACTTCTGTATACATTTATTTATAATCGTAGTACACCGAGGACACGGTTTCGAGTTCATGAAAACGAACTGGTTATCACAAACAGACACTCTCGTAACGTATAACTTGGCACCATACAACAACTTATAATCTACTTTTTTCAGCGCGTTTTCTTCAGCGTGGCAGGAAAGACCGTATTTCCCTTTGGTGTATGGTTTAATATCTGCTGCAGTTTCGTAAGTGTTGCACGCCTTAGAAATCACGGTTCCTTTACCGTTTACAATGACACAACCGTGTTTCATTTTCATGTTACTCTTTTGAGCCGTCTCCATTGCATCCAGAATATGTTTCCGCTCTTGTTTATGCAGCATTTAACGTTTTATCTGAAGTAGTATTCATTTTACCCTGGTCGAAATCAATTTTTTATTCTTTTGTGTGACGCATCTTCCCGTTTTTTTATTGCGGATTTTTCCTGAAACGCAACGAACTTGTTTCTGTTTCAAGATACTTTCGACCAGGTACATTGGTTTTTGAACCTTGTACATTCCATAATCCACGAGTAATTTTTTGTATTGTGTCGAGAGAAAATCGAGGTCATCGTTTCTGCGCAGAACATCCGGATGGCAGAACTGCCGCAACAAAGGCTGGACTGCATGGAAAAATTCGGATGAAAACATATTTCCAGTATTTTCCTCGATTTTCATAAATAGTTTTGAGAGACAGTAAGACAGACAGTAACTGTCAAATGTATTGATGGTTTTTTCAAGAAAAGTTTCAAATGACGTTCTACTCCGATACACTTTGCATTTCTCTCCATGATCAAATATATATTTTTGTGCACAGCTATTCTCCGGAGGATAATATGACCAAGATTGCGCCCGCTCGTTTACGTTGACAAGACTTTGCGCGAGATATTCTTTTTTCTTCACGACCATGCCGAAATCGATGAACCGGATTTTTCCAGATTTCACGTCGTATACAATGTTTTGCATTTTAATATCAAAATGCACAATACCGTTGACCCTGAAAAATTCTACACCTTTGAAAAGATGCAAAATCGCCGTCAAGAAAATACAGCAATCCTTTTTACTGAGGGTCTGTATTATTTCCGATGAAAAAACGTCTAGGTTGACTCCTCCGTCATCGAGTAATAACAAACGCAATTGTTTTTTATCTTTCGAGTATGTAGAGTGTACTTTTTTATTCTTGCAAGAAGCAACGGCGCGTTTCAGTTCTTTGTTAAGGAGGGGTTTGCACATGGTTGGGATTTTGATCATGTATTTGTCGATGTTAGGAATATCAGCCAGAAATTGCATGTCGTTCATTTCCATCTGTGCATCGCTAAACTTCATTATTTTTGAAACTCTTTGCTTATACTTTTGCGGGGTGGTACATTTCAAACTCGGTTTTGTCACACACCCGAATGTGCCTTCTCCAATAACGGAAACCATTAAAAAAGTTTGTTTTAAGTATTGAGAGAAAAGATATGTAAACTAGTATTTGTAATTTATTTTCAACTTTTTGACTTTCCTAACTAGTTTTTTACGGTTGTTTATTTTATTCTTCTTTACAGGAATAACATCAACGACCTCTTTTTTTATGTCCTCTTCTTCATCTTCTTCTTCCCCTTGTGCCTCCTCTTTCCACCACACACCATCAATGTTTTCAAAGGCGGATTTAATAGTTTGCAAGGGACATTTGAAAAATTCTCTCGATGGATTGAATCTGTACTTGTCTAGGAGTACATGAATTTCTTGTTCATGTTTTTGGCATTTATTAACTGTCTTCGCAAAGTTTATGACAAACTTGGTGGGGACGCCGGTTTTGTATAAAGAGTTTATTCTCTTGTAAAGGTTCATGGTTGTGTAACCGATTTTGAAAATATTTGCCTTGAAAGAAGGATTCGAAACGCAGTAAATATATCCCTTCATGTTTTGTATTTATACATGACTCGCTCCATCGACGCGGATAAATCAATTTTTTGGGATTTATGGATTTTCTCGCCGAAACTAAAAAAATTGATTTGTTTTGTTTTTGACTGTAAATAAACAATATAAAGGAAATCTTGGTATATACTATAGCAATGTTGAATAAGGTTTTGATCGTTTCTTTGAGTTTAGCAGTCGTTAGCGGAAATGTATGGGATTCCTTTGTGGAATTCGTGGCGAAACATAAAAAGTCGTACGAGTCATTCGAAATCTTCCAGGAAAGATTTGTCATTTATCGCGACAACATGGAGTATGTCGAAATGATGAATTCGGGCCAAACCAATTATACTTTAGGTGAAACGACATTTGCCGACTTGACCGTGGACGAGTTCCGAGCATTACATCCCAAATCGGATTTCGTCGGTGCCAAGAAATGCTCGGCCTATGCATTTACTGGAAAAAGTATTCCTGCTTCTTTGGACTGGAGAGACACTGATAAAGTGACTGGTGTAAAGGATCAGGGTCAGTGTGGGTCGTGCTGGTCATTCAGTTCGACTGGTGCAATGGAAGGGGCATGGGCCATTTCGACGGGAGTGTTGCTTTCGTTGTCTGAACAACAGCTTGTTGATTGCTCCGCTGGATTGAAATACGGAAATCATGGCTGCAATGGAGGAACGATGGACGGATCATTTCAGTACGCAATCGACACAGGTCTTTGTGGTGAAGAAGCGTATCCTTACACTGCGAAAGACGGAGCGTCGTGTATGTCATGCACTGTCGAGGTGAAGATGTCTTCGTGCAGTGATGTTCCCTCGAACAACCAAATTGCATTGAAAGAAGCGGTTTCGATTGGTCCAGTGTCTGTAGCGATCGAAGCGGATTCTCGTGTTTTCCAGCATTATACTGGTGGTGTTTTGACGAGTTCCGAATGTGGCACAAGTCTAGACCATGGAGTTTTGGTGGTGGGTTATGGCACGGAAAATGGATTGGAATATTGGTTAGTGAAGAATAGTTGGGGAGTTTCGTGGGGAGATGAAGGGTACATTAAGATTCAGAGAAGTGAATCGAAAAATGATGCGGGTATTTGCGGGATAGCCATGCAACCATCTTTTCCTGTTGTTTGAAATCAAAGTGATTTTATAAAAATAAAAATATGTGGTTATACTTTAATAATAAATTAAGTATGCAAAACGGTTTAACTACCGATACATTTTTTTTCAAACCAACTGTACCCGATTTATCTACTGAGCAGACAGTCTACTTAGGTAGATTTACAACATCGAATGCTCCCGCAATTCTTCAACTTGAAATTTATTTTCATTCGAATGGTGTTAGTCAGTCAACCGCATCTGTCGCCTCAAATTTAGTTTCTCCTTCGAAAATTACAGTTATGCTCCAGGTTTTAGATGCAACAGGTGTCACCGCAGGATTCAATATCACTGGGTACGCAGTTCAATATGGTAACTTTCTCAACGCAGACAATTTATGCGCAGTTCAAGGTCTATTTTATGACTTCGACATATATATAAAAATGAAAAACTGGGGAAATCCGGTTGTTCATGCAACAACTACGAGTGCAGGTACTTGGGAATCTAAAATGACAGTTTCGACACGGACTGATTTTGGTGCAACTTATGCACCCGGAGCAACTGGTCAAACTGTATACAAAATACCGATTCAATACAAATTCATGGGAGGTATGATAGAAACGCCGAATGGTTTCAACATTAGCTCATCGAAGAGATACAAATCGAATATTACAGATTTGCCCGAGAATTATAATTTGGATATGCTTATGAAAATGAAACCTGTAATTTACAATAAAAAAGATGAACCCGGAAATCAACAGCTTTATCCCGGACTTATAGCGGAGGAGTTGCATGATTTGAGTGCTAATCTTTTTGTTTCCTATAACCACGACAATATACCCGAGTCGCTTGATTATTCTCGAATAAACGTTTTACTAATTAAAGCAGCACAGCAGTTGAATGATAAAATAAACAAGTTGACGGAAGATTTGAAAAGTTTTGGCGACGAATCCATCATTTAAAAAGATAAAATGATATTATATATAAAAATCATTTTATATGAGTGGTTTAACTGCTGACGTATTTTATACAAGAGATTATACCGTAAGTAATTATTTTAATACTTCTGGAATTACGCCTGAAAATTATCAAGATGGGACATATATTATGCGTTTGGGTACATTTGATGCGACAGCGGGGAGTATATTACAACTTGAAATATATTTTAATGGCAACAACCGCATGCAAAATACAGCAGCAACCGACGGTACAACCCCTTCGAAACTTTTAATAATGCTTGAGGTGTACAATGGGACAGTCGGGCGTAACATATACGGATATGGTATTCAACATGGAACTTGGTTGAATGCTAGTATTTCTGCATTACAGTACCTCTTTTATGGGACAACTCGTTATGATGTATGGATGTACTTTAATAAAAACAGCTACCCTTTTGTTCATGCAACTACGAATGGGATTTGGACTTCAGCATTTTCGGTAGGAAAAACGCAAGCGACTGGTATGGATTTTGATTTCGGCAATTCTGATTTGCCTTCTCCGACTAATCTTGAAGGATTTTTTAAAATTCCTATTTTGTATAAAATGAACGGTGGATTAATTGAAACTACGAATGGTTTCAATGTAAGTTCGTCGCGAAGATATAAAACAAATATTGAGAAATTACCTGAGCATTATAATTTAGATATGGTTCTAAAAATGAGACCAATCGTCTACCAAAAAAAAGGCGAACCTGGAAATGAAACATTATATCCAGGGCTTATAGCAGAGGAATTGCATGATTTGAGCGGAAACTTATTTATACTCTATCAAGAAGGGAAACCGGAAGCGCTTGACTATTCGCGTTTAACGGTACTATTAATTTCGGCACTTCAAGAATTAAATGAAAGGCTAGAGCGGTTGACGAGGTATTTTGAAGAAGTTAAAAAAAAGAAACATGATAGGACATTTGAACGAAAGAGTCAAAATTAACAAAAACATAAACACATATAAAAGAATAAATTTTAAATAAAAAAATGCCGAATGATGTTAAAATCTGGAAAATTTCAAATACGTTAAGTAGTTTAAACAATAAGAAATTGGAAAACTTACTCGTGGCTGCATCGTTAATGTCTGACCCTACTTCTTCTTCATTTTTATTGAACACTATGACAGAGCCTACAAATCTTATAGAAAAATTTATTCGAGAGATATATGAGTTTCACATGAAGAGACTAAATATGGAGGCGAATTGTGATAATATTTTTGTTGAGTTCTTTTTCGTTCATGGAAACAGTAGTACGATGCACTTAGATTGCGATGAATATGACATGGTAATCAATAAGTCAGATAAGTTGGAAATTCCATTTCTATCTACTGTCACCTATCTAAACGATAACGACCGAATACCAACGGTGATTACTGATGTCGACAAAGAAATGTATAAGTTTAAAGATTTCTCAAAAACAGAATCTCTATATTTATCTTTACCTGAAAAAATGAAACATATTTGTTTCAACGGTGGAGAATATTGCCACGGTAGAAGTATATTAGATGAGACAGTTAGCACCGATGAAAAAATGGATTGTCTTGTGATGACGTTTTGGAAAACAAAACCATTGAACATACCACGGTTCGATTATGAATATTTTTCTTATAAATATGCAATGAAAAATAAAGAACCAGTAAGTACGTTTGTTTTAGAAACAATCAATATGTTACATTTCAAAGAAGAAATAATTACTAATAATGCTATAAGTGATGATATTTTTTCCGAAGAATTTCTAACAAAACTGTTTTATAACGGAGGAAATTGTCACGCGTTCAGAGAAATATTGAAATTTCATGAACCAATGTCTTCCAGTAAAACCTTTCGATTTGAAAAAACTATCCGAAACACAACCCTGGCTTCAACCGGTATGCAAAAACTAGATGTCGGAAAAAGTTCTAAGTTCAGCCAGAGAGGCGTACTCAAAAAAGTACTCTCATCTGATGTTTGTAAGTGGATTATCAATGAAGCAGAAGAATATGCAACCAATAATTCAGGATGGCTTTCTAAAAATCATAAGAATTTTCCGACTATATATTTACCTGTTGAGTTTATGCAATCCGTATTGAAGTTTGCTTTAGTTTCATTCCAGGAAACAATAGTAGAAGAAATCTCAAATCTCTATTCGATATGCTTATGTAACGCAAAATATCATTTCGAAATAAAAGATTTATTTATACTTAAATACGGAAACAACCAAACTAAAATGGGTCGCCATACAGACGACTCTTGTCTCACATTGAAAATATTGTTGAGTGATGAAAACGATTTTAAAGGTGGAGGTATTACTTTCGGAGATGACATAACGTATTATCTAAATAAAGGCGATACAATCATATATTCTGGCCAACAAGAGCACGATGGTATTTTTTTATCTGACGGAAAAAGATACGAATTAGTTTTTTTAATAGATATTTTAGAACATACAATACCCCCGCAGCCGATTGACGCAGCTGCCCAGCCCAAATCTACGTATTGAAATTATATATAGTCTTATTGTGCAAATATATATTTTTAAAGACTTCTTCGTTTCCTTCTGAAAACGTAAGAAACCCGTATTCACAAGTATTATCAATAAATTGGGGTATATTATTTTTCCGCAATGATTCGCTGAATATAATATATTCATATCTTTCATCTGCTTGTTCACCAGAATAGTTAGCTTTATTTAAAAATTTATTGTCAATAAAATAAGTACAATGTACGCAACAAACACGGATCAATCCAACTATATTATGATGGAGAACAGCATTGTAAGCAGGGTGATCTTCGTAATACCCGTTGGCTGTCACTAAATAATGATAATTCGCATAATTATTTTTATCAGCATCGTAACCGTCAAAAACTAACATAGGACTTATAACGCCGTGATGTTTATTTTTATATAATTCATCGATTGTGGTCGGAATAATAAAATTATCACAATCTACAACAAAATAATGAGCGCCCAAATTTATTGCATAATCTATAGATTCTTGTCGTATTTTTCCCAGTTCTTTAAATCTGAATGAATTCCATTCATGTGGTTTGTATGTTTTAAGTTTTTCTGACACGCTGTCGTCATTGAAATATACAGAAGCATACTCTTTCCCATGCTTTTGAACGAAAAGTTTTAATATTCTATCTGTATCATCGGTATTATCATTTGTCCTAATATAAAGATGTATTAGTTTTTTACTGTATGTTTGATTATAAATACATTCCAAATAAAAAGGGAGCACACTTGCCTTATCTTTTGCTAAAATTGCGATAACTATTTGTCCATTAGAACGGTTAGAGTCTGGTAGTGGATGTAGAACATCGACAAACTTTTTTACTGTTAAAATCTCATATTTATTAACCAAATCCGTATCAATTATGTGATTTTTCTCGTTTATGATAGACAGATATTCTCTCCATTTCTCGATAAACAAAGTTGAAGTATTACGTTCTAGAAAAAATTGCAAGTTATATACCAAGTTTTTTATCCAAAACGTATCAACATCCACATTTTTCAGACTAAAAATAATATTAAACATTTTTAAACCAATATCGTATTTTTTTAATCTCTCACATACTATAATCATATAATAAGGCAAGTATATTGAATAATCACCGTAATACAGAAATAGTTTACTGAACTTTTCGTTCATATAATTTTTTTCATAATTAAGCTGAATTAAAGAGTAAAATGAAAACGCAACATCATATTGACTTTTCTTAGTGTAATAATTAATCAATCTATAAAAGCATTCTACACGTTCGGTATCATATTTGTAAGAGTCGATCAAATAATAAAAACCTTTTTCTGGAGCATTAAGTTTCTCGTATGATTCGTATATTCTTAAACAAGAAATATATTTCTCCTGGTCCCAATTGTTTAAAGTTAGTGTTTTTTTATACCAAAAGATCGCCTGCTTTATTTTATTTGCGTCAAAATAACTGTTAGCGCAATAAAATGCATACCTCATATGAATATCATCATTTTGTAATAATGCTTCGTTGTAGGCATTTTCTAATAATAAAGCATCATTTAAGTATTTATCTACACACCGGCTTCGGTTTCCTGTTTTACCAGATATTATATAGTAATCGCCATGTATTGAGAAAACGGTGTCTGATACTGAACATTCTGGATATTCATGCAAAACTCCAATAAACTTGTATTCTTTTCTATTATTGAAAATCATTTTTCTCTGGTACCGGACACTTTGGTTTCCTATCCATAGCGCGTATGAATCATATTCAAACATGTTTTCGGGAAAACAAATGTTACCGACTAGGGTGTCATCCGCATCGAATACTAATACATAATCTGTTTTATTGAACGCGTATTTAAACGCCAAACTTCGATTATGTCCAAAATTTACCCACTGATTACTTATTAATTCTCCTTTAATTTTTTTGTCGTCAAAAAATTCTTGAATTAACTCTTTTGTGTTGTCGGATGAACCCGTGTCACAAATCACCCAATAGTCGAAATCGATTTTTTCACATATGTTTTTTAAGGTTGTAATAATAACATGAGATTCATCTTTGACAATCATATTTAAACATAGAGTGAAGCTTTTTTTATTCGAGCAGTGGTTCCTCATGCGACTTAAAAAATCAGTCATGATGATAAGTTTAGGTTGGTAAATACCTGGACCAGAGGGGAAATGATGAATCACCATATCGCTATGAATATTTTGATCATTAATCACAGCAACACTTTTCAATAGCTGATTATTGTAAAGGTTGTATTTAAATGCATTGTAGACTATGTAAGGTTGGTCGTAAAAGCTGTGATACCTGGAAGTCACATCCTCATTAATTTTCCGAAATAAAAATTGTATTTTTTCACAATTATTAAATAATAAAATACCACTTGAAAATGCGGTTTTATCGGCATAATTTTTTGCCTCATCTCCGAATAATGTATCTCCCCATTCATATCTTGTAATCTCGCCTTCTCCTAATGCATATAAAACATCTTCAACACATAAATCAAAAACTTTGTTTATTTCTTTTTTTATTAAAATGTCAGTATCTAAATAAAGTATTTTGTTATATTTTTTAATAGATGTTAAATTAAATAGGTCTAATCTCGATTTACAGGATTTACTTATATCATTATAAGTATCATTAATCTCAAACTTCATTTTGTTGTTGTTGAAAAAAGTATTTTGTTTTATCTTTATCATGAATGACGTCGACGTATATATTAACATATCCGTATGGATATCAAAGCTACCATAAAGACAAATACTTTCCAATAGCATAAGAAACATATCAACGTATTGTTCTTGATTGAATACACAAACAAAAATACAATTCATTATTATTTGTATTTTTATTCCCTTCATATTGTTTGTCATGGACAACAACTATGTCTTGAAAAAATAAACTCTGACAACACCGGTAGTCTCATTCGTAGTACCTCCATCTACAAATGGTGTTCCAACAAAAATTGTGTTCCCTGCCGCGCCTGCTGCACCCGGGGAACCCGCCGCACCTTGGGCACCCGCTGCACCTTGGGCACCCGCTGCACCGTTGCTGCCTGCCGCACCTTGAGCACCGGGGGCACCGGAGGTACCTGCTGCACCTTGGCTGCCTGCCGCACCTTGAGCACCGGTGGTACCTATGCTGCCATTGTTAGGCTGCCCGTTGGAGGTACACTTTGCATCCCCTCCAGTCGCTCCAGTCGCACCTGTCGCACCTGTCGCACCTGTCGCACCTGTCGCCCCTGTCGCACCTGTCGCCCCTGTCGCTCCTGTCTCTCCAGTCGCTCCAGTCGCACCTGTCGCTCCAGTCGCACCTGTCGCGCCGGTCGCGCCGGTCGCGCCAGCGTTACATGTAACGGTGACGTTGTCGCAATTTACCGAAATTTGGTTTGTTGCGAGGGAGCACTGGACAGACGAAGTGCCTCCATTGAACTTGTAGATTCTTTCTGTATAAATAATTTTACCGACTCCCCCACTTCCTCCAACTCCCCCGGGGCCACCCGCCCCACCCGGGCCTCCCGCCCCACCCGGGCCTCCCGCTCCCGGAGCTCCGCCTTGTCCACCAACAGAGGTACCTCCAGCGCCCCCATATCCCCCGGGGCCCCCGGGCCCTCCGTCCCCACCGTTGGCTTGGCCTTTTAAACACTGTTTCTGGCTTCCGGAGTCACCGATGCCATGCTGGCCATTCTGACCTCCTTTTGCTCCTGATATGCCGCCGTGTTGTGAGCTGGCAGGGCCAGTAGCACCAATTGCTCCTGTTGCGCCAGCATTGCCTGATTGAGTTCCACCGGTTGCTCCTGCCGCTCCGGCCGGAGACCGAATGTATATTCTGAAAGAATCCGCCCAACTAGGGATTGTAATCGTTCCTGAGGTATTTGCTGTTGCGAACGCAGCTTGTATGTTTGATACTGGTTGATTCTCTACGAGGAATTTACCATAGACGCCACTACAGATGTCTATTTTGTCGTAATTTCCTTGTGCCACGTTATACGTTATATCAGACCCAAGCTTTTTATAATTTGTCATACGCGCCGTTCCTGTACTGATCATATTATATAAATCGGTTCCCTTGTACGAATACGACGACATTATCAATATAATATTACTTAATAAGTTAATTATATGTAGAACCATCCAGTAATTATATATTTGTCATCGGATATAGGCATCCTTCCTCTATGTTGAAAAGTCCACGAAGCCGGAAAAAGCACGAGTTTTCCGGCAATAGGTTTAATTATGTGATCATCCCAAAATTCGGTTTCACCGCCTTCTTCTATCGTATTCAAGTACCATATAAAGGTTATGACCCTAAATTTGCGGTTGCTTTTATCAATTGCAAAATCGTTATGGTAAGTATACTTACCTTTTTTCCTTTCGTATTTTTGTATCATGAATGAATATACCATCAATGTCTGGTTTTTAAAAATAGTCCCGTCCACATCATCATTTTTATCTGGTTGATAATTTTGACTGTTTATCGTTTTTATGTATTCTTCTAAATTTTTATTCAATTCTTTATACAAAAATTTTTCAATTTTGAACCACTGGCTAGTTTCATCTTTTGGAATATTAAAATCAGTGGTGTCTTTAATTTTTTTATTGATGCCACCGAGTGTTGTCCCGATATTTTTATATTTTTCACGGTCAAACAAATCTATTATTTCCTTGCACAAAATAGTGGTTATGGAGGTGTTGTTTTCAAATATATATTTCTTCATGCACTTTATTCGACGATCGTTTTATATATGTTTTAATGTTTTATACGTAAATACAATTTATTATAAATGTTATTCGAGGATTAAATGAGTACTTGGACAATTGGTATAAATTCGCGATACGAAAAAAAATTGGATCGTTATAATTTTTTATTGAATAAGTTTATACTTTTTTCAGAAAACGTTAAAGTGACATTTAGTCTTAACATGGAATCTTCATCTTATTCATTTGTAGAAAAATTCATATCAGATAATATAAAATTTCACATGAAACGGCTGAATATAAAAAGTGATAGCAAAAAATGCGTTTCTTTTTGGACAAAACGAACCGAATATGATTTTGATCATATACATATGCATATAGATCATTGCGATTACGAATCCAGAGTACACAATACTGAAATTAGAAAACCAATCTTCACTAGTATTATTTATCTGGAAGAGAATTCCTGTCCTACATTGATCACTGAAGTGACGAGAGATATGGTAAAGAGCGGGGATTTTCTCAAAAATAATAATAAGGTGTGTTTTTCCTTTCCCAAAACATTAAAAAATATTGTTTTTGAATCAGGGAAATATTTTCACGGCGAATCATATTTAACTGATTACGAGAAATCAAGCAGAAAAACTATTGTGATTGCTCTATGGGACGAAGATAATACACCTTTATTTCTTCCTCATTTTGACAGACATTTCTTTTATTATTATTTATTCGTCGAATACCAAATTAATATTGATAAAAATGAATTCGATGAATTTTCTACTGATGATATCCTCTGTACACTAGAAAACAGAGACGATCAAATCATAACAATTCCTGTGACCGATATTGGCTTGTTGAATGGAGACTTTTTCCGCAAACTTATTGTAGATAGAGAGAAAAAAATTTTGTATAGATTCGCAAAACTTATAAATACTATTAAGAATCCTGATACCGTTATTTTAGATTTTTCCAATCTGCCATTAAGTAGAAAATTGTTCCCTGGCATGAACTGCCAAATCGAGAGATTCAAGATGACATTCAAGGCTGACACAAAACATGAACATTATTTATTTAAAGAAATTTTGAAACTTAAGGAGGAAGTCATCTTGAGTTCAAAAAAAGAAAATATGGATATGATTGAACAATATGTATATGACATTTGTACTTCTCACCTTATTTCTATAGACGACTTCCAAATTACTTTTGGAATAGCAAATAACAACACATACACATTCAGTCAAAATGAAGACGCATACCAGACATGTGTTGTTTGTTTGGAGGACAGTGAGACCCCTCTTTTGTTCAGCGATATCGACTCTGATTCTTTTAAATATAAAGAACTGGAAAAGAGAACGATTTGTTTAATACCAACTAGAAAAGATGAGCACATAATTTTTTCGGGCAGTTATTACCATAAATATTTTTCGAATAAATTATTGATAATAAAGTTTTGGCGGAAAAACGTTCCAATAAAGTTCAATCAATATACTTGCTTAAATGGTGGAGTCGAGAGAAGTAATGTTAACAGCAGATTATATTTAAAAAAAGAAGACAATTTCGCTATATCTGCATTTTTGGATGAGGATATTTTTCATGAACTTGTGTATAACTCGAATCCCAATTTGAATAATATTGACCTTAAATTAAATAATGATTTACTTGTGTTGAGTATATCAAAACAAAAGCCTGTTATTGTAGAAAAGTCACCAGCAACAACAAAAAGACTGAGGAAGATTAAATTTTCCGAGCTAGAAATATAATTGTTTTACACCTTTTTACATTTCAAACGCCGATTATTTATAACCCTTTATACAAATAATTATTTATAGTTTTTCTTTATTTTTCGTGTTTTATGTTTTGCTATATATTTTTCAGGTCTTTCATAAGCCCCCTTAAATATATTTTCATATTTTTCCTTCGGTATATCATTTAACACTTTCTGTATATTTTCTTTCAAGTTCTCATATTTCAATCCTTCTAGTTTTCAAATTTCGTCTTTCACTTCTTCAAGAATAAAAACAGAAGAAGAAAAAGTTAGACCATCGTAGGTGAAATTCCTACTATTGATTTTATGCTTTTTTATTTTTTTTATGTCGTTAAAATCGGCGTTTGAAATGTAAAAAGGTGTAAAGTATATTAAAATATTTACAGACAGTACACAACTATGGATTTAGAAACGCAAAGATTGAATCAACCGCTTTCTTCAAGCATTATAGTCATTGATAATTTTTATGAGGATCCATTTTACGTCAGAGAGTTCTGTTTGAAACGAACTTCTGAGTTCGTACCACACAACTTCCATCCGGGTATCAGAACTAATTCATATGCAAGTCTGCATCATAGAGAAATGTTTGATTCCATTATTGAACCATTTTACGGAAAAATTGTCAAATTTGAAACGTCTAAGGAGTCAACCAATAGTAATGGATCGTTTCAATTGAATGTATCGCACGATGACAAATCTTGGATACACGTTGATTCTTCTGTGTATAATTGGGCGGGAATAATCTATTTAACTCCGGACGCGCCCGTTAGTGGCGGTACGGGTTTTTTCAAATATAAGAATGGAGATATATTGGAACTTAGTTTAGAACAAGGAAAAAAAAACGGAAAAGATAACTCAAAATGGGAAATAGTAAGCACTATTGGTAATATTTTCAATAGACTGGTATTGTTTCGTGCAAATCAATATCATATGTCGCTTGATTATTTTGGAGAAGACTTTAATGATGGTAGATTGATACAGCTATTTTTTTTCTCGACTGAGAAATAGTAATTATAAGTAAGGGGAGATAAATAACTCTACACAAAGACGGCTTACATAATAAGACTTTCGGTTAGGGTTATGGTTGGGGTTAGATCATATAAAAAAATGTCTATAACTAATTTTTTACACGAAAGAGGATTTGGTTGGATTGAAGGCAACTGCGGAGGCAGATCAATAGAAGAGTTAATTAAACTAACAAAATAAAAATATATATGGATAAAGGTCGAGAAGCAACTGGATTTATTGCTCAAGAAGTATTGGAATTAATTGAAGCTACTCATAATCAATATACTAGACTTGTTAATACAGATGATAAAAACCAATACACAGTGTCGCTAATAAATATGATACCTATAATGGTCAAATATTGGTCAATGCTGTCCAAGAATTATCGACCCGTTTGGAAGTTCTAGAAGGGAAAATCAAATATTTTATTAGAGACCCTTTCGGTTAGGTTTTTTAGTTGTTCGACTCTTGCGTATCATCGGGGGTGTTTTGTGGGATTTATTTATAAATGGGCAGTGAAGAACAGTTGAGGAGTTTCGTGGGGAGATGAAGAGTACATTAAAATGCAGTGAAGAGATTCAAAGAATGATGCGGGTATTATTCGGGATAGCCATGCAACCATCTTTTCCTGTGGTTTAAACTGATTTAATGAAGGAAAAATATGTGACTTCATTACATATTTTTTATCGACCTAAGCAAAGAAAATATTTTCTCTGGTCTTCATCGGCTACAGAATAACATTAATACTAAACAAAAAGTTTTTAGACATTGACTTAAAACAAATTAATAAAACTTTTTGAACAAAATGTGATATATACGCCTAACCCTAACTTAGGGTTAGGGTTAGGGTTAGAAATAACTTAGGGCTAGAAATAACCTAGGGTTAGAAATAACCTAGGGTTAGAAATAACCTAGGGCTAGAAATAACCTAGGGCTAGAAATAACCTAGGGCTAGAAATAACCTAGGGCTAGAAATAACCTAGGTTTTGTGAAAACTACAAGATATAACAGGGAAACGGAAAAATAACCTCGGCCCTAACGGTTTTTACGGTGTTTTACCTACCCTAACCTGAACTAGATAATTGGTAGTTATTTGTTTTAGACCCTAACCCTAAAACAATTAATTAATAATAATTTAATTTAGTGGAAAAATAACCGATTTTTGTGTATAGTTTTAAATATTTAGCTA